>BNJU01004989.1_pt1 | contig 76620 bp, 118 predicted proteins | sample 8539281 | NCBI WGS metagenome assembly BNJU01 (sample SAMD00202456, study PRJDB9452) | human saliva metagenome | isolation source: human saliva | place: Japan
GTTTTGTTCGCGTAATCCACCCATGCTTTCAGATGCGTACGCGAGAAGACTGCGCCCGTCGGATTGTTCGGCGAGCAGATGTAGATGATGTCGGCACGCACGGACGTGATCGGGCAGTGCCAGAAGCCATCCTCGCGGCTCGATGCGACATGGATGATCTCGTTGCCTGCAATAATGTTCGCATCGACGTAGGCAGGATATGCTGGCTCCATGATGAGAACGCGCTGATCTGCCGAGGATGTCGAGGATGTCGCCCAGCTCATCGCTCGCACCGCTCGAGACGAACACATCCTCGGGCGCCAGCTGCACGCCGCGCTGCGCATAGTACGCCGCGATCGTTGCGCGCAGCTCCGGTGCGCCGCACTCGGGCATATAGCCGTGAAAGCTCTCCTGCACCGCCCTGATCGTCCACGGCGTGATGCAGTGCGTCGATGACCGTGCGGCAGAGCGGCAGGACACATCGCCGATGCCCATGCGGTAGAGATGCGTGCCGGGATGTTCGGCGAGATACGCCTTGGTCTTCTGCGCAATGTTTGTAGAACAGGTAGGAGTCCTTCAACTTGCTGTAATTCATATTCGGTGTCATGCTATCCCTCTTTCCATAGTTTTCCATGCGTACCGATTCTACTCGCTTTTTCCCCGTTGTGCAAGTGTCAACCCTGCTTCATGGAAATGCTGTGACACGACATCATACACACAAGTGCGAGGATTCGTCCATAACTTTTGTCACAGAATTATCACCTCCGCATGTATACAGGTGTGCAAATTGACTTCTTACTTCATCTATGATAGTCTATGCCCCACGTCCATTAGTACAGGACATTACTCCTATATAATAGGAATCGTTTTTCAGAAGGGTTGTTGGATATGGAACGGGAAGGATCGGTCAGGATCCCGCAGGCTGTGCGATTGCCGCACTCATCTCCAGGAGGGGCGCATGATCCCAGGCGATGTCATCATCCGCGGAATCGCGACGATGCATGACCGCTCCAACGGGCTCGGCGGCGGGTTCGCGGCATACGGCATCTATCCGGAGCATCGGGATCAGTATGCCCTGCACATCTTCTTTGACAGCAAGGATCGCCGCAGCGTCTGCGAGGATTCTGCGCGAGAGCTTTGAGGGTCGTCCGCGCAGAGCGCATTCCCACGCGCAAGATTCCTGCCATTACGGACGAGCCGATGATCTGGCGGTACTTCGTCTCCCCTCTGCGCTCGGTGCCTCGCCGCCGCGCAGCAGGACGAGGAGGAGTACATGGTGCGCACGGTCACGAAGCTCAATGCGGAGCTTTCGGGCTGCTACGTTTTTCCTGCGGGAAGAACATGGGTATCTTCAAGGCGGTCGGCTTCCCTGAGGATGTCGGCACGTTCTCACCGCCTCGATACGTACGAGGCCCTACTCCTGGACGGCGCACGGCAGATATCCGACCAATACGCCGGGCTGGTGGGGCGGCGCGCATCGCTGGCCTTCTCGACCGCACGATCGTGCACAACGGCGAGATCTCGTCCCTATGATGCCAACCGCCGCTTTATCGAGATGTACGGCTACAAATGCACCCTGCAAACGGACACGGAGGTCATCACCTACATCGCCGACTTCCTGCTCCGCCGCCAGAAGCTCTCACTCCATGAGCTCGCGGCCGTCATTGCTGCGCCGTTCTGGGATACGATCGCGTGCAAAAGACCCGGCGGTGCAGAAGATCCACACGCATCTGCGCACGGTCTTTGCGGGGCTGCTCATCACGGGCCCTTCTCCATCATCCTCGGCTACACGGGCGGCATGATGGCGCTGAACGACCGCCTGAAACTGCGCTCGATGGTGACTGGCAGCAAGGATGACTGTGTCTACATCGCGAGTGAGGAGGCCGCCATTCGCGCCATGGAGCCGGATGCCGAGAATATCTACGCGCCCGCCGGCGGCGAGCCGTTTATCGTCAACGTAAAAGAGGGGTGTTTCTAAATGAGTCTGAACTATCTGTACCGAGTTTGAAGTGCTGCGTCACCCCTGCTGCACAAAGTGCCGCCTCTGCGAAAAGGAGTGCTCCAACAAGGTGCACCACTACGACGCGACACTAAAGGTCGCGGTCGCCGACGACGAGAAATGTGTGAACTGCCATCGCTGCGTCTCGATCTGCCCCGTCAAAGGCACTCAAGATTGCGCGCACCAACTGCACCTACCGCGACGATGACACCTGGACGAACCAGACCATCAAGGAGATCTACAAGCAGGCGGAGAGCGGCGGCATCCTGCTGTCCTCCGCGGGCAGTCGAAGCGCATGCCGATCTACTGGGATCGCCTTTCATCAACGCCTCGCAGGTGACGAATCCCTCCCATCGATCCGCTGCGTGAGCCGATGGAGACACGCGTGTTCCTCGGAAAAAGCCGAACGCCATCGTCCGCGATTCCGAGGGACGCATCGACACGTCGAATCTCGCCCCGCAGCTTGAGCTGTCCATGCCCGTCATGTTTGCGGCGATGAGCTACGGTGCCATCAGCTACACGCGCACAAGAGCCTTGCGATGGCGGCGCAGCGGCTCGGCATCTACTACAACACGGGCGAGGGCGGTCTGCACGAGGATTTCTACGCCACGGCGACAACACGATCGTACAGGGTCGCATCGGGACGTTTCGGCGTACACGAGCGCTACCTCAACGCAGGGTGCCGCCATCGAGGTCAAGATGGGACAGGGCGCAAAGCCCGGCATCGGCGGGCATCTGCCCGGTACAAAGAGCATCGGCGACGTGTCACGTACGCGCATGATCCCCGAGGCTCGGACGCGATCTCGCCCGCACCGCATCACGACATTTACTCGATCGAGGATCTGCGTCAGCTCGTCTACTCCCTGAAGGAGGCGACCAACTACACCGTCCCGATCATCGTCAAGGTCGCAGCGGTGCACAACATCGCTGCCATCACGAGCGGCATCGCACGCAGCGGTGCGGACATCATTGCCATCGACGGGTTCCGCGGCGGTACGGGGCTGCGCTGACACGCATCCGCGACAATGTCGGCATCCCCATCGAGCTTTGCCCTCGCAGCATGCGACAAGCGTCTGCGCGAGGAGGGCATCCGCAACGATGTCTCCCTCGTCGTTGGCGGAAGCATCCGCTCGGCGGCCGATGTCATCAAGGCGATTGCGCTCGGCGCTGACGCCTCGCTATGTCGCCACGGCGGCACTCATGGCGCTCGGCTGTCACCTCTGCCGCAGCTGCCAGATCGGCCGCTGCAACTGGGGCATCGCCACGCAGGATCCTGCGCTCGTCAAGCGTCTGAACCCCGACGAGGGCAGTCAGCGTCTCGTCAATCTCTGATGACCGCATGGCGGCACGAGATCAAGGAGATGCTCGGCGGCATGGGCATCAACTCCATCGAGGCACTGCGCGGCAACCGCCCTCATGCTGCGCGGCATCGGTCTCACGGAGAAGGAACTTGAGATTCTCGGCGTCGCGCACGCAGGCGAATGAGGGAGGGAGAACGATATGATTTCTATTGATGCAGACCATCTGGATCACAAGGCACTCAACGACCGCCTGCGCGGCATCAAGGCGCCGGTGCAGCTGACGAACTGCTGTGGGCAGCGGTTCATCGCGGCGGGCATGGCGCCTGTCTCCCCTCGATCACGGGCGTGCCCGGCAACGCGCTGGGCGCGTATCTGAACGGGCGGAAAAATCGTCGTGCACGGCAACGCACAGGACGCCGTCGGCGACACGATGAACGACGGCACGATCATCGTCCACGGCAGCATCGGTGACGCGGCGGGCTACGCCATGCGCGGCGGAAAATCTACGTCAAGGGGAAACGGGCTACCGCGCGGGCATCCACATCAAGGCGTATGAGGACAAGTCGCCGACCATGATCATCGGCGGTACGTGCGGCAGCTTCCTCGGCGAGTATCAGGCGGGCGGCACGATCATCGTCCTCGGCCTGACGGCACAGGGAAAAGGCCTATCGTCAGCAATTTCCCCTGCACGGGGATGCACGGCGGGACGATGTTCCTGCGCGGCAGCTGCGACGCGATCCGCTTCCCGCAGAACGTTGAGGTGTCGCGGGCGGACGCAGAGGACATCGCCGCGATCGACGAGCGGCTGACGGAGTTCTGCACAATCTTCAGCTATGACAAGAACGTGGTCATGGAGGAAGGCTTTACAAAGATCGTCCCGAGCAGCAGCAATCCATATAAGGCACTCTATGTGACGAACTAAGGAAGCACTGATAAAATGAGCTATGCCGGATTGGCGTAGATTTTTGTTGATTGAGTCAGCAAACCGGACGCATAGCAGGGGTATATGGTTGTGCCGAATGTATCAGTGCTTTTCCTAAAATATAAAAAGACGTTGTACGGAGCTAAAAACTTCGTACAACGTCTTTATGCTCATCCACCGCTTGCAGTGGTCCCCTTCCCCGTGATAACGGGAAGGCTTACGCAATAACGGCATAAAGCTTCCCCGTTGCTGACCTGTCGAAAAAGCAAGCCCCAGGGGCGCAGCTGATTCGAAACAGGTCGCATGGGGAAAAACGTCCCAAGAACACGAGCGTCAGCGATGTGTGATTGGTTGACGTTGACCGCTAACGGGGAAGTGGCGAGCACAGCGAGCCGATAGAGGGATGCAGCAGTCCCTTTATTGCCGTCGCCTTTTCTATCATTTACTTCTTCTGCAATATCAGCGCACTCCCCACGGCGCGCTCCGACCCGTCCGAGGGGAGTTCAGCACATCCCCATCCGCATAGATCTCCGAGGAGCCGCCGCCGTCCAGATTGATCGCGTCGCGCACGCCGAACTGCACGAGCAGATCGGCGAACTCCGTCAGCGTCAGCCCATGACTGTGCGACTGCCGCCCATCGACGACGGCGAAAGAGGATATTCTTCTGCGTCACACCGACCGCCGTACGCGGTGCACGACCATAGCGGATGTCGCCCGGGAACTGCCCTCGCCCGCCGTCACGTGGACACTACCATTCTCGACAGGCGCGGGCCCGCACCGAGCACCTGTACGGCACGATTCCACGGCTCCCCCAGATCCTCCGTCAGCACGGCGGGATCACCCACGCGCACGCCTGCTGCAGCGAACGCATCCATCGACGTGCCGTGCACCGAGACGACATAGCCATCGGACGGAATCAGCGAATCATTCGTATTGATCTCCGCCACGCGCCCATTGCGAACGACATACTCAAGGCCATACGGATTCGTCCCCGTCGATCGACCATAGGCGCGGTTGTAGATGATGAGGTTGTCCTCGCCGCGCTCGGCGTTGACCCCTGAGACAGGCAGGCTCGTCTGATCGAGCTTCACCGTGCCGTTATAGGACACCGTACCAAACACAAAGGAATTATCGGGCATCACGCCAAAGGAACTACGGTCAAAATACGTACTGCTCACGACCGTCCCATCGATCTTCGTGATGCCGATGAGCTCTCCGCTCAGTGCAAAATAGGAGGCGTTGATCGCCGCCGCCGCATTCGTATCCTGCGCGATGCCGCTCACCGTCTGCCGCCCCGGGATAACGCCGCGGGCAAGCGCGGGGCGCACGCGATAACGTGCGGGATCCGCCTCGATAAAGTACGCCGTCACCTGCCCATCCTCATCGGCATAGACGTACTCCCGCTGCGTCAATCCCTCTGCGAGCTGTTTCTCCTCCATGCGGGGCAGCTGTGCCTTTGCGGGGGCGCATCCGTATCCGCAGGCGGTACGGACGGACGCGGCACGCTCGCATGCCGCTGCGCAGTCAATGCACCCTTCGGTGCAACATCGACGAAGATACGGAATGGATTCGTCAGATTCCCAATGGAATAATCCATCCCCTTCGCCAGTGCAACGGTCACATAGAAATGCCCGTGATGCCGCTCGTAGGAAATCGCCTCAATGCGAGATGTCCGCACAGCGATACGCTTGAAGAGCGCCGTATCCACATCGGCAAAATCGAGGGTGAGGGAACGTCCGTCGTCGGAGGGACGCGCCTGATAGAGCGGCATCTCCGAGAGATCGAAGACGATGCGGTCACGCGCCGTCGTGCTCGAGGAACGCAGTCCCGTCAGGGATGCTGCTGCCGCTGCATAGGAGGACAGCGCCACGAGGACGGCGACGGCGAGGACAGAGACTTTCGGAAGCACTGATAAATTCAGCACCGCCGTCTTAGTACATCTTTTTCGCCCTGTCTGTGTCGACAAATCCTCCACATAGCTTCTGCTATGCGTCCGGTTTGTCTCCTTGACAGGACAAAAAATCTGCACCAATCCGACGGACTTCATTTTATCAGCGATTCCTTTCTTAAAAAATTTCATTGATCGCTCCACATTCATTCCAATGAATACAACAGAAAAGGGGATGCTGTTCCAGCTCCCCTTTTTATTACTCTCTCATCTCTTGCGGATGGTCGGCGACAGCTGTTTCATCATCATGTCTGCAAGACCGATGCCGCCGCTCTTTGCGGCCTGATTCATCAGCTCCGTGTCGCGCATATCCTCGAAAAATCTTGATCGCGTTTGACTTCTTCCCAAAGAGATCGCTCTCGGGTACAGTCGCGCGCATCTGCTTATACATCATGCTGAGGAACATCGCCTCGAACCCTTCGCACGCCTCGCGCAGCTTCTTCTGCTGCAGCTCGTCCGCCGTCATGGGATTCTTTGGCACGTAGCCCGTCTGCGCGGTCTCGCTCGTGCGGCTCTGCACAGCATCTGCCTTGCGCTGCAGCTCATCGAGCGTCGCCTTGAACGACTTCCCCTCGGCACTCATGCGCGCCGCATCATAGGAGGTCTGTGCCGCGTTGCCGAGCAGTGAACCATCCCCGATTGGCTGTATGGTCATATCACCGTCTCCCCTGTTATACAATATCCAGCTCGGCGTGCAGTGCGCCTGCCGCCTTCATCGCCTGTAAAATCGAAATTGTGTCGCGCGGTGTCGCACCGACCGTGTTGAGTGCGCCGACGATGTCGCTGACGTTTGTCGTCGCCGGCAGAACAATCGTATTCCCCTTTGTCTCCGACGCCTGAACATCGGGCTGTCTGTCACGACGGTATTGCCGTAGCTGAACGGTCCCGGCTGCGAGACATCGGGATTTCCCTGGATACGGATGGTCAGCCCGCCCTGCGTGATCGCACACGCATCGACGGAGACATCGCCGCCCATGATGATCGTTCCCGTACGCTCGTTGACCACAACGCGCGCGATGTTGTCGGGACGTACCGGCAGATCCTCGATCGAGGCAACAAAGCCGACCACGTTGCCGCGATAGTACGAGGGCACGGCAACATCCACACGTCCCCGGGTTCGTCGCCTGGGCAATGTTCCCGTACTGCGCATTGATGGCACCTGCGACGCGTGCCGCCGTCGTGAAGTCCGACTTTGCGATGGAGAGCGCGATATGCCCATCCGTGCCGATGTCATCCTCCACCGTGCGCTCGACGATGCCCGCATTCACGGCGATACCGACTGTCGGGAATGCCTTCGTCGTGCTGCTGCCGCCGCTCGATGCGGAGAAGCCACCCGTAGAGACTGCGCCCCTGTGCCACGACGTAGACCTCGCCGTTGCCCGCACGCAGCGGTGTCTGGAGGAGCGTTCCGCCGCGCAGGCTCTTCGCGTCACCGATGGAGGAGACCGTCACATCGAGGCTGTCGCCCTCGCGTACGAACGGCGGAAGCGTCGCCGTCACCATGACGGCAGCCACGTTCTTCAGCTTGATGGACGACGCATTGACATTGATGCCGTAGCTGACAAGCATATTGGCGATGGACTGCACCGTCTCGCCCGAGCTCGAGCCGTCGCCCGTCCCCTCAAGTCCGACGACAAGACCATAGCCCATGAGCTGGTTGCTGCGCACGCCCTGCACTTTCGTGATGTCCTTGATGCGCGTCACGGCGGAATCCGCCGCGGCAACGCCCGGCAGAGCCCCGATGAGGAGCGCAAGGAGGAGCAGAAGGACGGATATTTTCTTCATAAAGAGCGCCTCCCGTCAGAAGAGAATATTGAAGATCTGCGTGAGGATGCCCTGCCGCTGCTTCGCGTTGAGCGGTCCCTTGCCGTCAAAGCGCACGGTGGCATCCGCGACACGCGTCGAGAGCACCGTATTCGATGCGGAGATGTCCTCGGGGCGGCAGACGCCGCGGAACGTGATCTTATGCTCGTTGCGGTTCTGCCATATCGACTGCGTTCCCTCGAGGACGAAGTTGCCCGCCGGCGTGATCTCTGAGATCGTGACGGTGACATTGCCCGCGACACGATTCGTCGCCGAGGCGGATCCCTTTGCGGTGAACTTATCCGAGCCGCTCGCCGATGCCGCCTGGAGGAAATCGAAAATGCCGATACCGCCGCCGAGCTTCACCGAGCCGCTCTTCTCGTTCGAGCTGTTGCGCGTCGCCGAGGTCGTCGTCGACTCGCTGATGACGATGGTCACGATGTCGCCGACGTTCGATGCCCGGTGGTCAGTGAACACGGACTTCGTCGTGTAGCCGTTGGCGTTTTTCCACAGGGATTCCGCCGCTGCGGTCGGTGCAAAACTCGCCGCCGCCAGCGTAGCGGCGAGCACGCCCGCTAGCCATTTTTCTTTACGCATGATGAACTCCTTATGGAACTCTCTCTATCCTGCTGCAGATCATGCAATAATCTGAACCGTCTTCTCGTCGATCACACGCCCGCGCATCAATTTGCCTGAGCTGGCATTGCGCACGCGAATCACATAGCCGATGCGTCCTGCCTCCAGTGCTACGCCCTCTGCGCGGATCGTGATGCCGCCGCTCTCCGCGACGAGCGTCACGGGACTGCCCGCAGTCAGGACGCGCGGCATCGCGAGGAGGGTCGGCGTGATGACCGTGCCCTTGCGGATGTGGGCGTCCCGCGACGCGTCCCGCGAGACGGTCAAAGTCCGTGACCGTCGTCTCAGGCAGGGTATCCACCGCGCGCTCCTCGACGTGCGCATTGGCGGGCGTGATCGCCTCGTCCATGCGAATGTCCGTCATTGCGACGAGCACATGGTCATAGACCGTGACCTGATAGTAGCACGCGGCGCGCCGCTGCAGCACACCGTCCACATAGACGGTAATGGCAGCGGGGAACTCCCGCCCATAGGGAACACCGCGTGGGAAGGCGACGACGGCCGTCACCTCGCCTGCCGGCAGACGCATTGTCCCCGCCCGGTGCTGAAGATGCACCTCATGGCGGCGCGTCTCACCGACAGCGGCGAGCTGCTCCTCGATCTTCTGCTGCGCGAGCTCCGCAAGCTGTGCGGCGGAGAGGACGTTCGGGAAGCGGACGCCCTGCCCGTCCCCGTAGGAGGCAGCAAGTACCGTACCCGTCCACAAAAAAGCGAATAAGCCACTCCATAGGAATAGAATGGCTGTAAAAATTCTGTGCCGTATCAACGCTTCAACTGGTTCGCGATCTCCAACATCGAGTCGGAGGTCGTGATCGCCTTGGAGTTGGACTCGTACGCACGCTGGGAGACGATCATGTTGACCATTTCCTCCACGATCTGCACGTTGCTCATCTCGAGCGTGCCCTGCGTCAGCGTCCCTGCACCGTCCTCGCCCGGGTTCGACTCAATCGCCTCGCCCGATGCATCGGAGACGACGAAGAGATTCTTGCCGACGGACGTCAGCCCTGCGGGGTTGACAAAGCGGGCAAGCGTGATCTGTCCCGCCTCCTGCTGCTGGTTCTGCCCTGCCTCGCGGTAGGAGACACGTCCATCGCCGGAGATCGTGATGGAGTCCAGCGGTGCATTCTGACCGATCGTAATGCCGTCGGCGAGCAGGTAGCCGTCCGTCGTAACCATGCGGCGGTCGCTGTCGAGCTTCCATGTGCCGTCACGCGTGTACGCAGTTGTCCCGTCAGGCATCGTGACGCGGAAGAATCCCTCGCCCTGGATGCCAATGTCGGTCGGGTTGTCCGTCGTCTGAAGTGCGCCCTGCGTAAAGACGCGCTGGGTCGCCGCCAGGCGCGTGCCAAGTCCGATCTGCAGTGCCGTTGGTACTGCGAATCCGCGCCGTTCCGTGCACCCGCCTCACGGAGCGTCTGGTAGACAAGATCCTGGAACTCGGCGCGTACCTTCTTGCCGCCGTAGGTGTTGACGTTGGCAATATTGTGCGCGACGACATCCATCTGGGACTGCTGCGCCTTCATGCCGGACGCCGCAGACCAAAGTGCTCGCATCATAGTCGATGTCCCCCTCCAAGAATTTTGGATGACAGTTTACTCACTTTTTATATCGAAATCTTTGACGATATTCTTAGCATTTTTTAACTCGTACGTCCGACATCGTTGACTGCCTTTGTCGAGCAGGGCATCCTGCGTCTGCACGGCCTTTTGACCCCGCCTCATAGACGCGGTAGTTGTTGATGAGCTCGACCATCTCCGTGACGACGCTCGTGTTCGACATCTCGAGCATCCCCTGCTCAATGACGCCCGTCGCCTGCTGCGGCTGTGCCCCGGGCTGAGGTTTATAGAGGTTGTCGTCCCTCCTTGATGACCGCCTTTTCCTCATCGAACTGGACGAAGCCGAGCTGCGCGATCTGTCTGCCGTTCGCATAGATGCGCCTGTCGCTCGACACCGTCACGTTTCGCGCATCGGCGGGAATCGTGATCGGCTGTCCCTGCGGCGAGAGCACGGCCTGTCCACGCACGTTCTGAAGCTGTCCCGTGGAGGAGCGGTAGAAGCTGCCGTCGCGCGTATAGCGCTGTCCCTGCGGCGTATCAATGATGAAATACCCCTGCCCCGAGATGCCGAAGTCGTGGTGTTTCCCGTCGTCTGGAGCGCACCCTGAATGTGGTCGGTCGCGATCTCGTCCACGGCGGAGCCGAGGCCAAGCGTGCCGACGATCGGCGCACCCGAGCGGATGCGGAACCCCTTAAAGCTCGTCACATCCGTGTCTGCTGAGTGGTCATTGATGCGGCGCAGCAGCATCGGCTCGAACTCACGCACTGCCATATCGTCGCGCTTGTAGCCCGTCGTCGCGGCGTTGGCGAGGTTGTTCGCGATCATATCCGTGTGCTTCGTCTCTGTAATCATGCCGGAGGCGGCGATATAGAGTCCTCTCCACATAGCGTTTCCCTCTTTTCCCGAACGAAATATACTCTCCCATGTTAATTTCGCTGTAAATTTCGTTTTCCCTCTATTTATTTATTTCTTACGTCCAAACGACGTGTTCGTCGCCTTGCCGTCGAAATTTATCGAAAAATATCGAGTGCCTTGCCGCAGCCGAGGGCAACGCAGGACATGGGGTCATCGGCGACAATCGTCGGCGTCCCCTGTCTCGCGCAGGATGAGCTCCGCCACGCCATAGAGCAGAGCACCGCCGCCCGTCAGAACGATGCCGCGATCCATGATATCGGCAGCGAGCTCCGGCGGTGTCTCCTCGAGCACCTTTTTCACGCAGTCCACAATGCGCATGACCGAGGTCTCGATGGCGGACGATGCCTCGTGCCGTGGAGATCGTAATGTTCTTCGGCAGCCCCGAGAGGAGGTCGCGGCCGCGGATCTCCATCTGCTCGCGCCGCGCTGCCGTATACGCCGCGCCGACGCGGATCTTGATCTCCTCCGCCGTGCGCTCGCCGATGAGCAGGTTGAACTCGCGCTTGACATAGTCGATGATGTCCTCATCGAAGGTATCGCCCGCGACGCGGATGCTCGCGCTCGTCACAACGCCACCGAGACTGATGACGGCGATGTCCGAGGTGCCGCCGCCGATGTCGACGACCATCGAGCCCTGCGCCTCCACGATGTCAAGTCCTGCGCCCATCGCCGCTGCGAGCGGCTCCTCGATGAGCTGGATGTGGCGCGCCCGCCTGCTCAGCGGCTTCCTGTACGGCGCGCTGCTCCACCATCGTCACCCCCGATGGGGATGCAGATCATGATGCGCGGGCGGAAGACTATGCTGCGTCCAGACCACCTTGTCGATGAAGAAGCGCAGCATGCTCTCCGTGATGTCATAGTCCGCAATCACGCCGTCGCGCAGCGGGCGGATGGCGATGATATTGCCGGGCGTACGTCCGATCATCTGCCGTGCCTCCTCGCCGATGGCGAGCACCTGATTCGTATCACGGTTGACCGCCACAACCGACGGTTCCTTCAGGACAACCCCCTTCCGCTTCACATAGACGAGCACATTTGCCGTCCCCAGATCAATTCCTATGTCCATTGACATACCAAACATGTATGGAAATCCCCCTAATTAGAATCGTCCTGCTTTTCTTCTTCCGGAACCAGCGACTGGCGGATCGCATTCAGCGATCGCTTGAGTGCATCCGTGTACGGGCCGCGCAGATCCCTGTCGTCCCATGTACTCTGCGTGACATAGGCAATGATCGTATCCAAAAAGGAGACGACCATCTCCGCGACATACGCCTGCGAGACCTCGTTTGTCTTGAGATAAACCTCCTTGCTGCGCAGTTCAAAGGCAATGCGGTCGATGTAGTGCTCGCCCTCGATGAGATAGCCGAGCGCGCGCAGCCGCAGCCCCAGTTCCCTTGCCTGCGCGGCGTCCTTCGCCGACGATGCGCGGTCATTGGCGAGCTTCTCTACCACAGCCCACGCCTCTTCGCACAATTTCCCACGGCATCGAGCACCTTGTCCCGTGCGCGTTTCTTGCGCCACAGCACATCGCGTACCGACAGTTTCTTCTGCTCCTCCATGGTTGCCCTCCGCTCCTATATTACTTACATTCCCTAAGCTGTAATCTTCATTATATGTTTTTCATTCCGTATCGTCAACATCATTCCCTACTCATGAGGAAAGATTTGCATTTTCCCCTCCCTTCCATGTAAAATAGAGGAACGTTATTGTCACGAGTGGGAGGATATACTATGGCTGAACTGCTAAGAGAGGGACCGCGCCTCATCCTGCGCCGCGCCGCCGAGGAGGACATCGACTATATATGCGCCCTGCAGGAGGACGCGGACAACAGGGACTACATCGTCCCGTTCACGCGCGAGGAGCACACGATCATCGTCACGCAGGCAAAGGCCGCCATCGACATCATCGTCGAGGAGCGCGGCAGCGGCGAGCGCGTCGGCTACCTGCACGTCGGCTGGCTGCTGCTCCCGTCCAAGGAGCAGGAGTGGACACACGTTGTCATCGCAAAGAAGGGGCTCGGCTACGGGCACGAGACGATGAAGCTCCTCAAGGCATGGGCGTTTGAGGACATGGGTGCACACCGCGCATGGCTCGACTGTCAGGACTACAACGCGCGTGCCCTCCACCTCTATGAGAGCGAGGGCATGGTACGCGAGGCGCTCATCCGCGAGACCATTCTCTACCGAAATTCTACGAGAACCTCGTCATTCTCGGCATCCTCGACCGCGAGTATGCTGCGCGCAAGCGTGCGGGGCTTGAGCTAGAGGGAGGGCAGCCTCACTGACGGACGATGAACTTATCGCGCGCGCCGCCGCTGCACGCGCACGTGCCTACGCTCCGTACTCCGGCTTTGCCGTCGGTGCGGCACCCTCACCGAGAGCGGCAGCGCTCTACGAGGGCGTCAACGCTGAGAGCGCCTCCCTACCCCGTCGGCATCTGTGCCGAGCGCGCTGCTCGCGGCGGCGGTCAGTCATGGCGAGCGGCGTTTTGCGGCACTCGCCGTCATCGCGGACAGCCCCGACGTCTGTGCACCCCTGCGGCATGTGCCGGCAGATGCTTATGGAGTTCCCCATCCGCCGCATCCCGCTTGCAAACACGGCGGGTGCGGTGCGCGTCATGACCCCGGCCGAGCTATTGCCCTGCGCCTTCGGTGCGGCGGCACTGCCTGCAAAGGAGGAGCACGATGAAATTTCTCATCGTTGACGACTCGCGCCTCGTGCGCATGAAGCTCAAGGCGGAGCTCTGTGACCGCGGCCACAGTGTCGTCGAGGCGCAGGACGGAGAGGAGGTCGCGCGCGTCGATGCCGACGCCCCCGATGCGGTATTCCTCGACCTCATCCTGCCGAAACTCGACGGCATCAGCGTCCTGCGTCGCCTGCACGCAGCGCGTCGCAGCTGCCCGTCACCGTCCTCTCCACCGCCGCCACAGAGGAGAACATCGCCGCCGCAGAGGAATGCGGCGCGCTCCTCTTTATCCGAAAGCCCTACGCGGACAGCGAGATCACCGCCGCCATCGGCAAGATGCGGCGGCGTCTGGAGGACGTGTGACCGAGCTGCATGCAACGTATACGGAGAGCTTTCGCGGGGCTGTCCGCCTATGCCCACATCACGGCGACGGCGGAGCAGGCAGCGGAAGAGCCGCCCTATATCACCATATCCCAGCATCTCACGATGAACGGCAGCCCGCTCATCGTCGCGCTCGCCGCCTCGCCCGACACATTTTACGCGCTCGCCTCGGGCTACAGCGGCATCTCCCTCAACGGCATGGGACGACCTCGCCGTCGATGCCGCCTGCGAGCTGTTCAACGTCATCAACGGACATTTCTCCTCACAGATGCGCGCGCACGGCTCTGCCGTCTCCATCATCGATCCGCCGCGCCATGCGCGCGGCAACGCTGTACCCGACGCGCCCCTTTTCACATTCCCCATCGCATGTCCATCCGGCACGATGCAGCTCATGGCATCGCGCGAAGAATTTCTTCCATAATTATTTTTGTCTCTCGCGAAAGGAGACCCTATTGTTTACATTTCTGCAGTCCCTGACATCGAGGCGATCGTCGAGCCCTTCTTCGTCCCAACGTGCATCGTCCTCGGCGCACTCACCGTCGGCATCATCGCCGACCGTCTCATCCGCCGCTACATCAACCATCACCTGCGGTCGATGAGAGCACGTGGAAATACGTCTTCATCCGCTCCATGCACGGCGTGCCGATCTTCTTCAGCTTCATCATCGGCCTCTACTGGGCAATCGAGGCCGTCGAGATCTCGCCGACACCTGACGAAAGCTGCTGTCCTCACCTGCTCTTCACGAGCAACGTCATCACCATCACGCGCGTCCTTGCGCGTACGGTGGACGGCGTCGTCACCATGTACTTTGAGCGGTCGAACAAGGACCTCCCGAAGACCACGCTGCTCAACAACATCCTCATCGGCGTCATCTACGTCATGGGCGTCTCCGTCATTCTCCAGTACTACGGCATTCCATCGCGCCCATCCTCACGGCTGCCGGCGTCGGCGGTATGGCGGTCGCCCTCGCTCTGCAGGAGACGCTCGCGAACATCTTCGCAGGGGCTGCACCTCATCCTCTCAAAGCAGATCCGCATCGGCGACTACATCCGCCTCGGTACGGGCGAGGAGGGACGCGTCACCGACATCACATGGCGTTTCACCACCATCGTCCCCCTCGGTGCAAGTAGTACCGTCGTCATTCCGAACAAGACCATTGCGGGCGCAAACATCACGAACTTCAACATGCCCACGCGCAACCTCAACATCAGCGTTCCCTGTCGGCGTCGCCTACGACAGCGACCTCGCACTGGTCGAGCGTGTCACCATCGAGACGGCAAAGAAGTGCTCGCGCGCGTCGACAACAACCCCAACGCCAGAGCCGCTCGTGCGCTATACGAAATTCAATGACTCCTCCATCGACTTCGCCGTGATCCTCCCGTCGAGCCAGTTCGACCAGCAGGGGCTCATCATCCACGATTTCATCAAGGCGCTCACCGACCGCTACCGCGTCGAGGGCATCGACATCCCCTACCCCATCCGCACCGTTATACAGGAGCAGAGGATGCGCCCGCAGAGGCACCCTGCCCCTGACGAAGGCGTGAGCGAATGACAATACCTGCGCAGTATCCGCTTACATGGTCTGACGAAACGTCACATCCGTCCACTTTTATCCACAGAATGCACAGGTTTTCCCTAGGGAAACTGTGGATAACTCATAGCCCGCCCGTCATGCGCCTCAACCCTGCGTGACGGCGGGTTTTTCACGAAAGTCCCATGCTTTTCCTAAAAATCCTTGTGGATAACTTTGTGCACAAACAACTATATATAGATTTTCTATTGACGTTTACACACAAGATGTTGTATAATTCTACTCGCAGCGGCATAGAGCCGCAAAGCGCTAACAAAGACCCGCCGCCGCGCGGAAAAAGGAGAATGAAGCATGATCGTCAACGACATCAACGTCACCGTCAACGGACTTTCGGACATCACCCCGCACGAGGTTGAGAACTACATCGCCTACATCGAGGGACAGACCAACGAGAAGCTCGACCGCCTCTCCATCACGGGAGCGGATGACGGCCGCGTCACCCTCGGCTACGAGATGCGTCAGCCGAAGTTCGAGCGCATCCGCCGCATCACGGGCTACCTCGTCGGCACGACGGATCGCTGGAACAACGCAAAGCAGGCAGAAGAGCATGAGCGTGTCAAGCACGGACTCCACTGAGATCCGTATCGCAGGGATTGCGCGCGACTCCATCGTCGACGGCGAGGGGATACGGCTGACCGTCTTTACTCAAGGATGCCCGCGCCGCTGTCCCGGCTGTCACAATCCTGACACGCAGCCGACGGACGGCGGACGGGTCACCACCGTCGGTGCGGTGCTCCAAGACCTCGACGCCAATCCTCTTCTCACAGGGCTCACCCTCAGCGGCGGTGAGCCCTTTCTGCAGCCGGCGGCACTGCTTCTTCTCGCACGTGCAGCGCACGAACGCGGCCTCGACGTCTGGAGCTACACAGGCTACACCTCGAGGAGCTGCGTGCACAGAAGAAATCCCTGCCGTGGACGCCCTCCTCGACGAGCTCGACGTCCCTCGTCGACGGCGACTACCGCGAGGAGGAGCGCGACCTCACCCTCCATTTTTCGCGGCTCGCGCAACCAGCGCGTCATCGATCTCGCTGCAACGCGCGCGACGGGCGGCTGACCCTGCGGTACACAGATGAATAATGGCTGATAGAATACCCCCGCATAGAACAGAACGCTTCCACGCGGGTATTTCCTATAAAAATATTGCAATTCCTCCAAAAAGTTGGTATGATGAACAGGAGAGAATGAAATTTATCGGGAGGAAGAGTATGGCAACAAGACAACACGAGCGCAGAAACCCTGAAAAGGCACGGGATTTTGCACTGAGCATCGACGCGACCACGGAGATCGGAATGCTCGAGATCTCAGCAACGCAGGCGATCCGCGTCTCGATCATCCGCTCGCGCGGGCGGCGCTATACCGCCATCACACCATTCTGGCGCAAGAAGAGCGATGATATGTGAAACCGAAGGCTCCCGTTTGGGTGCCCGCAGAGCACACGGGCGAAATCGCAGACTATTTGGCACGCGCTGCAGAAAAAGATTCATGAAAAAGAGGAATAGAAGTCGCCCCACATGCAAAAGATCGGCATGTGGGGTTCTTTTTGTGTACAACACGAGATGATATTTCTCAGGGAAATATCGCCAAGATGAGTCCGCCTGCCGCGATCAGCGCAATGGCGACGCTGTGCAGGACGCTGATCTTGTCGCCGAAGATCAGGATCGCAAGGAGGACGGCAAAGACGACACTGAGTTTGTCGATCGGCGCGACCTGTGAGACAGTTCCCTCCTTGAGTGCCATGAAGTAAAGAGCCACGAGCGCGCCCGCGATGCCGCTGAGCGCGACAAAGGCGAGTGCCTTCGTGTCGGCGAAGACCTGTGACAGATTTCCCGCATGTCCCTCGGCGATGACCACGCCGATGAGAAACAGTGCCATGATGACGGCGCGCACTGCCGTCGCGGCACTGCTGTCAAGCCCTGTAAGTCCTGCCTTGCCGAAGATCGAAACGAAACGCCGCGCACAGTGCCGAAAGCAGCGCATAGATGAGCCATAAACGCATGGATTTCCCTCCCTACGAGGAATTTGAAGCGATCGCTGATAGCGAGGCGATGCCGCGTCTTGACGCGTGCTTTTGCCCTCACTCGGCGAGAAAAATCTACGCCAATCCGACGGATTTCATTTTTATCACGCGCCTTTCCCTCGACAGTATAGCACACATCGACAAACATGACTTTCTCAAAAATCCCTCCCAATCGTGTAGAATAAGAGAACTATTGGGGGATTATCGATACGACAGGCAACAGCTGCAGACATCCCAGAGATGCTGCGCATCTACGACGCGGCACGCGCAGCGATGCGCGCGGTGGGCAACCCTACGCAGTGGAGCGGCGGCTATCCCGCAGAGGAACTCCTCCGTGCGGACATCGCGCGCGGCGTGAGCTATGTCCTGCACGATGCAGGCGCTGCGCCCTCATGCCGTCTTTTGCCCTCATCGCGGGCGACGATCCGACCTACACGCACATCGAGAATGGCGCATGGCGCGACGATACGCCGTACGCCACCCTCCACCGCGTGGGCAGCGACGGCTCGCACCGCGGCACATTCCGCGCCGTATTGGACTTTGCACGCACACAGTACAGCCATCTGCGTGCCGATAGCACGAGGACAATCACCCCATGCAGCATCTATTGTGCGCGGTTGGATCGTCTTCTGCGGCACGATCTATGTCGCGGATGGCACACCGCGTCGCGCCTACTGAATGGATAAAGAGTCTCACCCATGATCGAATGCGTCACCGTCGGCGATATGATCCCGACCCATTCCTATTTCTACATCGACGACAAGTCAAAGCACGGCTTTCTCATCGACGCAGGAGCGGAGGGCGGCCGCCTCGCTGCACACGCCGCAGAGCGCGGCTGGACGATCGAGCGGCCGCTCTCACGCACCGTCACTTCGACCATATCGGCGGCGTGGACGACTTCCGCGCGCGCATCCCCTGTCCCGTCTGCGCTGCCGCGGAGAGCCCGCGCTACTGCAGCGACCCGAACTGGAATCTCTCACATGGGGCGGTGCGCCCGCTGACGCTCGCCGATGTGGGAGACGTTCGCCAACGGCGCGCACATCGCACTCGCAGCAAATCCTGCGCTGTCGCTTGAGGTGCGCTATACGCCGGGGCATACGACGGACTCTGCATCTTTTTACAGCGCACACGACGGTATCGCGTTCGTCGGCGACACGATCTTTTTCGCGAGCGTCGGGCGCACAGACTTCCCGGGCGGCGACAGTCGGCACTCTGGGAGAGCATTCGGACGCAGGTCTTTACCCCTGCCGCCCGATACAGTGCTCTACTCAGCACACGGAGCCGACGACGGTCGGCGATGAGCTGGCACGCTATCGCCGATGAACGCTCATGAGTTTATGGCGTCGCTCGCACAGGCACGCCGCCGCAGATCTACCTCCTCGCCGGGGAGGAACCGTACTACATCCGCCGCGCCGAGGAGGCGATCCTGCGCCGGCTCCTGCCCGATGCCGCCGAGCGTGCAGACGCGCTCATCCGCTATGAGGAGATGCCCGCCATCGACGCGCTGGCCGAGTCACTGGAGACCGCCCCTTTTTCACGGACAAGATCGTCGTCCTCGTCCATGACGCCGCCGTCTTTCGCGCGGGGAAAAAGGCGGCGGAGGCGATACACCTGCGCCGAAGGACGCTGCGCGACGTCTTCTCGCCCCTCCTGACGAACCTCCTGCCGACGACCTATGTCGTATTTACCCTCAATGCAAAAGCCCGACAAGCGGCGCAAACTCTATCAGACGGTGCAGAAGGCGGGCGCATCCTCGAGACGAGGCTGTGCGCCCGTGGAACGTCGAGGGATGGCTGAACGAGCGTCTGCGCGAGATGGGCGCTCCATGCAGCGCGAGGCGCGCACATTCTTTCTGAATGTCGTCGGCATGAGTGCGGGACGATCTCACTGGAGTTTTCGACCGGCAGCTGGAAAAGCTCACGCTCTACACCGACAACAAACAGTTCACGGAGGCGGATCTGCGCGCGGCGTTCTCGGAGATGCCCGAGGTCTCCGTCTTTGCGCTCATGGATGCCATCAGCGCGCGCGACGTGCGGCGCGCCATGGATCCTCGCTCGCTGCCGCGGAGACGGCGTGCACTTTCACCGTACTGCTCGCCCTCCGATGCGGCACGTCCGCCAGCTCTGGCAGGCGCGGCGCCTCCTCGCGAGCGGAACACCACCCAGGGGCTCGGCAAGATCATGGGCGTTGCACCCCTTCATCGCCGAAAAACTCGAGCGGACACGCGCGCGGCTTTCGAGAATCCACGCTGCGGATCCGTCCTCGCCCCTCGCCGATGCCGACTACCTGCTGAAGACGGGACAGGCGGGCGACGAACTGCTCGAGGACATCATCATCCGCTTGTGCCGCAAATACTTTCTCCATATAAGAAAGAAGCGCTATTGTTATGATATCGTACTGATGATCGTTTTTCTCCGTCCGGAATACCACCGCGGATGGCGCTCTGCATTGCGCTGATCTGTGTGAGTGCTATGTGCATTCCCGTCCCCTTCATGGCACCTCTGACGATGCAGACCTTCGTCATGTGCCTCGCGGCACTGTTCTGACCCCACGTCAGACGGCAGTCGTGCTCATTGGCTATACACTGATCGGCGCGATTGGGCCGCCCGTTTTTGCGGGCGGTGTCGGCGGCCTCGGCATCATCATGCAGGACGCGCGGCTGCTTTTTCATTGGTTTTTCTTATCGCCTATACACTGATGAGCCTCCTCAGGGGCATACGCCCTCCTTTTCCGCGCTATGCTCTTGTCGGTCACTCATCAGCGTGCCCATCACGTATCTCTTTGCAACACCGTGGCTGACCATTCTTTTCGGCGATAAATTCGTTGGCATCAGCGCTGCCTGCGGCACTCGTCCAGTTTATTCCAGGGGATCTCATCAAAGCCGTTGCCGCAGCGGCACTCGGCGTGACACTGAATCGTCGCCTTCGTTTTTTCTAAAAAGATCATACGAAAAGAAACTGCCATAGATCAATAAGACCTATGGCAGTTTCTTCTTCTATATGGGAGGATCAGGCCTCGTCTTTCGGTACCATGTCCTCATCCTTGAGGATGCCTGCACGCGCACGGTCGGCAAACTCCGCCGTCGCGGTAAAGAGCACGTCGGTCGAGCTGTTGAGTGCAGTCTCACAGGAGTCCTGCAGCACGCCGATGATGAAGCCAACGCCGACGACCTGCATCGCAATGTCATTGCTGATGCCGAACGAGGAACAGGCAACGGGATGAGGAGCAGCGAGCCGCCCGCAACGCCCGAGGCACCGCACGCGCCGACGGTTGCGACCAGACAGAGCAGGAGTGCCGTCGGCAGATCGACCGTAATGTTCAGCGTATGGGCCGCTGCGAGGGAGAGCACGGCAATCGTGATTGCCGCGCCGCTCATGTTGATCGTCGCACCGAGCGGGATGGAGATGGAGTAGACGTCCGGGTTCAGTCCGAGGCGCTTGCACAGCTGCATATTGACGGGGATATTCGCCGCCGAGCTGCGCGTAAAGAACGCGTAGATGCCGCTCTCACGCAGCGTCGCGATAACGAGCGGGAACGGGTTGCGGCGGATGTGCAGCCAGACGATGATCGGGTTCATGATAAGCGCGACAGAGAAGAATGCGCTCGAGGAGGACGGCGAGCAGATGCAGATAGCTGATGATCGCATCCGTGCTGCTCATGTGCCGACCGCATCCGCCACGAGTCCCATGATGCCGAACGGGGCAAAAGCGGATGACCCAGAGGACGATCTGCGCTCACGACAACGGCAAAGTCACGCACGGTGTTCTTTGTCGTCTGACGGTTTTTCTGCAGGGCGACGCCCTGCAAGAATACCCACGCGAGGATGCCCGATGTAGTTCGCGTTCGCAATCGCGTGGAGCGGGTTGTCAACGACGTTGAGGATCAGGGTTAGAATGACCCTCGACGATTCCGCTCGGCGGCGTGACCGACGCCTCTGCCACGACGAGGTGGAGACGAGGGGAAGGCAAACGAGAACGCCACGGCGACGATGGACGCGAGGAACGTCGCGATGACGTGAGAGGCGCACGATGGGCTTGAGCGCTGAGCCCGAGCCGACCGTGCGCTGCGCCATGGCATTCATGACGAGCACAAAGACGAGGATCGGTGCGACGCCTTTCAGGGCACGCACGAACACGTCGCCGAGCACGGCGACGAGCGGATCGCGGCAGGCGCATAGAGCGCGATGAGGATACCGATGATGAGTCCGACCGCGATGAGCTTTGATGAGTGCCGTCTCACGGTACTTGCGGCTGATACTTCTGAGCAAAAATCTCCTCCTTAGGGAATCGATGATGGGATATAAAAACATCCCTTATTATAACAGAAGGGGCGTGTCTTGTCACGCCCCCTGTCAACGTCAGACCTACTGTATTCTCATTGAGCCTGTGCATGCCGCATTATGGACGGGGCTCCTCCCTCCTCCCGCCGCAGCTCCTCGATGTACCGCGCCACGGCATCCCTGCCACGGGGCAGGCGATGGAATCCCGCCGCATCGAGACTCTGTTTGCTGAGACGCGAGTTCAGCGGGCGCACCGCCTTCGTCGGATAGCTGTGCGTGGGCACGGAGGTGACGCGCACCGTCTTCCCTGCTGCGCGGAAGATCTGTGGCAAACTGCGCCCACGAGCAGAATCCCTCGTTGGTCGCATGGTAGATTCCGTACTTCTCCGATGTGATCATATCGGCGAGCAGCGGTGCGAGGTCATGCGTGTAGGTCGGCGAGCCGACCTGATCGCCAACGACGGAGAGACTTGTGCTCCTGCGCGAGATTCAGCATGGTCTTGACAAAGTTCTTGCCGTGGATGCCGAACACCCATGAAATGCGGACGATAAAGTACTGGGAGAGATGCGCCATGACCGCCTCCTCGCCCATGAGCTTCGACGCACCGTAGACGTTGCGCGGTCCCCGTCATATCATCCGTCTCATACGGCGTCGTGCCTGTCCCGGGGAAAACGTAGTCCGTACTGATGTAGAGGAGCTCTGATCCCGCGCTCCGCGGCAAGACGTGCGAGGATCTCCGTCCTCGCCGCATTGATGAGACGGCAGCGAGCAGGCTCGTCCTCTGCCTTGTCCACGGCGGTGTATGCGGCCGCATGGAGGATGGCGTCCGGCCTCGGTCGCCTCGATGACGGCACGCATGACATTCTCGTCCGACAGCGGAAAAGAGCTCCGAAGAGACGCCTGTACCTCGTGTCCGCGCGCACGGAACTCCTTCACGCAGTCGTAGCCGAGCTGTCCCCGTCGCTCCCGTGATGAGGATTTTCATCGCAATCCGTCCTTTCTTTTTCCATGCGTATTATCCGTGATTTCTTTGTTCTTATTAGATCACAAAGGCGCCGCCCATGGGCGACGCCTTTTCAGTATACACTCATGATCTAAGTGTCGGCATCACAAGGGAGATGGCGTCCCCTCGCCCCTCTGCGCTCTTCACCGCGATGCGGATGCCATGCTGCTCGGCGATCCATCGTGCGATCGAGAGCCCCAGCCCAGAGCCGCCCGTCTCCTTCGTACGCGAGGAGTCCACGCGGTAGAACCGCTCGAAGATATGCGCCTGATGTTCCGGCGCGATACCGATGCTGTCGTCCGAGAGCGTCACCGTGACGGATTTGCCGTCCGCTGCCATGATGGACGACGCACGGATGTGACCCTCCGGCAGGCGTGTACTTTCTGCTGTTTTCGAGGAAGATGCGGAAGAGCTGGCGCAGGAGAACGGGATCGGCGCTGACCACCGCCTCGTCGTTCCTGTCCAGAACCACCTCGTGCGAGCTCGTCACCATCTGCATCTTTTTCCATCGTATCCGAGAGAATCTCCGCAAGAAGCACCGTCTCCTTGTGCACCGCCTGACGCTTCTGGTCGGCACGCGCGAGGAAGAGCAGCTTTTTCGATGAGCTGCTGCATATTCTCCGCCTCAGAGCGGATCGCCGTGATGCCCTCCTCGAGGATGTCCTTATCCTCACGCCCCCAGCGCGAGAGCATGTCGGAGTATCCGAGGATGACCGTCAGCGGCGTGCGCAGCCTCGCGGAGGCATCCGAGACAAACCCTCTGCTGCTGGACAAAGCCCTCCTGCAGACGCTCAAGCATTCGGTTGAACGTACGCGCCAGCTCCGAGAGCGTCACGCGCGCGCGGGATCGTGAGACGCTGTCCGAGGCGCTCCACCTCGATGCTGCCTCGCCGTCCGCGTGATCGCGCGAATCGAGTCAGAATGCGCCGGCTGATGAAATGCCCTGCGATGAGCGCGAGCACAAAGCAGATCGCAACGGTATAGAAGAGCAGCCGCTGCAGCGAGTAGAAAAAACTTTTTCCGTCGTAATCGTGCGAAAAATGAATCCGATAGGTGGTGCCGCCGTACTCGATCGTACGCTGGGCATGATAGACCGAGCCGTTGCGGAACTCGGAGACCTCCATCTCGGGTTTGCCCAGAACGGCGTCTGCACTCGGCCCCTGCTCGATCGCCGCATTCGACGGAAAGTGCGGATCCGTATCGAGAACAACGCTGCCCCGCATCATCCGTTATCCGCACGATCACGCCGGGGATCACGGGTCCCTCAAACCAGAACTTCGCTTCGGCCGCATTTCCGCCTCGATGTTGTTCATCACATGACGGATACTGCGGTCGAGATCGACCTCTGCCTGCCGATAAAAAAAGATGTATGCGCCCATCCCCAGAATCGTCGTAGAAAGAATAAGCACGAAAAAGAGGATGGCGGCATACATCAACGTGATCTTGGTTGAGATGCGGATATAGAGACAGCGGTCAGCCCAGTCCGACAGTCGTCTCCTAATCGCGCACCACATAGCCGACGCCCCGCACCGTATAAATGTACTTCTTATGGAAGCGGTCATCCAGCTTGGCGCGCAGATAGCGAATGTAGACATCGACGACGTTGGTCTCGCCCGTGTAGTCGAAGCCCCATACCTCCTGCAGAATTTGGATCGCGGGTCAGCACTGTACGCTTGTTACGCAGGAGATACTCCAGGAGGTCATACTGCGCTTTGTGACGCGACCGTCTCCCATCCACCCTGCACCTCATAGCGCGAGAGGAACATGATGAGATTTTTCACCGTCAGGCGGTCGGATGCATCGTCCGTCGAGATATCGCGGCGGCGGAGCGCGTTGCGGATGCGTGCGATCAGCTCAGGCACGGCAAACGGCTTCGTGATGTAGTCGTCCGCACCGATGTCGAGTCCTCGACCCTGTCCTCCACCGCATCGCGCGCCGTCAGCACGATGATGGGCACGTTTGACACCGTGCGCACACGGCGGCAGATCTCGATCCCGTCCATGCCGGGCAACATCACATCGAGCAGGATAATGTCGAAATTCTCCTGAATGATGCGCTCATAGGCACGCGTACCGTTCCCCTCGATCTCGGCCGTAAAGCCCTCGTGCTCTAATTCCATCTGCAAAAAACGAGCAATTGCGTCTCATCCTCCACGATGAGGACATGTGTCTCTCTTCCATCTGAAACACCTCACATCATTTCCCTGATTGATGTCTTTAAGGAATCGCTGATAAAATGAGGTCTGCCAGATTGGCGTAGATTTTTTGTCCGAACAAGGTGGAAAACCGGACGCAGAGTGGTGCTCTGTGGAGGATTTTTCCGCCGAAGTGCGGGCGAAAAAGATGCGTCAAGATGGCTAGCCGAATTTATCAGCGATTCCTTTAATGCCTATACTATATATGAATGCAGGAAGAATTAAAAAGCGAAAAACAGCAAAATATAATCGAAATTTTAAGGACATGACGATTTCCCGGTTTTTCTTTGGTTTTTCCTTGACAATAGTGCATCCGTCCCGTATAAAACAGGGTAGGAATGACAAAATGGAGGAACAGCAGTGAACGAAAACGGACGGCTCTATCTCTGTGCAACGCCCATCGGCAACCTCGGCGACATCACCTACCGCGCCGTTGAGATGCTGCGCACGGCGGATCTCATCGCCGCCGAGGACACGCGCCATACGCGGGACTCTCGCGCACTACGACATCCATACGCCCCATGACCAGCTACCATGAGCACAACAAGGATGCTAAGGGCCCCGGAACTCATCGCACGGATGCAGGCAGGGAGACCATCGTCTGCGCCAGCGATGCGGGGCTCGGGCATCGCCGATCCCGGCGGGGATCTTGCGCGCCGCGCCGTCATCGCCGGCATCTCCCGTCACCCCGCTGCCGGGCGCGAACGCTGCACTATCCGCACTCATCTGCGCGGGACTCCCACTCGAAGGATTCACCTTCGTCGGCTTTCTCCCGCGCAAGGAAAAGAAACGGCGCGAGGTGCTGGCACGCGTCGCCGCTCACCCCGAGACGCTCATCTTCTACGAGGCGCCGCATCGTCTGCGTGAGACGCTTGACGCTCTCACAGAGTGCCTTGGAAGGAGCGGCAGGGCGTGCGCCGCACGCGAACCGACGAAGAAGTTCGAAGAGTTCCGCCGTGCCGCTCGGCGAGCTCTCAGACTACTACCGGGAGAACGAGCCGCGTGGCGAGTTCGTGATCGTCGTCGCGGGCGCGAACGAGAATGCTGCGGCGGATGATGGGAGAGATGCTCCTCACAGAGCACTATGCAGCACATATCGCCGCAGGCCTCGACAAGAAGGATGCCATGCGCCGCACCGCACAGGAACGTGGCATCTCGCGGCGGGATGTGTATCAGGTCGTGCTGGCGGAGGAGGATAAAGATCCACACCCACCTGAAGGACTATTTTATCCGCGTTTCCTTGCTGTTTTCTCAGCGTTGTTAGAGATCTTTTTCTAATCACGATTATAATAATCGTGATTAGAAAGATGGTGGTACTGTGTTTATCGGTCGTAAACGCGAGCTGGATTTTTACAGGAGCGCTATGACTCGGAACGCGCCGAGCTCATCGTGCTCTATGGACGGCGACGCATTGGAAAGACAGAGCTGCTACAACAGTTCGCACGGGATAAGTCTACCGTATTCTACGCCTGTACGGGAGTGTACCGATCAGGAGCAGCTTGCCTGCTTTTTCGGCAGCGCATCCTGCAGACGGGCATCCTGCGGCGCATTTTCTGACCTCGTTTTCGGATTGGGAGACAGCGCTCAGGAGCATACAGGATGTCCCATCTGAGGGGAAGAAACCGCTCATCATCGACGAGTTCCCCATATGTGCGCGAGCCATCCAGAGCTGCCGTCCATCCTGCAAAATCTCTGGGACTGCATGAGCTCTCGCAGAGCAAACGTCATGCTCATCCTCTGCGCAGTGCGATGAGCTTTTATCGAGAACGAGCTGCTCGCCGAGCGCAACTGCTGTATGGCAGGGCGACGGGCATCTACGCTGCCGCCGCTGCCCTTTGTAAACGTGCGGGAGTTTTTCCCACAGTACAGCGTGGAGGATCAGGTCGCAGTTTATGCGATTCTCGGTGGTATTCTACTATTTAATTCAGTTTCAACCCCAGAAATCCCTCGAAGAAAGCATATCCGCACGAACATCCCGCAAAAGGGCTGTGTCCTTTACAGCGAGGTGGAATTCTGCTGCGGCGGAGCTGCGCGAGACGAGCGTCTACAACGCCATCATCGAGGCGGTGGCACTCGGCAACAATACGCTCGCCCTCATCCACAGCAAGACGCAGATCGAAAAGACGAAAATCAGCGTCTACCTAAAGAACCTTATGGAGATCGGCATCGTCACGCGGGAGTTTTCTGTGCTCTCCACGGTAAAGGAACGGGCGGGCAGCGGACGTGGACTGTATCAGCTGACGGACGCATACCTCCGTTTCTGGTACGCATTTCTACGGCAGCCACTCGGAGCTTGAGGCGGGCGATGCGGCAGGTGTATCGGGAGTATCTCATTTCACCCCAGCTGCACGAATTCACCTCTCGTGCCTATGAACAAATCTGCATCGAATATCTGCGCCGCCGCAATCGTGCAAATGACCCTGCCGTTTCACTTTGTTAAGATTGGCTGCTGGTGGGAGAAGGTCACGCATACCGCCGAGGGGAAAAGGCGCACCGTGTCGGAGGAGATCGACATTGTTGCCGCAGATCGCGCGGAGCGGAACTTTCTGCTCGCGGAATGTAAATTTCGCCATACGCCCACCGATCTTGACGTACTCCGGCAACTGCAGAGCAAATGGCCGCAAAAGAAATACCCGGGAAACTATCACCATATGATCTTTTCCTTCTATGGTTTCACCGAGCGACTGCGTGATGCCGCACAGGAGAATGTGGCCTCGTGTCCGGAGAGAACTTGTAGATTGAACGGCGCCGCAGTTGTCACCCGCACACTCTGTGCTACTATACAGGAAATTATATCGAAACGAGGCATGATTTGCTGAGCGGAAAGACTCCATTTTACATTGCAACACCGATTTACTACCCGAGCGCGAAGCTCCACATCGGGCACGCGTACTGCACGACGGTCGCGGATACCATTGCGCGCTACAAGCGGCTCGCGGGGTTTGACGTGTTCTTCCGACCGGCTCGGATGAACACGGGCAGAAGATCCAGCAGGCGGCGGAGAAGGAGGGCATCACGCCCATCCAGTACGTTGACCGCATTGTCGCGGGCTTTTCAGAGCTGTGGCGGCTGCTCGGCATCTCCTACGATGACTTCATCCGCTACTGACGCAGCCGCGCCACTCGCGAGCTTGTGCAGGACATCTTCCAGCGCATCTACGATCAGGTGACATCTACAAGGGCGAGTACATAGGGGCTCTACTGCACGCCGTGTGAGAGCTACTGGACGAAGCTGCAGCTCGACGAGAACGGCTGCTGCCCCGACTGCCACCGCCCCTGCAGGAGGTCTCCGAGGAGCATACTTCTTCCGCATGAGCAAGTATGCGGATCGTCTGCTCGCCTCATCAACGAGCATCCTGACTTCATCCAGCCTGTCTCGCGCCGCAACGAGATGATCGCCTTCATCGAGCAGGGCTTGAGGATCTGTGCGTCTTCGCGCACTTCGTCTCGATCAGTATCCCGTGCCGTTCGACCCGAAGCACGTCGTTCACGTCTGGTTCGACGCACCGACGAACTATCTCACGCGATCGGCTACCTCCACGACAAGGAAAATGTTCCACAAATACCGGCCGGCGGACGCATCTTGTCGGCAAGGAAATCGTGCGCTTCACACGATCATCTGGGGGTGTATGCTCATGGCACTCGGGCTTGACCTGCCGAAAAAGTCTACGGCCACGGCTGGCTCATTGTCAACGGCGCCAAGATGTCGAAGTCGGTCGGCAACGTCGTCGACCCCGTCGCCCTCATCGAGGAGTTCGGCGCGGACGCCATCCGCCACTTTCTCCCGCGTGAGATCGCGCCGACAGGACGGCAACATCTCGCGCGACGCACTCATCGGCGCATCAACCTGACCTCGCGAACGATCTCGGCAACCCGCTGCATCGCACACTCTCCTGCGGCGAAAAATACCGAAAGGCGTTATCACAAAAGGCGCGAGGACATACGGACTTCGATGCGGCACTCGAAACGATGGTGACGGACGGTGCGCGACTATACGAGCAGATGGACGCGATGGAGCTTCCGCCGCAGTAAAGACCGTCTGGGCGCTGATCTCGCGCACTGAACAAGTACATCGACGAACCGCCCCGTGGACGCTCGCCAGGGGACGAAGCGAAGGCGGCAGAGCTCGACGCTGTGCTTTCATCACTCGTCGAGACGCTGCACATCGTCAGCGTCCCTATCACGCCGTTCATGCCGACGACGGCACGCCGCATCCACGAGCAGCTCGCTTTCCATGTGGACGTTGACGCCGTACAGCTGGCGGACATCGCCACGTGGGGCACGACACCCGACGGACATACGGTCGGCACAGCGGAGCAGCTCTTCCCGCGCATCGAGGTCGAGAAGGCAGACACTCATCGACACGCACGCCCACCTCTACGATGAAAATTCGACGATGACCGCATCGACGTGATCGCACGCGCGCGTGAGGCAGGCGTAACGAAGATCATCAGCATGGGCGATACGATGACAGCATCCGCACAGGTAGTGCAGGATCTCGGAGGAACATCCTGCACTCTACGCCGCCGTCGGCATCCACCCGAGAGCGCGCGTGTGCTGACGGACGAGATGCGCCGTCAGCCCCTCACATGGACTCAGCATCCGAAGTCGTCGCCATCGGTGAGATCGGACTCGACTACTACCGGAAAAGGATCGCGTCACGCCGCGCCCCTGCAGCGACCTCTTGGCGGCGCAGCTTAACCCGCACGCGAGGCGGGCTCCGTCTGCATTCATGACCGCGAGGGCATTACGGCGACACGCTTGCATGCTGCTGCGCCGAGGGTGCGGAGCCCAGGCGTCCTCCACTGCTACCGGGCAGTCTTGAGATGGCGCGCGAACTCTGGAAGATGGGCTTCGTATCAGCATCGACGGGCCGCTGCACGTGCAAGAACGCGGCGAAGCGTGCCCGACATCGTACGCGAGGCTCCGGCAGACAAACTCCGTCGAGACGGACTGCCTCACCAGCTCCTGCACTGCGCGGCAAGCGCAACGAGCCCGCTTACGTCACGCATATCGCCGCCAAGATCGCCGAGATCCGCGGGCGAGACCATCGAGGACGTCGCACCATACGACGGAGAACGCAGAGCGGCTCTATCCAAAAGCTGCAGAATGGTACATAATTATCGCTCAAAAAGGGACTGTTGCATGAGGTAAATTTATCTTTGTGCAACAGTCCATCTTTCGTATAGGCAGATCGGCGAAACAACGGTAACGAAAACTGCCCCCATAAATAGGGCACACGAATACGGACGATTGCAATGCTCGCCCTTATTCGTGTGCCCTGATTGGCTTTCTTTTTCCGACATCTTCTATGCCGCTTCTCTCACATGGTACCAGATGCCGCTCCAACGTCTCGCTCTGTATCTTCTGGGTGCAGTTTGAAGACGTTGTGTGCCAGTGCCAGCAGAATGGTCTCACCAAGACATTCGCACGCCTTCTTGTAAGAAAGCGGCGAAGTCCAGCGTCCTTTGATCTGTGCAAAGACGCCCTCTGCCCGGATAAGTGCGGTTCATCCGCAGGACGATGCCTTCCATGCCTTGATCCGTGCAAGGTTCTTGCACGCTCTCGTTGAAAGACCTTGGCGACTTCCAATCTCTGGTTCGTTCCTCCATTGGTATCTTTGCTGTAGTTGCTGCGGATGCACCGCTTCTTTCTCTCGCAGCCGTTGCAGTCCATACACGTGTAGATGGTCTTTCGCCTCACATACCCGCCTCGCACTTTTGCCCGGCGCGTCCCCGTCACAACGAGCCGCCGTCCCTCGGCGCACTGGTAGACATCCTCCGCCGCAAGGTAGTTCATGTTCTCCCCGCCGCCCAATATCCTGCTTCCATTTGCGCTTCTTGCTCACTTCCTAGTTGTTCGGCTTGATGTGGAGGAGGTCTGTCCCTTTTCCCTCAAATACAGGTAGTTCTCCTCACTCTCATATCCTGCATCAGCGACGAGTTTCGACTCTTTTTCCGATGTGTGCATGAAAATCTTCCAAAAAGGGATGAGTGTCCGTGTATCTGCTCGGGTTCGTAAAACACCCGCCCATACGATAAAAGGCTGCCTCCACGCCATATTGCAGATTATATGCCGGCTTTAACTGCCTGTTCTTCATTGCATCTCCTTTCATCCGCATGAAGGTTGCCTCATAATCTGTCTTGAAAAGCTGTTGCGATCCCCGCAGATGCAGCTTCTTGTGTAGTCCTTCAGACGGTTGATGTAAGAGTCCAGTGTTCCGGCGGTACGCTGAAGCACGGTCTTTCGTTTTCCGCTCCGTAAACGAAGATGATGTTTTACTCTTTTGATAGCGTTTCAAACGTCGGCGCAGACGTTCAGATGGTGCAGGCGAATCTCAGAGCCACAGCGCAGGTGGATACCGAACACTTTTTCTACGCCGGCAAGAAAGGTGTCGAGTTTCTCCATGAGTTTGGTACGGTTCTTTGCAACGCCTCCAAACGAAGGTGTATCGCCCTGCAACTGCTTCGATCTTTGTGCCGTCGACAAAGAGGTTCTCAAACGAGATGGCTCCAACGGATGGATAGAAAACTGTGCCATTTAGTGCCAGAATCTCCTTGGCGTGGGGCAAAGTGATCCTGCGAAAACGGGCAATGGTTGTGTGATCGGGTGCGGGTCCTGTCGAGCAGATACATGAAGTGGATGTCCCTTAGGCATACCTCTCGATGCGGCGGGAACTGCCAGATTTGATTCATGTATGCGTAGATGAGGATGGCAAGCAGCTGATGCGGTGATGCGAGATTCCGCTCGGCACGTCGAAAGCCCCTGTAAAGTGGCGTAAGATCCATCTGATGGATGCAGTGGAGCAGGAGACGAACGGATCGTCTTTTCTTGATTTGAAATTCAAAGTTGAGGGGAGGCTGGGTTGAAATGTGCCTCGTAGGATGTGATAAATCCTTGCGTAAAATTTGTTGCATACTGTACGCCAGAGCCGGTGTTTGAAAACACCGGCTCTGTGTGTGTATCGAAATTGAGGCTGCTGCACGTTTGTTTCGCGCAACAGCCCTTTTTGTGGTATGATACCCTCGCGCCGTCTCGCGCAGGTCACGCAGGTGTGCACGGAGATTAGCCGCGGCGAGGACGTGCATCACCTCGCCCGCGAGGACATACGCTGCCGCTCGGCTGATCCTCATCCGCGTGGGCGAGCACGCATCGCGGCGGTCCACGATCTCCCCGTTGCGCGGTCATAGACGAGTAGGGCGGACGGCGGCACCGCTGTGCAGAAAATTCTCCTCATAGAAGATACTCGTGCAGTCTATCTCCTCATAGTAGGTCGTGGAGGATCGGCAGAACGACGAGGTCTGCGCTCACGGCATCTGCCGTCGCACGCAGGACAGCGGGATAGTCATGCCGCGCCGCGTGGCATACTGCCCACAGGCACTATCATACGCATCCATCAGCGCACGGTCATCGACGTGAGGTGAGCCAGCCCATCGTATCGTTCAGCGGCATGTGGAGATCGCGCGCGACCATCTCCTCGAGCGCATCCACCGTCTCCGCATCGACATCCCCTGCACGCCCTCCACCACGAGCGGCAGCTGCGATGCGCGCAGCGCCAAGCGCAGGTGCCGTGGGCAGGAGCAGAAGAAAAGAAGCTCAGCAGAGCTATATCTGAGAAATTGTTTCATCACCGATCAATCTCCCCCAAGAAAGCACGGATACATTGCGGGACGATGTTTCTTCCCCGCTTTGCGGGCCCCTCCCCCGCGTGTACGGGGGAGGCTTTTGGGGAATCCTTAGTGAATCGCCTTTTTCTTGAACCGTCCACCCACGATGTCATGCACGGCATTGATGGTCACAAAGGCGCGCTCGTCCTCGTCGAGGACGATTTCCTTCCAGCTTGTCCAGCTCGAGGCGCGTCACCACGCAGTGAGGACTTCCTTCTGCCTCGCCCGTGCAGCCGCCAGCCCCGTGGAGCAGCGTCGCACCGCGTCCGAGCCGCTCATTGAGGGCGGCGGTGACCTCCTCGTGCTCGTTCGTGACGATCATGACGGCGCACGACTCATCGAGACCCTTCAGCACGACGTCGATCATCTTTGCGATGACGAAGTAGGCAAAGAGGGAGTACATCGCCTTGTCCCAGCCGTGCAGAGAGTCCTGCCGAGGAGAGGATAAAGAGGTTGATGAACATAACCACCTCGCCGACGGAGAACTGCGTCCGCGCATCCATGATGATCGCGACGATCTCGTCCCGTCGAAGCAGCCTCCCCGTACGCATGACGATTGCCGACGCCGAGCCCCCGTCACCACGCCGCCGAAGATCGCAGCGAGGAACGGGTCATTCGTCACCTGCGGTACGTCGGAAGCACGCCCGACCAGATCGAGAGCGTGATGGCAAAGACCGTCGACAGGGCAAAACTCTTGCCGATCCGTTTATACCCCATAAAGACAAAGGGAATATTATAGAGTACGAGAAACACACCGAGACTCATGCCCGTGATGGTCTGGCGACATGATCGACAGACCCACAACACCGCCGTCGATGACATTGTTCGGGATGAGGAAAGATCGAGTCCTACGGCAGTGATGAACGCGCCGATAATGAGCCGCAGGCACTTTTGATGTGAAAACATGCCCCTTGAGCTGCCTTCTTGGGGTGCGGCGTCAGTGCCGGCTTTTCCCAGTGCTCCACGAGCACCTGCTCAGTACTGCTGTCTACGATTTTCGTTCATACGTCCTCCCATTCCCCAAAAACGCTGTACTTCTCATTCTATTATAGAGGAAAGAAAATCCGCTGACAAGTCCACCGCTATGAGAACGGTTTTTCTTGACTTTACTGTGCCCTGCATTATATGATGGCAATACCGGAAAGAGATTCATCTGTAATGGGACAGGAGGATATATATGATTTACACAGTCACCTTCAATCCGTCGATTGATTACATCGTCCGATTGGAGCAGTTCACGCTGGGCGAGATCAACCGCGTGAACCATGAGCAGATCCTGCCGGGGGGCCAGGGGATCAACGTCGCCATCGTGCTGAAAAATCTCGGACACGACGCGACGGCACTCGGCTTCCTCGCGCGATTCACCGGCACGGCAATGCAGCAGCAGCTTCGCTCGTTCGGCGTGACGGAGGACTTTGTGCGCCTCGACGAGGGATTCTCGCGCATCAACGTCAAGATCAAGGCGGAGTGTGAGACGGAGATCAGCGGGCAGGGCCCGAAGATTCCGCCCGAAAGCGCACGCGCGCTGTTTGAAAAAGCTCGATCGTCTGAAGCGCGGTGACACCCTCGTCCTCGCAGGGTCAATTCCGAATACCCTGCCCGACGATATCTATGAACGCATCATGGAACACCTCGACGGGCGCGGCATCCGCATTGTCGTGGATGCGACGAAGAACCTTCTGCGGCGTGTGCTGAAGTATCACCGTTCCTTATCAGCCAAACAATCACGAGCTTGGCGAGATGTTCGGCGTGACGCTGAAAACAGACGACGAGATCATCGAACACGCAAAACGCCTGCAGGACGAGGGTGCGACGAACGTCCTCATCTCCATGGCGGGCGACGGCGCTATCCTTCTCACAGAGGAAGGCGTATTCTATCGCCCTTTGCCGCGCCGAAGGGCACCTCGTCAACTCCGTCGGCGCGGGCGACTCGATGGTCGCGGGCTTCCTCGCGGGCTATCGGAGTCGGACGGCGACTACAGGCGCGCCTTCTACATGGGCGTTGCGACCGGCTCCGCCTCGGCATTCTCGCCGAACCTCGCCACACGCGAGGAGGCTCTCGCGCTGCTGAAAACCATCGAGTGAGGTGTAATGAGGCGTGCTTCCTACGCAAATGAATCCACCCCCATCGCACCTGTGCAGTCCATGGCGTGCGTCCTACGCAGAACTCCTCGTTACGCAAGCGGTCGCGTGCTCGTCCGCCAAAATACCTGCAGATTCCAAACGCGCTGCGCTTGAACGATTAAAATCCGCAGGGGCGGGTCGCACACTCTGTGCCGCTTGGCTCCACTAGGGTTTGCTAAAAAGGACCGCACGCCACTCCACAACATGAATGTTCTGCGAGGAGTATTGCACAGACACATAACACAATAAAAGGAGGTTTTTCCTTTGCATATCAACGACCTTTTGATGCCCGAGAGCATTGCCCTCGGCGTCTCCGCCTCCAAAGAGGCAGCTATCCGCCTGCTCGCGGACCGTGCCGGAAAAAGGGCGGAAACCCTCAGTGACAAGGAACAGTACGTCAAGGACGTACTCGCACGTCGAGGCGAGCGGCACGACAGGCCTCGGCGATGGTATTGCAAACGCCGCACGCCAAGAGCGACGGCGTAAGACAGCAGGGCTCGCCGCCAGACCATCCCGACGGGATGGACTTTGCCGCGATGGACGGCAACCCGAGCCGCCTCTTCTTCGATGATCGCCGCATCGAACGGCGCGAACGATGAGCACCTCACCATCCTCTCTCCAGCCTTGCGACCATGATTATGGATCCTGACTTCGATGAGGCACTCATCGCCGCCAAGACCGTCGAGGAATTCCGCCGCCTCATCGACGCGAAGGAAAACGGCACCTTCACCGCACCGAACGCGGCGGAGGAGAGCACGGAGAGAGCACCTGCCGCCGACATCCAGATCCTCGCCGTCACCGCCTGCCCCAGCGGGCATCGCGCACACCTTCATGGCGGCAGAGAGCCTTGAGCAGCACGCGAAGAAGCGCGGCATCTCCATCAAGGCTGAGACGAACGGCTCAGCAGGCGCAGAACGTCCTCACACCGGAGGAGATCGCCGCTGCCGACGGCATCATCGTCGCGGCGGACAGAACGTCGCCATGTCGCGCTTTGACGGACACCGCGTTGTCATCACGAAGGTCGCGGACGGCATCAACAAGGCGACGAACTCATCGACTGTGCCCTCGCGGGCCTGCGCGCCGCCGTCTATCACGCGAGTGGCGCGGATACGGCAGAGGGGCGGATGCATCGAGGAAGGCCTCGACGCCAGATCTACAAGCACCTCATGAACGGCGTCTCGCACATGCTCCCGTTCGTCGTCGGCGGCGGTATCCTCATCGCCCTCGCCTTCCTCTTTGACGACTACACGATTGACCCGTCGCATTTCTGCTCGAACACCCCGCTCGCCAAATTCTGCATGGATGTCGGCGGCGCATCGTTCGGCTTCATGCTCCCCGTTCTCGCGGGCTTCATCGCCATGTCCATCGCCGACCGCGGCCTTGCCGTCGGCTTCGTCGGCGGTGCACTCGCGCGCGCACGGCACGGGCTTCCTCAGCGCACTCGCGGAGCTTTCATCGGCGGCTACGCCGTCAGCCTGCTGAAGAAGGCTTTGCCGGCCTTCCGCCGACCTCGACGGCATCAAGCCCGTCCTCCACCGCGTTCTTCGGCATCCTCATCATCGGCTTTATCACCCTCTTTATCATCACGCTCGCCCGTCGCCGCCATCAACACATGGACGGTCGCGACGCTCGGCAGCATGGATCCCTCGGCGCGCGTCCTTATGGGCATTGCTGTCGGCGGCACGATGGCAATCGACATGCGGGCGGCCCGATCAACAAGGCGGCCTACGTCACGGGCACGGGGCTCCTCTGCCTCGGGCGAGTACTCACGTCATGGCGGCGAGTCATGGCAGGAGGCAATGGTACCGCCGCTCGCCGATCGCCCTCGCGACTCACCCTCTTTTAAGAACCGCTTCACCGAGAGCCAGCGCAAGGCGGGCATCACGAACTACGTCATGGGGCTCTCCTTCATCACGGAGGATGCAATCCCCTTCGCGGCGGCAGACCCTAGCGCGTCATCCCTCGATGGTCGTCGGCTCGGCGCTCGCGGGCGCACCTCACCATGGTCTTTGACTGCACCCTGCGCGCCCCGCACGGCAGCATCTTCGTCGTCGACCATCGGCAACCCGCTCATGCGCTCGTGAGCTATCATCATCGGCGCCCTCGTCGGTGCTGTCATCCCGTCGATGCTCAAAACCGATCAAAGAATAACGGCATAGAAAATACCGCCGCACCGAGATCCTCGGCACGGCGGTATTTTTGCGTTTTAGAACAGCTCTCCCTCGGCGATGCCCCATGAGCTCCTTCGACGGGATGAAGAAGAGCTGTCCCTTCAGTGCCGTCGAGTACTCAAGCAGGCGATCGTCCTGCGTAAACATATTGGTGAGCATCTGCCGCGTCACAGCCCAATGGCGTGCATAGCCGATGAAATAGGTGCCGCGCACGCCTTCGCCCGGATTCGCATAGACGACATTCATACGGACGATCTTGTGCTCCTCGTCGTCGCGGTTGTCCTGCGAGATGATATTGTGTGCGCGGATCCTTCTCCTCGTCGAGAGCTCGAGATCGCTGTACTTGCAGCGTCGACGTATTTTTCCTGTACCTCCGTCGGCAGTGCCCGCCACGCGTCAAGGTCGTGGACGTGTTTCTGCGCGAAGGCATAGGAGCCGTTGATGAACTCCGGATCCTCCGCGCCGATGATCGCCCCACCTTTGCCTCCTCACCGACGGATTTTCCGTTCTGTCGATGAAATCAATGATCGCGCGTCCTTCGCGATAGTGAAAGCCGTGCGTCTCATCCACCACATCCACGACGGGGCGCAAAAATCCCGCTGATCCCCGATCGACGGCAGATAGGTCGTCGATGTCTCATCTGCACGTACGTGCAGGAAAAAGATCGGCAGGCGTTGTCGGTGCCTGATGGTTCTTCCCGATTGACGCCCTTGAAATCCTCTAATTCTCTTCGGTTTCGCGGCATGCGGAAGATACTCCCATGCGCGGTTGCGCTGAAGCGGTGAGCTTCACCGTCTCCGGCGCAACGCGGATGTTCATCGATCGCTGAATCGCACTGATACGGTCCGCCATATCGGCGATGATCTCCCGTTCCTTCTCGATGTCCTCACGCTTCAACGAGAGTACGACAAAAATGACGCTCTCCCCGCATCCCGAACACATCCTGCGCAAGATCTGCCTTGACCTCCATGGTATACTCTCCTGCTTTCATACACATCCAAATCCCGATCCTATGGTGCGGCATTGCTCCATGCGAGGCAAGAATCCACCGTGCTGACACTGCTGACGCAACCAGCGCTCATCCAGCTCGGCAGCGTGGCCCTGAGATGTCTCGTCCGTTGCGGCAAAAGAGCATCGAGAGAGGCGGTTTCCTGCTCGATTGCGGCCGCCGCATCCGTTGTATGTCCCGCGATCTCATGTGAGGCCCTTGGCGACTCCTCGATGCCACTCGCTGCGACCTGTGTCGCAGGCGCGTACCGCTTCAATAGAGGTGAGGAGCGCCGTAGCGGTTCACGTTCTCCGCCTGTGCAAGTACCTGCATCTCCTCCAGATGTGCAGAGATGCTGGTCACACTCGATGCGAGCATCTGGACATTCTCATCCTGCTCGCTGGTGTGCGCGGCAACATGGGTGATGGCAAGCGCATTGTACTCGACTGCCTTGCTGTTCTCAACACTCGCCCGCCACATCGTATCCGACAGCCCCGCGACCTCGGCTGCGCAAGTCTGCGCATCGCTGTATGATCCGGCGCAGCTCGCTGACAAAGGTGTTGAAGGACTGCACAATGCGCCCGATCTCGTCAAATCGTCTGGTGGTGAGCTGCTGGGTGATCCGCCTCCTTGCCCGCGACCTCGCGGAACGATACCAGTCAGTGCCGCAATCGGCCGCAGTACCTCTATGATGATGCAGTAGGAGGACACGGCAAAGATAAGGAACGCAAGGACGATCACGCCCACGCCGATCTTCTTGGAAACGCCGATCTTTGCCTGACTGGCATTGTCATACGCCGTGACGAGCTTGTCCACCTCGGTCACGATCGCCGTCAACTTCGGCGGCAACGACGGCATTTGCCTCGTGCTTTTCCTCCGTCCCCATAGCCCCCGTGACGGCGAACATATGCGTGCGGTACTCCTCCCAGAGAGGCTGCAGCGTGCGCAGCTGTTCTTGATCGCCTCTATCCGATGCCGGACGAAGGCCGAGCTCGGCTATCTCCCCTGCGCAGCCCCGCAGAGATGCGGTCGCACATCTCGATCTGCACCATCATCATACTGCGGAGCTCCGCTGCCTCCGCTGCATCGGCGGAGACCATACGCGCCGAGAGCCATGCAAGCTGATAGGCACGCATGCGCAGCGAGCCGGAGGCATGACGGCGGGAGCGTCCCCGTCCAGCTGGGCAAAGGTGCGCAAAGTTCAGCCCGACCAGCCTGACGATGAATACGAAGAGGGCAACAAGCGTGATTCGTAATTTATTATGGATTGACATTTTTCCTCTCGTTTCAATTCTCTCTGTATTATATCGTAGAATCGTAGCTGTGTATACCCTCATCTATCAAATCCGTGTGAGCTACAATGTATTCACACGGATTTATTGGATATTTCTCAGATCTTGAACTTCCCAACGAGGCTCGTCCAGCTTCGCCGACAGACCGGACAAGTGCTCTGCGGCAGTGACGACCTGCTCCATGGTCGCGCTCTGCTCCTCGATGGCAGCCGCCGAGGTCCTCGGTGAGCCCTGCATCTGTTTTGCCGCTGACGCGACATTCCCCGACGTATGCGCGACGTTCTGTGCGCCTGCCGATGCCGTCTGGATTCAGCTGCACGATTTCAGCGCCGCGCGCGCTCTCCTCGGAACTCGCGGCGATGGCATTCAGTGAGGCACGCACCGCAGCGACCGCCTCCGTGATCTTCTCGAGATCACCGACCAGTTCTTGATTTGACACGTGCGTCTCATGCACCTGCTGACGAATGCCGGTCATCTTCTTCGTGACATCGTCCGCGCAAGGCTCGAGCTCTCAGCGAGCTTGCGCACCTCCTCCGCGACGACAGCAAAAACCACGTCCGCTCTCCCCGCACGTGCAGCTTCGATCGCGGCGTTGAGCGCGAGCAGATTCGTCTGCTCCGAGATGCCCTGATGAGCTCGATGATCTGATTGATGTCCTCCGCGTACCGTGTGTGAGCGTCTGCATATCCGATCCATCGCCATGACAATATCGCGCAGGCCATCGGTCTGTGATGCGACACGTGCCGCACCGTCCCGCCATCCGCTGCCTTTTTCCTCAGAATCCGCCGAGAGTGCGGCAGAGCGTTCAGCGGCTGCGAGCATCTGCGCCATGTGCTCTGCGATCTGTGCCACATGGTCCGCGAGGGCCTGCATATCAGCATTCTGTTCATTCGCCCGCCCTGCGACATCGGTGACGGAGCCGGCGACCACTTCGACGGCCTGCTGCTCACCGCTTGCCTGCGAAAGTGCACCGGAGGTTGTGCGACTCCGCTGCACTCTCCTGTGCACCGCGTATGATCGTACGCAGTTTCGATGAAGGTGTTGAAGCAGAGGGACGATCCGTCCGATTTCATCATCGCGCTCTGCGTGAAGCTGCTGCGTCAGATCCCCTCGCCCTCGGAAATGCCGCCGAGAACGAGTCCGTCAGCGCCGCCAGCGGACGCAGAATCTGTGAGAATCAGCCAGATGCACCGCCCACCACGAGAACAGCAAGCAGAATCACGCCGAGCTGGATGTCCTGGACCTCTCGATCTTCGCCTGTCCGGCGGCATCGTAGGCAGCGACCAGCTTGTTGACCTCCCGCCAAAGGGCGCAACCTCTTTTGCGGCCTTTGCCTCTGCGGCGCGGCGCGCCTCCTCGTCCGTTCCTCGGCAGCGGCACGGATATCAGCACGGTACGCCTCCCACAGCGGCTTCACAACGCCGAGCTGCCGCTGCGACTGTCTCATCCGTGGGTGCCGTCAGCCCCATCGCCGCATCGCCCTGCTCCAGCCCTTCAGAATACGATCGTAGTCCTCCAGATTCTTCTGCATCGCCGCGCAGCGTCTGTGCGTCGCCCTCATCTGCCGACACGAGCCGTGCGCCCCCGACGAGCTGATAGGCGCGCATCCGCAGCGAGCCGGAAGCGTTGACCGCAGGCGCGTCCCCCTGAGTTCATTGAACGTAGAAGTTCAGCTCGACCAATCCCGACAATGAAGACAAACAGCAAAACCAGAATCAACTGCAGTTTCGTGCGTATGCTCATCCCCGTCTCCCCTTGCTGTGCAGCGCGAAAACTCCATCGCGTGCTGCAAGCCTCTGAACGTGTATTTGATACTATGAATTATAGCATAAGACATTCGGGAGAGCCATGAAAATTATCTATTATTTAAAAAAGGTCTGCTGCACGAAGTTTTCGCTTCATGCAGCAGACACATTCACAATTTGACAAGTTCACGCAGGCGGGCGAGATCAATGTAGGGTCTTTGCCTCCGGATGCCGCGTGAGATAGCCCTGATGCTCGTCCGCTGCCGGCTGAAAGAGGTCAGCCGCTCCATCGTTGCGTGCATAACGCGCCGCGCCGCCGCACTGCTGTTTCGGTCATTGAGCGTCAGGTGCTCCCCGTCGCGGGGCAGCGCCCCTTTCCCGCGAGAAAGGTGAGGTAGAGCGCGATCTGCGGCTCGTCCTCTGCGCTCTCGTAAAAGATGCCCGCGCGGTACATAGGGCCGCGCACATAGCCCCTGCCCGTCGATGCTGTACGGCGTAACGACGGAAAAATGCAGGTCGAGCAGCTGCGAGATGTCCGTCTTTTGGGATCGTAAACGATCTCAACGCCCACACGTCCGCCCGACACGCCCGTCAGCGCATCCTCGTGCGCGGTCTGCGGCGCAGCGTTGATGTAGCCCGTGCGGACGGAGACGATGCCGCGCCGTCCGCGAAACACCTCCTCGAGCTCGTACATATCCGCACCCGAAAAGGCAGATGCGTTTCGTCATGGGTACACCTCCTCAATTCGTAAAGAGGTCGACCTGCCGTCCCGCCGCACGGTGCACATCGAATACGCTGAGCAGCTCCGCAACTGCCTGGGTCGGTGAGATGCCGCCCGAGAGGACGCATCCTTTACCTCGGGCATACGCCCGCGCACAACAGCATCGTCGAAGAACAGGTTGTGCAGATGATCGTCGATCATGCTGTTCATCCAGTCGAGCAGCTGCCCGTCGCGCCGCTTCTTCCACACGCCGCTCTTCGTGGTCTTCTCACGGAAGATGCGGATGATCTCCCACAGCTCGGCAGTCCTGTCTTCTCGATCGCGGAGGCAAGATAGGCGTGCGTCTCCCCAGCCCGGCGTCGCGGGGCGGATAAACTCGATCATGCGCTCGTACTGCCCGCGTGCGACCTTTCGCCTTTCGACGAGGTTGTCTCGTCCGCCTTGTTGATGACGATCGCGTCCGCAAGCTCCATGATGCCCTTCTTGATGCCCTGCAGTTCGTCGCCCGCGCCCGTCAGCACAACGAGCAGGGAAGAAAGTCACCATCGAGCGCACGGTCGTCTCGGACTGCCCGACGCCGACCGTCTCGATGATGATGACATCGTAGCCTGCCGCCTCGCAGAGCAGCATGGTCTCACGGCTCTTGCGCGCGACGCCGCCGAGTGTCGCCGCCTGCAGGGGAGGGCGGATGAATGCCTCGGGACGGCGCGAGAGGGTTCCCATGCGTGTCTTGTCGCCGAGGATCGAGCCCTTCGTGACAGAACTTGTGGGATCAACGGTGAGCACAGCGACACGGTGTCCCGCATCGCAGAGCATATTGCCGAACGCCTCGATCATCGTGGACTTGCCTGCCCCCGGCACGCCCGTGATGCCGATGCGCAGAGCATTGCCCGTCTCGGCAGCAGGCGCTGAAGCACGCGCTGGGCACGCTTGAAGTGCTTGCTGCTGTTGCTCTCGATGAGCGTGATCGCACGAGAAAGCGTCATGCGGTCGCCGCGGGCCACGCCCTCAACATAGTCATCTTCACTGAGGACAAGTTTGCGGTGGGACATCCCTGTCCCGTTCAGCACTTCGGATTGATGTTGCCGACGGTCAGATCCTTGATGCCCTCGATGCCGCCCACGACGCTCGTCGTAAACTTCGCGTCGGCGTCCTCAGGTACGCCAATCGGGCCGTTCTGTGGTATATTTTTCGCTCATAAAAGCCTCCTTCTATGGTATTGAGGGCGCCCTATCGGTCGCTTCGCTCGCCACTTCCCCGTGACGGGGAAGCTATATCCGTATTCAAAGCCTCCCCGCACGGGGCGGGAGGGACCACGCGAAGCGGTGGAAGGGGCGTTTTATTTGTTTCCTCAGCCCGCAGCCTCTTCCTTCGCGCGTGCGATAGAGAAGGGTCAGAGCTTTGATGCCCGCCTCGGGGATGTTCGTACCCGGTGCGAAGATCGCGACCGCGCCGTGCTCGTAGAGGTTGTCATAGTCCTGCACGGGGATGACGCCGCCGATGCAGACCATGATGTCGTCGCGGCCGAGCTTCTTCAGTTCATCGACGAGCTGCGGCAGGAGCGTGTTGTGTCCCGCTGCGAGGGAGCTGAACCCGACCATGTGCACGTCGTTGTCGACCGCGTCCTGCGCCGTCTCTGCGGGCGTCTGGAAGAGCGGCCCCACGTCGACGTCCCAGCCCATGTCGGCGAAGGAGGATGCGATGACCTTCTGTCCCGCGGTCGTGTCCGTCCTGTCCCATCTTCGCGACGAAGATACGCGGACGGCGTCCCGTCAGCTCCTCGAACTCGTCCGCCATCTCACGGGCGCGGTCAGCTCGGTCTTGTCCGTAAACTCGGAGGAGTAAACGCCAGAGATCGTATGAATGACCGCCTGGAAGCGTCCGGAGACCTTCTCCACCGCATCGGAGATCTCGCCGAGCGAGGCGCGGGCGCAGGCTGCATCGACGGCCGCCTCGAGGAGGTTGCCGTTGTCGCGACTCTCGCCGCCTTCGTGATGCCCTCAAGGCAGCGGCGCGCGTCGTCTGCGTTGCGCTCTGCGCGCAGTTTTTCGAGACGTTCCACCTGCAGCCTGGCGCACCGCTGTATTGTCGATCGCGAGGATCTGCAGGGGGTCTTCCTTTTTCGAGACGGTATTTGTTCACACCGACAATGCTCTCCCAGCCCAGAGTCGATCTGTGCCTGACGGCGTGCCGCCGCCTCCTCGATGCGCATCTTCAGCGGTCCCGTCGAGATTGCCTTTGCCATGCCGCCGAGGGACTCGACCTCCTGGATGTGTGCCCAAGCACGGCGAATGATCTCGTTTGTGAGTGACTCGACGTAGTAGGAGCCGCCCCACGGGTCGATGATCTTGCAGACGCTCGTCTCGTCCTGAATGTAGAGCTGCGTGTTGCGTGCGATGCGTGCCGAGAAGTCCGTCGGCAGGGCGATCGCCTCATCGAGCGCGTTCGTATGGAGCGACTGTGTGTGCCCGAGTGCCGCCCCCATCGCCTCCATCGCCGTGCGCGCGATATTGTTGAACGGATCCTGCGCTGTGAGCGACCACCCCGAGGTCTGGCTGTGCGTGCGGAGCGCCATCGATTTGTTGTTCTTCGCGCCGAGGACTTGACGATCTTCGCCCAGAGAACGCGCGCCGCACGCATCTTTGGCAACCTCCATAAAGTAGTTCTTGCCGATCGCCCAGAAGAATGAGAGACGCTTCGCGAAGTCGTCGACGGCAAGTCCCGCCTTGATGCCCGTGCGGATGTACTCAAGACCGTCCGCGAGCGTGTAGCCCGAGCTCGATGTCCGCCGGCGCACCAGCCTCCCTGCATGTGGTAGCCGGAGATGGAGATGCTGTTGAACTTCGGCATATACTTCGTCGTGTACTCGAAGATGTCGCCGATGATGCGCATGGACATCTCCGGCGGGTAGATGTAGGTATTGCGCACCATGAACTCTTTCAGAATATCGTTCTGAATCGTGCCCGCCATGATCTTCTTATCGACGCCCTGTTCTTCGCCCGAAACGATGAAGAACGCGAGGATCGGCAGCACTGCGCCGTTCATCGTCATGGAAACGGACATCTGGTCGAGCGGAATGCCTGAGAACAGGATGTTCATGTCCAGCATGGAGCAGACCGAGACGCCTGCCTTGCCCACGTCGCCGACCACGCGCGGATTGTCCGCATCATAGCCGCGGTGCGTCGGGAGGTCAAATGCGATCGAGTCGCCCTTCTGCCCGGCGGCAGGTTGCGCCGATAGAAGGCGTTCGACTCCTCGGCCGTCGAGAACCCCGCGTACTGGCGCACCGTCCACGGACGGAACACGTACATCGTGGAGTAGGGCCCGCGCAGGCAGGGCGGAATCCCGCTCGCAAAGTCGAGGTGGTTCATGTGCGCATAGACATCGTGATCGTAGAACGGTTTCACGGGGATGCGCTCCATCGTCTTGTGTGTGAGTGCCTCAAACGTCCGTCCCGTACCGCCTTCGAAAAGGGCGCGCCATTCCTTGGAGTCTGCGGACGGGCTTTCGCCGAGGCTCATGCCCGTGAAATCCGGGTTCGTAAAGCCTGCCATTACGCAATCATCCCTTTCTGTTTCTGGAGACCCTCAAGGATCTCATAGCAGTTCGCGCGGACGAGATATATTCGTCAATGCCCGCTTCCTTGTATGTCTCAAGCAGATCCTTCGGCGCGGCGCCCGCGAGAAAACGCGTGCCTGCGGCAGCACCTCGTGGAGCTTTTGGCGCAAGGGCAGGGACGATCTCGGGGATAGGTCGCATCCGTGGAGCAGATGACGACGGCATCCGCACCGCTGCACGCGCCGCCTCCGCTGCCTCATCGACGGTCTTAAAAGCCGTCGTTGCCGAGTACCTCGAATGCACCGACCTGCAGGAAGCCTGTGGTAAAATCCGCGCGCCTTGTGCTGCGGGATGGGGCCCATGTTCGCGAGGAAGATCTTCACGTGTCATCCTTCGCTGCCTTGTAGTCCTCTGTGCGCCGGCGCAGCGCCTCAAAGCGTTCGCTCCAGCGATGCGGGGCAATCGCCGCGACCGTCTCCGCACCTTTCCCGCCGTGAGCGCCGCCATCAGCTCGGCAATCGTCGCCCCCGCAAGCGCCGCCTCAACAGCATTCTGAACGGAACCATCTGCCTTGAACGCCGCAAGGGCCTCGTCGCAGTGCTTCGTGTCGATGTCGGAGAGTATGCTTCGATATCTTTCGTGCGCTGTGCCTTGAGCGCTGCCGTATCCTCGGCGCGTGCTCGAGCAGCGTCTCCGTCATGTTCGGATACATATTGTTGCCGACAATGCGGTCACGGCGCAGATCGGCATTCTTAAAAGCGGTCGGCGAGCACCTTCGCGATGCCCTCCTGCACAGGCCTGCAGCAGTGCCGCGACGATGCCGCCCTCTTTCTCGATGCCTTGGAACTCTGCCCAGATCTTTTTCCTTCATCTGGCGCGTCAGCGTCTCGACCGCCCACGAGCCGCCGGCGGGGTCGATCGGCTGGAGGAGACCGAAACTCCTCCTGGAGCATGATCTGGACGTTGCGTGCAATGCGGCGCGAGAACTCATCGCCCTTGCGGATGGGCTCATCAAACGGCGCACTCTCGAACGAGTCGATGCCGCCGACAACGCCTGAGAAGATCTCCGTCGTGTTGCGGAGCATGTTGACGTACGGATCGTAAACGGTCTTGAAAAGAAACAGCGCAGGGCGCGCATGGATGCGCATCTTCTGCGCCTCAGCATTCCCGCCGAACGCCTTTACGATCTGTGCCCAGAGCGGACGTACGGCGCGCGTCAGCGATCTGCAGGGAAGAAGTTTGCCCCCATTGAGAACGCAAAAGGCAATCTGCGATGCCGCCGCATCGATCGTGAGGCCCCGCTCACAGAGGGCGCGCAGATATGCCGTCGCCGTCGCGAGACACGTCGCGACCTCCTGCACATCGTTTCGCGCCGCCGCTGCTGTAGACATCGCTGCGCACGAACACCGTACGCAGATGCGGTGCGTTCACCGTCGCCCAGCGCGCCGCCGCCGCGAGACTGTCATGAGTACGCCTCAGGGAGGCGGGGAGTTTCCGTCCGTCACAAGTGCGCCGATGGATCGGCACCGACAATGCCGCGCAGTTTCTTCATATCCTCGCCTCGCCGCACGGCGTGCCGCCGCCACGAGCGCGAGCAGGGGCACGGCATTTGCGCCCGCTGTAGACGTAGAGGGGAACTTTCGCGAGGTCAAGTCCCGTGAGGAGGACGTGCATGTCCTCGACCGTCGTCACACTCGTCCCTGTGTCGCCGACCTTCTCCGCCTGACGCGCATCCACACCGGCGCGCGACGCCGTATCGAGCACAATGTGGTAGATCGTTGCGCCCTTGTCGTTCTCATGGCGCAGGAGCTCGTTGTTCTCCGCCGGGCAGCGTCTCGTCACACGCCTGCGCGATGCCCCACGGCTTGCCGATGTAGCCCGCCGCATCCACGCCGCGAGATAGTCCCCATGCCGGGCATAACTCCCCTTCGGCAGGATGTCCTCCGTATGCTTCCGCGTGTACATCGGGTCAAAGGTGATCCCCTCATAGGTCTTCGTGAACATCTTCTTTTCGAACGGCGCGCCCTTCAGGAGTGCCTCACAGGCGGCTTTCCACTCCTCGTCCGTGGGCGGCGTGAATTCATCGAGCGGAACATCGGGAAAGTTCTCGACATCCGCCGATTTCTTCAGAAGCTTCTGAAGTTCCTCGTCGCTCGACCGCTCTTTTTCTTCCGGCATAGTACGTCCTCCTTAATTTATTCCGGAAGGCTCTGTCAGTTCAATGGATGAACTGACGTAGAAAAAAGCAATTCTGTGCGCGAAAGATTTTTGCCGCTGTCAATGAGATGTGCCGAACGCGTAGAAGGAACTACGTGGAGGCGCATGCGAAGCCGACAGGGCAAACAAAGATAAAACGCGCGGATTGCATTCCTTTGAAAAATCGCCCTGAGCTTCCACCCTCAGAGCGCTCCCCATCACGAGGGAAAAACGAGAACTGAAAAAGATGAGCAGTGTTTCCCCGAGGGCAGTGTCTTCATCCTCGGGAAATCTCTGCGCATGTTCCCCAGACGTGCGCACAGATCTCCGCAGGATCGCGCAGGGAATCGAGCCTTGCATAGAAAAAGCCCATCCCGCAGCAGCAGAATGGGTCTTTTTCGGTATCGTCACTCAGTTCTCGTGTCGTTTGGTCGCGGCTGCCAAACTTTATATCAAAGCGAACGAATCCGCAAAATCTCCATCCCCATCACTCGCAGGTCAATCGGTGATTGTTAATCAAGCAGGTCTCCTGGCTCAGTTCATCGCTCCTTCGCATCTTCCCGGGGGACTTCCCCAGTGACTGCCGGCTCGCGCTGGCGTGCGAATTTGCTCACTGTTACAGTGGCGTGACCGCTCCGGCTTATGAGATCATAGTCTCCCCTACCGGATTCCCTATGAAGCATTGAGGCTTTGCTACAGCAAAACCTCTGCACTTGATCCAATTTCTATATGTAAATTTTTATGGTACGATAGAATAGTACCACTGAAAGCACTTTCTTGTCAATAAAAAGAATCACTGTGAATAATTCCACAGTGATTCTCTCTTCGTTACTCGAGGACGTAGACCTCAACCGAGCGCCAGCCGAACTGGATTGCCTCGTCATAGCTCTCCATGCAGAGGTCAATCGTGTTGCCGACGATCGCCCCGCCCGTATCTGCGGCGATTGCCTCGCCGTAGCCCGGGATGTAGAGCCGCGAGCCGAGCGGAATGACGTTCGGGTCGACGGCGACGACACCGCGACGCGCCGCCATACCGGTCGCCGTGATACCCGCGCCGCCCCCGTCACTCGGGAGGTAGGCGGATGCGCGCATGTATACGCTGCACGGTAGCGGGAATGCCCCGGCTCACGCGCTCGGCCTCGCGCTCACGCGCGCCGCTGCTCTGCCGCCTGCTCATTCTCTGTGAGCTGGATCGCGAGGTGTGCCGTGACCGGTGTCTCAAGCCCCGGGCTCACATCGACCTCGTTCATATTGTAGCCGTACTCTGCCACAACGTCGCCGACGGTGCGTCCGCTCGTCATGACCTGCTGTGTATCGCCCCAGAAGGAGATCGTGACGGGTACGGCGCGTCGTACGGAGATCTCCGTATGACGGCCATCCGCACCCTCGTGCACCTCGTAGGTGTCCTTCTCGCCGAGTTCGACGCCGAGTTTGGCAAAAATGTCATTGGGCTGCGTCTGCACGGTCATGTCGTTGATCGTCTCTCCGTCAACGTGCACGCTCACGCGGTGCATATTCTTCGGAAAAAGCCGTTCATCGTGAACCCGCTGGACAGCAGCATCATGCCCGCCAGCGTTGCACAGAGCACTGTGTTCTGCTTCTTTCTCACAAATGTTCCTATGCTTTTTCCACTGCACAGAATCCCCCTTTGTTGGAGGTATTTTCCCACTTTGACCTGAATTTTTCATGAAGAATGGGATATGAGTTAAAAGTTGAGAGCGATTTTCTGAGTTCGCGCGCACTTTGATGAAAAACTGCGGTACAGAGCATCATGCTCCATACCGCAGTTTTTATGAATCGCTGATAAAAATGAAGTCCGTCAGATTGGCGTAGATTTTTCGTCCGAACGAGGTGGAAAACCGGACGCAGAGTGGTGCTCTGTGGAGGATTTTTCCGCCGAAGTGCGAGCAAAAAGATGCGCTAAGATAACGGTGCTGGTATCAGTGCTTCCGTATTTATCCCTCTGTGCGACAGGGTCTTTTCCCCGCACAGGATCGCCTCGGCGCGCGCGATCTCCTCCGCCGTCGGCACTGGGCGTATCCCCGAGCGGGTACGGCAGATGAAGTGCCTCGTATTTGTGCCGCGCCATCGCATGATAGGGGCAGCACCTCCACGCGCTCGACCGTCCGCAGCGTTCCGATGAAGTCCGCCAGCCGCTGCAGGTCATCCGCATCCGTCGTCCATCCCGGCACGAGCACGTGACGGATCCACATGCTTTTTCCCCCTGCTCCGATAGGTACCGCGCGAGTGCCAGTACCGGCGCATTGGACGTGCCCGTCAGCGCGACGATGCCGCGCGGGGTCGATGTGCTTGATGTCGAGGAGAAAGAGATCGGTGAGCGGCAGCAGCGCCCGAAACGCGCTGAAGAATGGCTCATCCTCGGTAAAGGGACCCGCCTGCCGTGTCGATGACCGTGCTGACCTGCTGCTCCTTCGCCAGACGAAAGAGCTCCGTCACAAACGGGAGCTGCAGCAGCGGCTCGCCGCCGCTGACGGTGATGCCGCCGCGCTCCTTCCAGTACGGACGATAGCGCAGTGCCTGCCGCAGCACATCCGCCGGCGTGCGCTCCTCGCCGCCCTCTGTCTCCCCATGTCTCGGGGTTATGACAGTAGCGGCAGCGAAAGCGGCACCCCTGCACAAAGACGATGAAGCGGATGCCGGGGCCGTCCACCGAGCCAAAGCTCTCCGTGGAGCTGATCCGACCGTTACATCCGGTCATGGAAGGTACGCGAGATCACATCCTGCTGCTGCTCACGCGTCAGGCTGATGAACTTGACCGCATAGCCCGAGACGCGAATGGTGAAGTTCGCGTAGGCGGGATCCTCAGGGTGCTCCATGATGTACTCGAGCGTCTCGCGTCCGAATACGTTGACGTTCAGATGATGCGCCCCCTGATCGAAGTAGCCGTCCATCGCGCTCACGAGGTTCTCCACGCGCTCATCCTCGCTGTGTCCGAGCGCGGACGGGTTCATGCTCTGCGTGTTCGAGATGCCGTCGAGGGCCCAGTGGTACGGCAGCTTTGCCACCGAGTTGAGCGAGGCGAGCAGGCCGCAGCACTCCGCACCGTAGCTCGGGATTTGCCCCGGAGCGAGCGGTGTCCCTGCCTTGCGGCCGTCGGGCATCGCGCCCGTATACTTGCCGTAGACGACGTTCGACGTAATCGTGAGGATGGAGGTCGTCGGCTCGGGTGGCGATAGGTATGACGCGCCTTGATTTTTAGAAAGGAAGGTCTTGAGCACCCACTTTGCGATCTCGTCCGCGCGGTCGTCGTCGTTGCCGTAGCGCGGGAAGTCGCCCTCGACCTCGTAGTCCACGACGATGCGGTCGTTGTAAATGGGCTTTACCTTTGCGTACTTGATCGCCGAGAGCGAGTCGACGACATGGGAGAAGCCCGCGATGCCCGTCGCGAACGTGCGGCGCACATCCGTGTCGATGAGCGCCATCTCCGCCGCCTCGTAGTAGTATTTGTCGTGCATGTACTGGATGATGTTCAGCGCATTCACGTAGACATGCGCGAGCCAGTCCATCATGCGCTCATACTTCACGATGACGTTGTCGTACTCGAGGTACTCCGTACGGATCGGACGGTAGGCAGGGCCGACCTGCACGCCCGTCATTTCGTCCATGCCGCCGTTGATCGCGTAGAGCAGGCATTTTGCGAGGTTCGCGCGTGCGCCGAAGAACTGCATCTCCTTGCCCGTCTGTGTCGCCGATACGCAGCAGCAGATGGAGTAGTCGTCGCCCCACGCGGGCTTCATCACGTCATCGTTCTCGTACTGGATCGAGCTCGTGCGGATGGAGATGCGCGCCGCATAGTTCTTGAACGTCTCGGGCAGGCGCGAGGAGTAGAGGACGGTGAGGTTCGGCTCGGGGGAGGGGCCCATGTTCTCGAGCGTATGGAGGAAGCGGTAGTCGTTCTTCGTGACCATGTGGCGGCCGTCCATGCCGATGCCCGCCATCTCGAGCGTCGCCCAGATCGGGTCGCCCGAAAAGAGCTCATTATAGGAGGTGATGCGCGCGAATTTCACCATGCGGAATTTCAGCACGATGTGGTCGATGAGCTCCTGGGCCTCCGTCTCGGAGAGCGTGCCGCGCGCGAGGTCGCGCTGGATGTAGATGTCGAGGAAGGTCGAGATGCGCCCGACGCTCATCGCCGCGCCGTTCTGCGTCTTGATCGCTGCGAGATAGGCGAAGTAGAGCCACTGCACCGCCTCGCGTGCGTCCTTCGCGGGCTGTGAGATATCAAAGCCGTAGCTCGCCGCCATCTCCTTCATGCCCTTCAGCGCACGGATCTGCTCCGCGACCTCCTCACGCAGCTGGATGACGTCGTTCGTCATGACCCCGTCGCCGTAGTTGAGGAGATCGCCCTGCTTGAATGCGATGAGATGATCGATGCCGTAGAGCGCGACACGGCGGTAGTCGCCCACGATGCGCCCGCGTCCGTAGGTGTCGGGCAGTCCCGTGATGATGTGGCTGCGGCGTGCCGCGCGGATTTCCTCCGTGTAGGCGTCAAAGACCGCCGCATTGTGCGTCTTGTGATATTTCGTAAAGACCTCGTGGAGCTTCGGGCTGACCTTGTAGCCGTAGTTCTCGAGTGCCTCCTCTGCCATGCGGATGCCGCCGTAGGGCATGAACGCCTGCTTGAGAGGCTTGTCCGTCTGCAGTCCGACGACTTTTTCGAGGTCTTTCAGCGCGGGGTCGATGTAGCCGGGGCCGTACGCCGTCAGGCCAGAGACGACCTCCGTCTCCATGTCGAGGACGCCGCCCTTTGCGCGCTCCTCCTTCTGCAGTTCCTGCACGCGCGCCCACAGGCGGTTCGTCGCGTCCGTCGGCGGTGCGAGAAAGCTCTCGTCGCCATCGTACGGCGTGTAGTTGCGCTGGATGAAGTCACGAACATTGACCTCCTCCTGCCAGACGCCGCCCGTAAACCCATCCCAATTTTTACTATGCAGCATGATATGCCTCCTATCAGCGATTCCCTGAAAAATCCCTTCCAATGCCCCTATCATACGCGCATCGAATACACTTTTCAAGCTAATAGACAGCATCATTGTTTTTATGGAAACCATAATAAAGTAATATAGGATTTACGCAAGAAAAGGCATGTACGCACGCAGTTGGACAAGTTTTCGCTGGGGAAACTGCCCGACATCACACATCAGCTTACATCAGTGCGCCTACGCTCCGGCTCCGGCGTCAGATAGGCGAGGACGGCCGCGAGCGGCAGGGCAAGAACGGAGACGAGGAGCGCGGGTGCGAGTCCGATCTGGTCGCCGAGTGCCGCCGTCGCCGCGACGCCGAGGCTGCCGAGGCCAAACGACATGCCGAGCATCATCCCCGACGCCATGCCCGCGTTCTCGGGGAGTGCCTGCTGTGCCCAGATGATCGAGCTCGGCTGCGGTGCCATCAGCATAAAGCCCGCCGCAAAGAGGACGGCACCGCCCAGTACGTCCGCGCTGACATGGGTGATAGTAGGCGGACGGCAGGATGCCGAGGAGGAGCGCCCCACGATGATCCTGCGCCCCTGAAAGAGAATCGGCGAGGTTGCCGCCGACGAGTCCGCCGACCATGCCGCCGACCATGAAAAATCATGAGAAAGAGCCCCGCTGCGTGCGTATCCTCGCCGCTGCGGACGAGGAGGAGGAGGAACGTCCCGAATGCACCGTGTGTCCAGCAGCGCAGCCCCATCGCGAGGTTCAGCGTGATCGTCGTACGGGCAAAGAGGACATGCGAGAGCTTCGATGGATGCGCGGGCGTGTGTTCGGGCAGGGTGGAGACGGCGCAGAGCCCCTGAGCGCAGAAACAGCACAGCGATCAGGATCGTCGGGAGGAGCAAAAAGAGGCAGAGCACGCAGCGGAAAGTAGTCGAGGAAGGCGACAAGAATCAGCGGGACAAACGCCATGCCCTGCGTTCCCCCTGCGATGAAGTAGCTCATCATCCCGTTTCCCGCGCCCTCTGCCGCCGTCCGTCCGACGAGCATGGAGGAGAGCGGATGATACGCCGCAACAGCGATGCCCCGTCACGGCGACAACGAGGAAGAGGAGCGCCGTATGCGATACGTACCCCACCAGACACATGGGAGCAGCGGCGGCAGGCACGAGCCACGGGAGGAGCGGGCTGAAGTTCCGCCGATCCATCACGCAGCCGATGACGGGCTGGAGCATATTCGTCGTCACCGACGAGACCATGACGAGCACGCCGCACATCGTCAGGGACAGACCGAACTGCGTCATGAGCAGCGGGAGCAGAATGGGCAGGAAAGTTTCCATAGAAATCCACCATCCCATGTCCCCGTCGAGAGAGTGCCGCCGCATGACGTATCTCATATTTCATCTCATATTGCCTCCTGTGATTGAGATCCTTGCACAATGCGTAAAAATGTGCTGTAATAATTCCAACAGCTATCATTCTAGCAAACCGCAGGGAAATGTAAAGGAGTATTGTCACATGAGAAAATGGGCCGTCATCTATTCGTCCGCCTCCGGAAACACCAAAACGATTGCCGAGGAGATCGCCAGGGACGGCAGGGGCTGACCTCTTCCCCATCCAGAACGCACCGACGGATCTCTCCGCCTACGAGGTTGTCGCCCTCGGCTACTGGATACGGCGCGGCGGTCCCGACGACCGTATGAAGGCATACCTGCCGCAGGTCGCGGATACGCGCGTCGTCCTCTTCCAGACGCACGGAACGGACGTCGGCTCAGAGCATGCCGTCACCTCCTTTGCGCGTGCCGCCTATCTCCTCGGGGAGGGCTGCGAAATCCTCGGCACGTTCTCCGCGCAGGGAAAAGCTCGCGCCCGCCCTCATCGAGCGCCGAAGAAATCCGATCCCGACGACACCCACAACAGCCCCGAGGCGCAGGAGCGCTGGGTGCGTGCCGCCGAGCATCCAAACGAAGAGGATCGCGCCGCCGCGTGAATTCGTCCACAGAATGGAGCACAAAATGGATCTGCTCGAAAAATTCCGCCGTGCGCAGGAGGAAAAGAAAGCAGCACACGCTTGAAGCTACAGCACCCTGAACTCTATGCCATTGCCCATACAAAGATGCATTTTCTTATGCCCGAACTCAGTCGTTTTATGGGTATGGTCATCAAGATGATCTTTTTCGATGATGACCGATCACACACGTTCATGTATTCTACGGTGACTCAGGCATCTGTCGCCATCGACAGAACTCGCTGGCAGAACCGCCGGACAAGCGTCACATCTTCGACAGGATGGCTCTACTCCACGAGGATGAACTCATGCTCCATAGGAACAGGGCACGTACGCGGGATGCACTGTGCAGGATCGACCGCTCGATAGAGCACATCATGTATATTCGAGATGGGATTGCCCTGTGCCTCAGAGCCTGATGCGGATCTGACCATCTGCGTTTTCGCATCATTGACGACCTTTACATGGTCGTCACATTTGTCAACAGGCGAGGAGCGTATTTTTCGATGTTTCGGGACTTCTACGCTATCCTGCATTCGCGCCGCTGTCCGACCGCAGCGTATTTGATACAGCACGCTTGGAGCACGGATTTCTCACATGGCAGAATGGAGCAATTGACATTGCTCCTGAGGCAGTTTATAAGGAAAGCTACCCTTATAGCACACACGCTGCCAATCGTCTGCCCGCAGCAATGCGCTCCCGCCTCTGGCATATTCAGCTAAGGACGCACGATGGATACCGAAAAAAACGCGCGATGGAAGCCGAGGTGATGTCGATGATGATCGGCATCTACTGCCGCGGACACCATCACGCGAAATCGCTGTGCTGCATCTGAGAGCGAGCCCTCGCTCTGTCCCGACTGCCGCCGCCTCCTCACCTATGCCCGCAGCCGTATCGCGACGTGCCCGCGCATGGACGTCAAGTCGTTCTGCTCCGCCTGTCCCGTCCACTGCTACAGCCATGAGATGCGGGAGAAAGTCCGTGAAGTGATGCGCTGGAGTGGGTCTCGGATGCTCCTGCATCACCCGCTCATGACCCTGCACCACATGTGGATGGACTTCCGTTCACGACGCCGCGAGAAAAAAAGGAGCAGCATTCATGAAAAAAAATCCTGCTGATCGCCACGGGCGGCACCATTGCTTCGCGGGAAACGGAACACGGTCTGCGTCCCGCACTCGCCGCAGATGACCTGCGCGCCGCGATGGGCGTGAAAGACGCCGCTGTGGAGACGCTCGACCTCCTCTCCCTCGACTCGACCAACATCGCCCCGCCGCACTGGGAGCAGATCGCCCGGTGCGTTGCCGACTGCCGTCAGGCACACGACGGCATCATCATCTCCCACGGCACGGATACCATGGCGTACACCGCCGCTGCCCTCTACTATATGCTTGAGCATATCGACCGCCCTGTCGTACTCACGGGGGCGCAGCGGCCGCTCGGCACGGCAGGCTCGGATGCGGAGGCAAATCTGCGCCTCGCCGCGCGCGCCGCGCTCAGCGGACATGCGGGCGTCATGATCGCATTTGGCGGACGCATCATTCACGGCAACGCCGCAAAGAAAATTCACTCCCTCGCCGACGACGCCTTCCGCAGCATCGGGCGTACAGAGATCGACCTCGACGCCGCGCCCGTCCCGCCATCTGCGCCCTTCTGTCTGCATGAGACACTGGAGCGGCGCGTCGCCGTCCTCCGTCTCTACCCGGGGATGTCCCCCGACGCCGTCACAGCCTGCATCAAGGCAGGCTGCCGCGGCATCATCATCGAGGGCTACGGCCTCGGCAGCGTCCCCACAGGGAGATGCGGAGGAGAGTTTTCTTCCCGCCCTGCAGCTGGCGCACGAGGCAGGCTGCACCGTCGTCCTCACAACACAGTGCATTGAGGGCGGCGCGGACATCCGCCGCTATGAGGTCGGCGTGCGGGCGGCAGAGCTCGGCGTCCTCTCGGGCGGCACACTCCCCATCGAGGCACTCTACGCCCTGCTCCTGCAGCGGCTCGCTGAGAGTCCCGCGGGGACGCCGCTCACCTCACTCGATGCTGCTGAGAAATAAAAAACGTTTACCCTAAAAAAATTATTGAAAATTTTTCTCAAAAACCTATTGATTTTCTTTCTCATGTGTGATATATTCTATACAAGCTTTCGTTGAGGAAACATCCTCGGATGTTTCCAAAAGCTCTCCTAAAATATAATACACAGCAAAGATAGTCCACAGTGGAGTGTGGGCTATTTTTGTGTTATTTTTTAACAACAACTCTCCAAAAACAGAAATACTCTATTGACAGCCATGCTATAATAAATCAAAAGGTCAATATCGTGGATCACAGGGAGATGAACCTATGGCAAAAGAACATATCGAAAAGGATATTATCATCATCGGTGCCGGCATGGCGGGGCTGACTGCCGCGCTCTATGCGGGGCGCATGAATCTCAGGACGCTCGTCCTCGAGAACTCGCTCGTCGGTGGTCAGATCGCCACGGCGGCGGATATTGAGAACTTCCCGGGCTTCGAGCGCGTGAGCGGGATGGAGCTGATCGGCACGCTCGAAAAGCAGGCGATGAATTTCGGTGCGGAGATCGACGAGTTCGACCGCATTGAGCGCGTCGATCTAAAGAGTACGCCGAAGATCGTGGAGACCGAGACGCGCGTCTACGAGACGCCCGTCATCATCATCGCTTCGGGCATGAACCGCCGCAAGCTCCCCTGCCGCAGGAGCCTCACTACTTCAACCGCGGCGTGCACTACTGCGAGCTGTGCGATGGGCACACGTATCAGGACAAGGTGATCTCCGTCATGGGCGGCGGCAACGCGGCGGTCGATGCGGCGAACTTCCTCACGAAGTATGCCAAGCATCTCTACCTCATCCACCGCTCCCAGCTGCGCGCGGATAAGTCCTCACAGGATGCGCTCTATGCCAATCCAAAGGTGACGGTCATGCTCGAGACGGAGATCACGCATCTGAATGGCGAGGATCGCCTCACGTCCGTCGATCTCGTGCACAAGGATACGGGCGCGAAGGAGACGCTGCCGGTCGATGCGATTTTTCGTCAACATCGGCGTTATCCCGAATACGGAGCTCTTCAAGGGCAGCTCGCCCTCACGGAGGCGGGCTACATCCCGGCAGGGTGAGGACTGCCGCACGGAGATCCCGGGTGTCTTCGCCGCCGGCGATATCCGTGTCAGGAGATCCACCAGCTGACGACCGCCGCCGCCGACGGCACGACCGCCGCCCTCCACGCGAGAAGTATCTCGCGGGTTTGAAGAAATAGTTATGATGACACGCAGCTCCACGAAACGCCTCGTTACGCAGTGATCGCGTGCTTATCTGCCTAAATACCTGCGGACTTCTTAAACGCGCTTCGCTTGAACGAAAGAAACCGCAGGGGCAGACTCACACTTTACTCACTTGCTCCACTAGGGTTTGCTTAGGAGCATCGCGCGCTGCATTTTCATTGATCCGTAATTTTCCATAAAACCACTAGGTTGACAATCATATAGAGGAGGAATTCCCATGATTCAAGTTTTTTTCGTTCGACGCGTGCCCGTGGTGCACGAAGGCAAAGAAGTATCTCGACAAGAAGGGCGTCGCCTACAAGGTGCGCGATATTGAGAAGGAGCCCTGCCGCCTACGACGAGCTCGTGAAGCTCACGGGCGAGGGCGCATGCCCCTGTCATCCTCGCCGACAGCGGTGAGTACGTGCGCGGCTTTGACCAGCCCGCCATCGACAAGCTCATCGGCGCATAAGGAGGATCCCATGGTAAAGGTTTACTCCATCACGGTCTGCCCGTGGTGCACGAAGGTGAAACGCTACCTGAAATATCGCGGCATCCCCTACGAGGAGCACAATATCGAGCACGATCCCGCCGCTCTCGCGGGTGCAAAGGCGCTCTCCGGCGACACCATCGTCCCCGTGACGACGGCGGACGGCAAGGACTTTTGCGCTCAGCTACGACCGCGAGAAATTGGACAAGATCCTCGGAATCACAGGGATAAACAAGATAAGCAAAGACGACGGATGCAGGAAATTGCATCCGTTTTTTATTTTTCTTTCACACTTGCCAAAACGCTTCTCATAGGGATTAAAATAAAACTGCATTGATATTTTTATTTGAACGGAACCGTTTTCTCGGTTTTCTCGCAGTAAGGAGGTATTGCTATGACCGGATTACCGCTAATTTTTCGCTTTCTGGCTGGCGATCGTCATCATGATCGTCATGATCTCAAAGCTGCGTATTCATCCGTTCATCTCCATCATGCTTGTCTCCCTTGGGCTGGGACTGGCTGCCGGCATTCCGCTTGTCGATCACAAACTCGATAACGGAACGGTGCAGCATGGTCTTGCCACTGTCATCGGGCAGGGCTTCTCGGGGACATTCACGAGCATCGGCATCGTCATCATCCTCGGTGCGATGATCGGCACAGTGCTCGAAAAGACGGGCGGAGCATTGAAGCTTGCGGATATGATGATCCGCCTCGTCGGCAAGAGCAAAGCCTGTCGTTGCCGTACAGCTCATGGGCTGGGTTGTCTCCATCCCCGTGTTCTGCGACTCGGGCTTCGTCATCCTGAACCCCATCCGCAAGGCACTCGTCCGCCGCACGGCGGCCTCTGCCGTCTCCATGACGTTTGCGCTAAGTTCGGGGCTATTTATCTCCACGTCTTTATTCCCGCCGACACCGGGTCCGATCGCTGCGGCGAGCACGCTCGGCATCGGCGACTATCTCCTGCAGGTGATCGGGCTCGGTCTCCTCTGCTCGGTCTTCCCGCTGATCGCAGGCTACTTCTATGCGCGCTGGATCGGCACAAAGGTACAGTCGAAGGACGAGGCGCAGCCCGACGAGGTGACGAAGAGCTACACGCGCTCATCGCCTCCTACGGAAAGCTTCCCTCCGGCTTCAGCACGCTTGCCCCGATCGTCGTCCCCATTGCGCTCATGGCACTGTCCTCCATTGTCACCATGGCGGGCGTGACCGGGCTCTCTGGCGAGATCATCAAGTTCCTCGGCACGCCGATCATCGCCCTCGGTGTCGGCATGGTATTCGCAACGATGCAGCTCTTTTTCCGTTGGACGGTCGGAGGAGTTTCTATTCCATCTGCAACGACAGTCTCGCGACCGTCGGCCCCATTCTTTTCATCACGGCGGCGGGCGGTGTGCTCGGCAAGGTGATCGCGACCTCCGACATGGTAAAGTACATCTCGGCACATGCGGATGTGTTCGGCGGGATGGGGATCTTCTTCCCGTTCCTGCTCGCTGCAGTGCTCAAGACGGCGCAGGGCTCCTCGACCGTCGCTATGATTACGACGGCGGGCATCATTGCCCCGTTGCTCACGGTACTCGGCTTCGATACGCCGCTGCAGGCAACGCTCGTCTGCATGGCGATCGGTGCAGGGGCAATGACGGTCTCCCACGCGAACGACTCGTATTTCTGGGTCGTCTCTGAGTTTAGCGGCCTCACCCCCGATCAGGGCTACCGCGTCCAGACGATGGGCACGCTCGTCCTCGGCATCGCCGCCATGATCGAGATCGCCCTTCTGAGCATGGTGCTGCGCTAACGCATAGAGAGAAATATTTACATGAAAAGGCTGCTGCACGAAGCATCGAATTTCGTGCAGCAGTCCTTTTTGTGCCCCCTTCCCCGTGATAACGGGGAAGGCTTAGAATGACGGCAGATAAGCGTTACGTAGAGGCGTGACTGCAACACTCCTAAGCAAACCTTAGTGGAGCAAGCGGATATAGTGCGCGGTACGCCCCGACGGATTTCGCCCGTTCAAGCGAAGCGCGTTAAGAAATTCGTCGGTATTTAAGCGTACAAGCGCACGACCGCTTGCGAACGAGGCGTTTGCGTGGAGTGTGCAGTCCTAGCACCCTTCACCGTCTCACTTCATCAGTGAGCCCTCGTATTTCAGCGTAGCGAAATAGTCGTCGATGGTCTGCGGGCGTCGGATCAGCTCGATGGAGCCGTCCATGCGGCGCAGGAGTTCCGCGCAGTGGAGCTTTGCATTGTAGTTGAATCCCATCGCACTGCCGTGCGCACCCGTATCGTGGATGATGAGGATGTCGCCGATGTCGATCTTCGGCAGGGCGCGGTCAATGGCAAATTTGTCGTTGTTCTCGCAAAGTGAACCCGTCACATCGTAGACATGATCGGCGGGTTCGTTCTCCTTGCCGAGGATGGTGATGTGATGATAGGCCCCATAGATCGCGGGGCGCATAAGGTTCGCCATGCAGGAGTCGAGCCCGATGTACTTCTTGTACGTGTCCTTTTCGTGAAGCACGGTGGAGACGAGCCAGCCCGCATCGCCCGTGATGCCGCGCGCGCTCTCCGTGCGGATGCCGACGTCGCCGAGCCCGGCGGGGCGCATGATCTCATTGTAGAGCTTTTCGATGCCCGCGCCGACGGCGTCGTAGTCGATGCCGTCCTGCTCGGGACGGTACGGAATGCCGAAGCCGCCGCCGAGGTTGACGAATTCGACGTGGATGCCGAGTTTTTCCTTCAGCTCTGCCGCCAGCTCGAACATGAGGCGCGCCGTGAGGAGGAATGCCTCCGTGCGCAGCTCGGCAGAGATCACCATCGTGTGCACGCCGAACCGCTTCACGCCCATCTCAAGGGCACGGCGATAGCCCTCAAACATCTGCTCACGCGTGAGCCCATACTTTGCCTCGACGGGCTTGCCGATGATGTCGTTGCCCTCGACGAGGTTGCCGGGGTTGTAGCGGAAGCAGAGGAGGTTCGGCAGACCGGCGTGCTTCGCCATGTAGTCAAGGTGACTGAGGTCGTCGAGGTTGATGACGGCACCGAGCTCGATCGCCTTCTGGAACTCCTCGTACGGCGTGTCGTTCGAGGTGAGCATGATCTCCTCGCCCTTGACGCCCGCCGCCGCAGAGATGATGAGCTCGGGAATGCTGCTGCAGTCCGTGCCCGCACCGTCCTCGTGCAGGAGCTGCACGATGCGTGGGTTCGGCAGCGCCTTTACGGCGAAGTGCTCGCGAAAGCTCGGCGCCCATGCGAATGTCTCGCGCAGACGGCGGAAAGTTCGCACGGATCTTTGCCTCGTCGTAGAGATGAAACGGGGTCGGGTACCGCTCGATGAGACGCAGTGTCTCCTCCTTTGTGAGCGGGAATTTCTTCTCATTCATATTGTTCTCCCTTGGTGTAAATCCCTCTTCCCCATCGCTGTGAGAAAGATATATCGATGAAGTTCCGTTATTATAGCAATGAAAAATCCTCTCTGTCAAATGTATCCCTTGACGAACGGCGCACACTCCCGTATAATGTGGACTATATTTTTTGAAGGCGCCGCATCATTCGCGCCTGCCTTCATTGGAATTATTAAGGGGGTATATCCATGAGATTCGGAGGAAAGGCTCTGCGCCTCGCCGCCGCACTCGTCGGAACAGCACTCCTCGGCTCGGCACTCGCGGGCTGCGGAGGAAACAACGCAACGTCTGACGAGATCCGCATCGGCGCAAATTTTGAAATGACGGGCAACACGGCGAACTACGGTGCGTCGACGCTCGAGGGGCTGAAGCTCGCCATCAAGGAGGCCAACGATGCCGGCGGCATCAACGGCAAGAAGATCACGCTCGTCGAGGCGGACAACAAGTCCGAGGCGGCGGAGTCCGTCAATGCGGCGACGAAGCTGATCTCTGACGATCACGTCCGCGCCATCGTGGGCCCGGCGACGACGGCAAATGTCATCGCTGAGTCGCAGGTCGCGACGGACAACAAGATCCCGGTCATTGCACCGGATGCGACGGCGGTCGATGTCACCGTCGAGAACGGCCAAGTAAAGCCGTGGATCTTCCGCAGCTGCTTCATCGACCCGCAGCAGGGCGATGTCATGGCAAAGTTTGCCCTCGATACGCTGAAGGCAAAGACGGCGGTCATCTACCTCGACAATTCGACGGACTACTCCAAGAGCCTCGCACAGGTCTTTGAGAAGGTCTTCACCGCCGGCGGCGGCAAGGTGCTCATGACCGAGGCGTTCCTCGGCAAGGATCAGGACTTCAAGGCGACGCTGACGCGTCTGCGCGAGGCGAATGCGGACGTAATCTTCGTCCCCGCCTACTATGAGGAAGTCGGCAAGATCGTCAAGCAGGCGCGTGAGATCGGCATCACCGCCCCCATCATCGGCACGGACGGCTGGGATGATCCGAAGGTCGCCGAGCTCGCCGGTGCAGATGCACTGAACAACACGTACTTCAGCACGCACTACTCCGACAAGGACGAGTCGGTACGTCCCTTCATCGACGCCTATCAGAAGGAATACGGCCACATGCCGAACGTCTTCGCTGCTCTCGGCTATGACGCCGGCAAGCTCCTCGTCGATGCGCTGAAGCGCGCGGGCTCTGACGATCCCGAGGCACTGCGCAAGGCACTGGAGGAGACGAAGGATCTCGTCGTCGGCACGGGCACGATCACGATGGATGCAAACCACAACCCGATCAAGCAGGCAGTCATCCTCGAGAACAAGGATGGCGACCGCACGGTTGTCGCAAAGATCATGCCGAGCGCAAACTAATCTGCACAGAAACGTTCAAAGAGCCGCATCCTGCGGCTCTTTTCATCATCTCAGGGAGGTTTTTCTATGGAGGTACTGCAACAGATTCTGCAGCAGCTCATCAACGGGATTTCGCTCGGCAGCATCTACGCGCTGATCGCTCTCGGCTACACGATGATCTACGGCATCATCAAGCTCATCAACTTCGCCCATGGCGATATCTACATGGTCGGGGCGTACCTCGGCTTCTACGCGATTACGCTCGGGATCCCCGTCGTGCCGGCAATCCTCATCTCCATGGCGGTCACGTCCCTGCTCGGCGTCGTGGTGGAGCGGCTGGCATACCGTCCGCTGCGCCATGCGCCGCGCATCTCCGTGCTCATCACGGCAATCGGCGTGTCCTTCCTCCTCGAGTACACGATGATGGCGATTGTCTCGCCGACGCCGCGCACGTTCCCCGCCACACTCAGCGATGTGTCGTTTGACCTTGGCGGACTCATCATCAGCGGCCAGCAGCTGCTCATCATGGGCGTCACTTTCCTGCTCATGCTCATCCTCACCTACATCGTCCGCTCGACGAAGATCGGCAAGGCGATGCGTGCGGCCTCCTACGACACGGAGGCGGCGCAGCTCATGGGCATCAATGCGAACCGCATCATCTCGATCACGTTCGCCATCGGTTCGGCACTCGCCGCCGTTGCGGGCGTGCTCATCGGCATCTACTACAACTCGATCGATCCGCTCATGGGCATCATGCCCGGCATCAAGGCGTTCGTCGCAGCGGTGTTCGGCGGCATCGGCATCCTGCCGGGTGCTGTCGTCGGCGGCATCGTTCTCGGCATTGTCGAGGCGTTCATCTCGGGGCTCGGATTCTCCATGTTCCGCGATGCGGCGGCATTCGCCATCCTGATCCTCGTGCTGCTCATCCGGCCGGCGGGTATCTTCGGCAAGAATGTCAAGGAAAAGGTCTAAGGAGGGGTGACGATGAATCCATCAACAAAAAATGATCTCAAGATGCTCGTCTTTGCCCTCATCATCTACGCCATCATCATGGGACTGACGAGCGCAGGGGTGCTGAACGCCTTCTGGCAGCTCAACCTCATCTTTGCGGGGATCAACATCATCCTCGCGGCAAGTCTCAACCTCATCAACGGCTACACGGGACAGTTCTCTCTCGGACATGCGGGCTTTATGGCGGTCGGCGCGTACGTCGGCGTCGTGCTCACGACGAATTTCCACCTGCCGTTTGCGGCGGCGCTCCTCGCGGGCGGCATTGCGGCAGGGCTGCTTGGGGCGCTCATCGGTCTGCCGACGCTGCGCCTGCGCGGCGACTACCTCGCCATCGCGACCCTCGGTCTCGGCGAGATCGTCCGCATCATCATCATCAACGTCCCCTATATCGGCGGTGCGGCAGGATTTAAGGGCATCCCGCATCTCACGAATTTCACGTGGGTGTTCTTCCTCATGCTCGCCACGCTCTACATCATCAAGAACTTTGTGAACTCACGCCATGGCCGCGCCTGCCTCGCCATTCGCGAGAACGAGATCGCAGCGGAGTCCATGGGCATCAACACGACGAAATACAAGGTGCTCGCCTTTACCATCGGCGCATTCTTCGCAGGTGTGGCGGGCTGCCTGTTCGGGCACAATATGTATATTCTCAGCCCCGCGTCCTTCACGTTTATGCAGTCGTTCAACGTCCTCATCATGGTCGTCATGGGCGGCCTCGGCTCGATGACGGGCTCGATCGCGGGCGCACTCGTCGTGACCTTCCTCTCGGCGGCACTGGCGAGCTTCCCGAATGCGCGCATGATCATCTATGCACTCGCGCTCATCCTGCTCATGTTCTACCGTCCGCAGGGACTCTTCGGCTATGTTGAGGTCACGGCGATGCAGCCGCTTCGCCGCTTCTTTCGGAAGGGAGGGGAGGCATAATGGCAAAGGATCTGCTCTCAGCAACGGATGTCTCCATGGTCTTCGGCGGGCTCAAGGCCGTCGCGGACTTCTAACATGCACATCAAATACGGCGAGCTGATCGGTCTCATCGGGCCGAACGGCGCGGGCAAGACGACGGCGTTCAACCTCCTCACGGGCGTCTACCGCCCCACGACGGGCGAGATTCTCTTCAAGGACAAGAGCATTGTCGGGCTCGCTCCCTACGAGATCACGGCGCGCGGCATTGCGCGTACGTTCCAGAACATCCGCCTGTTCGGCGAGCTCTCCGTCCTCGACAACGTCAAGATCGCCTACCACTGCCACATGAACTACGGGCTCGTCGAGGCGGTGCTGCGCGTCGGACGCTATCGTTCGGAGGAGGAGAAGCTCACGGAGGAGGCACTGCGCCTGCTGAAGATCTTCCACCTCGAGGGCGTGGCACAGGAAAAGGCGAAGAACCTCCCCTACGGCGCACAGCGTCGTCTCGAGATCGCACGCGCCCTCGCGGCACAGCCCGCGCTCCTGCTGCTCGACGAGCCGGCGGCCGGCATGAACCCGCAGGAAACGAAGGAACTCATGGAGATGATCCGCTGGGTAAAGAAGGAATTCGGCATCACGATCCTCCTCATCGAGCACGATATGTCGCTCGTCATGGGGAATCTGCGAGCGCATCTACGTCCTTGAGTACGGCGCGATCATCGCGAACGGCAGCCCGGAGGAGATTCGGAAGAACCCCGAGGTCATTCGCGCATATCTGGGAGCGGAGGAATAATCATGGCAAACGAAACGAATCAGCCGCAGGGCGGCGCGCCCATGCTCCGCATCGCGGATCTCAATGTATACTACGGTGCGATCCACGCGCTGAAGGGCATCTCGCTCGAGGTGCATCAGGGGGAGATCGTCACCCTCATCGGCGCAAACGGCGCGGGCAAGTCCACGACGCTGCGCACGATCTCGGGCTGATCGCACCGAAGAGCGGTGCCGTCGACTTTGAGGGACAGGGCACCACAGGGCTCGGCGCACATGAGATCGTGCGCCGCGGCATCTCACAGGTGCCCGAGGGGCGGCGCATCTTTGCCGATATGACCGTCCTCGAGAACCTCGAGCTCGGTGCCTTCATCCGCAGCGACAAGGACGGCATCGCGAGCGACATGGAGATGGTCTTTACGCGTTTTCCGCGCCTGAAGGAGCGCATCTCCCAGCAGGCGGGCACGCTCTCGGGCGGCGAGCAGCAGATGCTCGCCATGGGACGTGCCCTCATGAGCCGCCCGCGCCTCCTGCTCCTCGATGAGCCGTCGATGGGACTTGCTCCCCTCCTCATCAGGAGATTTTTCTCCATCATCGTTGACATCAACAAGGCGGGTACAACCATCCTGCTCGTCGAGCAGAACGCCAACATGGCGCTCTCCATCGCGAACCGCGCCTACGTCCTTGAGACGGGACGCATCACGCTCTCGGGCTCCGCAAAGGATCTCGCGGCGAGCGAGGAAGTTCGCAAGGCCTATCTAGGCGGATAAGAAAAGAAGGAAAACACGACCTAAAGCGCGAATATTACAGTAATATACAAATTCACTCTTGCAAGGAGGAGCATTATGTTTGTTGCCAACTGCATGACCAAGAACCCCATCACCATCGCCCCCGATGTGGGGATCGACGAGGCGGCAAAGATCATGGACAAGGGGCATTTCCGCCGCCTGCCCGTCGTCGAGCACGGAAAGCTCGTCGGCTTCTTCACAAACCGCGACCTCCTGCGCGCCTCGCCTTCGGCGGCGACCACGCTCGACCGCTTTGAGATGCGCACCCTGCTCTCGAAGATCAAGGTCGCCGACGTCATGCAGAAGAACGTCATCACCGTCACGGATACGACGACGATCGAGGAGGCTGCGCTCGTCATGGCGCGCGAGAAAGATCGGCGGCATGCCCGTCCTCTCCGAGGTCGGCAAGGTCGTCGGCATCATCTCCTCCACGGATATCTTCCGTGCGTTCGTCACCGTCATGGGGCTCGACAGCGGCAAGACGCGCCTCACGATTGCGGTCGCCGACCGCAAGGGCGTGCTCCGCGACATCGCGACCGTCCTCGCCGACCTCGACATCAACATCGACAGCATGGTCACCATCCCCCAGCCGAGCGGCACCTACGACATCATCATCCGCGCCGATATTGCGGATGTGGAGACGGTCAAGGAGCGCCCTGGCGGCAAAAGGGATTTACGGTCAGCCACGTCACACAGATCGGATAATTTACGCTACAAAAACCTGCCATCGGAAACAGATCCGCTTCCGTATGGCAGGGTCTTTTTCACTCGATCACACGTCCATCCGTTCCGATCAAAGATGAGCTGTGCACCCGGAATATCCGTGAGGAGGCTGCGCCCGCGCTCCGCGCCCATGACGAAAGATCGCCGTCGAGCATATCCGAGAGCTGTCCCTCGTGCCCCTGCCCACATCGTTCCCGTCATCGCATCCTGCGGCAGAATGACGGTGACGGATGCGAGCCCCTGTCTCTGCGGGGTCGCCCGTACGCGGATCGACGAGATGATGATAGCGCCGCCCCTCGTAGAGGAAATATCGCTCATCGTCGCCCGAGGCGAGAGCATGGCATCCGAGAGCTGCACCGTCGCAGCGAGATCGCTGCAGCTCTCCCCGCGCGGATTGCGGATGCCGATGCGCCACGGCTCCCCTCCGCATTCACGCCGCACGCGAGAATCGAGCTGCTGCCGAGATCGGCAAGGGCATTCACGGCGCCGCCTGCTGCCCAGCTGCGTGCGATGCCGTCGAGCGCCAGCCCCTTGATGAGTGCGCCGCGGTCGATCTTCATCCCCGCACGCAGAAGCCGCACCTCCGGATGCTCTCCATCATCAGCGGCACGCTCTCGCAGCTCAAGTGCACGCCAATCGACGCGCGATTGCGCCGCCGCAATCTCCTCCGCCGTCGGCGGATGCTGCGCGGCACGCGCCGCATCCCATAGCTCCGTCAGCGTGCCCGAGGTCACATCAAAGGCGCCGTCCGACTGCCGTGCCATCTCCTGCGCCAGAGAGAGTGTCTCATAGAGTGCGGGCGGCACCTCCGTCCACGCGCCCGTCCCCGCCGCCTCCTCCACACGGGCGAGCACCGCACCGTCTGCATCCTCCTCCGTCGCCGTGAGCACCGCCAGCCCGTCCCGCAGCGCCGCCTGCGACGTGATCTCATCTGCACGCACCGTCAGATGCGCCACCGTCCCCATCACGATCCGCGTCTCCTCCGCCGTCACATCTCCCCCGCATCCGCCGAGGAGGAGTGCCATAGCGAGCAGAAGAACAAGGGGCGACTTGAACAACCGAAAAAACTTTTGTATCATAGATAGGAATCCTTTCTTCAGCGACGATATCGTATCGCCCAATTTTTCATCCGAGGTGACTCATGCCATCCAGATTTCACGAAATTCTCCGCTTCCTCCTCGTCGGCGGCGGCTGCTTCCTGCTCGACTACGGACTGCTCTACGTCCTCACAGAGTACGCCGGGCTCTACTATCTCCTCTCGTCGGGGATCTCCTTCAGCGTCTCCGTCTTTGTCAACTACCGCCTCTGCCTCATCTACGTCTTTCACGGCGCATCCGCCGAGACGCGCCGCGCAAAAATCCTCTTCTTTGGCTCGAGCATCGCAGGGCTCGTCCTCAACCAGCTCCTCATGTGGGTGCTCGTCGACGGGCTCAGCGTCTACTACATGCTCGCCAAGATCATCGCCGCCGGCATCGTCACCGTGTGGAACTACGTGCTCAAACGCCGTGCCCTGCGCGGCTAATGGTGCACTGATATCCTGTATTCTAACAACATCCCGCGCGCTGCGCAAGCACGGGAATGCCAGCATACGGGCCGTTCTGATGCAGCAGCGAACACGCAGCTCCCCTCCCCCGCTCCGGCAGGGGGAGCTTTTTGCACTATTCCTCCCTCACACTCCGCAATATTCAGTAAAGTACTTCTTTTATCCCAAAAAGAAGGAGTTCTTTCCCCAAAAACGAAATAGGAAAAATATTATAGGATTTATTTATAATTGGAATAGATTCTATGTATCATTAGGAGGGAAAAGCAATGGCAATGGAAATCTCACGCCGCACCTTTATCAAGGGAACGGCGGCGGCGGGCGTTGTCCTCATGTCCGGTGCCTATCTCGGCTGCGGGGGAAAGAACATCCCGGAGCAGGTGCGGCGCGGCGACGTGACCTACGACGTGCTCGTCATCGGCAGCGGCGGCGCAGGGATGCGCGCAGGGGCTCGCAGCGGCGCAGAACAAGGATCTGAAGGTCGCAGTCCTGACGAAGCTCGTCCCGACGCGCTCGGCATCGACGATGGCGCAGGGCGGCATGAACGGCGTGACGGGCGTCACCGATCCCAGGACAGTGTCGAGTCGCACACATTCGACACGATCAAGGGCGGCGACTATCTCTGCGATCAGGACGCGGTCGAGTATTTCGCGGAGAACGCGGGCAAGACGATCTACGAGATGGACTACATGGGCTATCCGTACAACCGTCAGAAGGACGGTCACTTCCATCAGCGCAAGATGGGCGGCTCATCCTATCCGCGTGCAGCATACTTCGAGGATCGTGCGGGACACGCCATGGTGCACGCACTCTTCGAGCAGTGCCTCGCACACAATATTGACTTCATCTCCGAGTGCCAAATGCTGGAGATCAGCATGACGGATGCCGGCAAGCTCGCGGGCGTCATCGCAATGGATATGCGTTCGGGCGACCTCATCGGCATCCCCGCGAAGACCATCATCATTGCCACGGGCGGCTACGGACGCGCCTACTGGGTGCGTACCTCCAACCCGTACAGCTCGACAGGCGACGGCATCGTCGCAGGCATGAACGTCGGCATCCCGTTCAAGGATCCCGAGATGGTGCAGTTCCATCCGACGGGGCTCTCCGTCAATGGCGTGCTGCTCTCCGAGTCCAGCCGCTCCGAGGGTGCACAGCTCTTCAACAAGAACGGCGAACGCTTCATGTCGAAATACGCCCCCGAGAAGATGGAGCTCGCGACGCGCGACATCGTCGCACGCGCCATCGCCACGGAGATCGAGCAGGGACGCGGCATCGGCGAGGGTCTGACCGCCGGCGTCTACCTCGACTTTACAAAGATCCCGCCCGAGCGCATCCACGAACGCCTCGGGCAGGTATACGACCTCGCAAAGCGTTTTGCAGGCGTTGATATTACGAAAGAACCTGTTCTCATCAGCCCGACCTGCCACTACTCCATGGGCGGACTTGAGATGTCCGACTACAAGACGGGCGCGACGCGCATCCCCGGCATCTTTACGGCGGGCGAGTGCAGCTGCGTCTCCGTCCACGGCGCGAACCGCCTCGGCGCAAACAGCCTCTCCGAGGTGCTTGTCTTCGGCAAGACGGCAGGCGAGGGTGCCTCTGCCTACGCCAAGGAGCATCATAGCTACGAGGGCAGTCAGGATCAGCTCGCCGCCGCGTGCGTCAAGTGGAAGAATCACTTTGACAAGGTGACCGCGCGTCCGCATACGACAAACCGCACGGTTCCCGAGATCCGTGACGCCATGGTCAATACCATGTGGTACAAGGCGGGCGTCTTCCGCGACGGTGCGCAGCTCGAAGCGGCATCGAAGGAACTGCGCGCACTCGAGGAGGACTACAAGAACTGCTATGTCGGCGACAGCTCCCATGTCTACAACACCGCATTCGAGCAGTACGTCGAGCTCGGCAATCTCCTGCAGATCTCCCATGCCATCGTGCAGGGGGCAGCGGCGCGCAAGGAGAGCCGCGGCGGACACTCGCGCCGCGATTTCCCAAAGCGCGACGACGTGAACTTCCTCAAGCATACGCTGATCTACAAACAGCCGGACGGGAAGTACACGGCAGAGTACCAGGATGTCGTCATCACGAAGTATCCGCCGAAGGAAAGGAAGTATTGACATGGACGTAACACTCAAAAATCCATCGCTATGTCGAGGGCAAATCGTGGGTGGACACGTTCACCGTGCCGCGCTCCACGGGGCTCACCGTCCTCGGCGCACTGACCTACATCAGGAGCAGCAGGATCCGACGCTCTCCTTCACCTGCTCCTGCCGTTCGAGCATCTGCGGCGCGTGCGCCGTGCGCGTCAACGGCAACGCCGAACTCTCCTGCGAGGTGCTGATCGACGACCTCACGGCACGCTATCAGAGCGATGCGCTCACGATTGAGCCGCTCGGCAACTTCCGCGTCATCCGCGACCTCATCGTCGACTGGGATCCAAAGTACGCGCGTCTCAAAAAGGTAAAGCCCTCCCTCCATCCAAAGGACGAGTTCACGGCGGAAACGGGCTGCCTCCAGTCCCCGAGGACTTCAACAAGTACAAAAATACGCAGGCTGCATCCTCTGCGGATCCTGCGTCTCCGAGTGCAATAAAAAAACGCGCTGAATCAGGACGACTTCCTCGATCCATTTGCCTTTGTCAAAGCGGAAAAGCTCGTTGCCGACTCGCGCAGCAAGAGCCCCGAGGAGCATCTGAAAGCGGTCATCGAGGCCGGGCTGTGGCGCTGCTTCAACTGTCAGGAGTGCACGGCGAAATGCCCGAAGGGACTCGATCCCGCCGGTGCCATCGAGAAGCTGAAGGCGGAGACCTTCAAGCATCACCTCGACGACAATGTCGGTGCACGTCATGCAAAGGCGATCTACGACGACATCCAGACCTCCGGCACACTCGACGAGTCGAAGCTCAACATCAAGTCCGAGGGCTACCTCATGTCAGTCTGCGCCTGCCGATGGCACTGCGCCCTCGCGAACGTCGGCAAGATGGATCCGCTCGCCAAGCATCCCGTCAACCCCGACATCAAGACCATCGACGCCATTGTCAAGGCAGCAGAAAGCGCCGATAAGGAGGACGCATAATGAAGTACGCACTATTCCCGGGCTGCGTCCTCGACGGCGCGGCAGCCGAGGCATATACCTCGCTCAAGAAGGTCTGCGAAAAGCTCGGCATTGAAATCGAGGAGATTCCAAACTGGACGTGCTGCGGTGCATCCCACGGGCAGGGCGTGAACGACCTCGCCATGCTCGCCATAAACGCACGCAACATCTCCATCGCAGAGAATATGGGGCTCCCCATCCTCACCGTCTGCAACACCTGCACCCTGCAGCTGCGCACGGCGAAGTACCGTCTCGATCACGAGCCGGGGCTGAAGGATAAGGTGAACGCCATTCTGAAGGAGGCGGGACATCCGTACGCATATCAGGGGACGAGCGACATCACGCATTTCCTCTGGGTGCTCGATGAGCATCCCGAGGTGCTCGACGGAAAGATCACGGATGCGCTGAAGGGGACAAAGGTCGCCTGCTACTATGGCTGCCACATTCTGCGCCCGAAACCGCAGATGCACTATGAGGAGGGCGACTATCCTGAGTCCTTCGAGCGGCTCGTACGCCGCCTCGGTGCGGAGCCCGTCTGGTTTGACGCGGGGCGCAAATGCTGCGGCTTCCACGCGCAGTTCACCGCCGAGCACGACGTACTGACCGTCACGGGACAGATCGCCGCAAGTGCGGCGCATGCACAGGCCAATCTCATCGCAACGCCGTGCCCGCTCTGCCAGATGCAGCTCGATATGTACGGACCCGAGGGGCGTGATGCCGTCCGCGGCGAGACCGATATGCCCATCCTCCACCTGCAGCAGCTCGTCGGGCTCGCACTCGGCATGACACAGGAAGAGATCGGCTTTAACCGCCACGTCTTCGGCCGCAATAAGCTGAAGGTCGGCGCGTAATCTCACTTTCTACGCGCAGGAAACAAGTTCACTCTCTACAAATAAGAATTATCCCCGATCACGTGCGTCCTACTGCGACGCAGCCATTGTATACAGCACAACGGAAATTATCGTGATCGGGGGTATTTTTCATTTCTATTCCCACATAATCAAAAATTTAATGATACGAAATAAAGGAAATTGTCTATTATAATAGAATATAGACTGTGAATTCACTCTTATAAATTTAATTCAATAGATAAAATTGTCTTGCTATTTTTGTCTGTTTTGAGTTACACTGAACTCAAAGAACGAACGCTACATTGAATCGCAGATATATGAGCGTTTCTATTTTCATCTGCGTAAAGGGAGTGAATATCATGTTTCTGGAGGAGCGTCAAGAGCTCATCGTCCGCATGGTGGAGCGTGACGGCAAGGTTAAGGTCAAGGAGCTCAGCGCCAAATTCAAAGTCACCGAGGACTGCATCCGCAAGGATCTCGGGTCACTGGAGCGGCAGGACGCCTCAAGCGCACCTACGGTGGCGCCGTGAAACTGACCCAAAGCGTTCACGCATGATCGAGGTAAGCCGTCATCGTCACATGGATGTCGAGGCAAAGCGGCGCATCGCGCAGGCAGCTGTCTCTCTCATCCACGACAAGGATATGGTCTTCCTCGACGTGTCCACGAGCAACCTTGCCATTGCAGAACTGCTCGCGAAGAGCGACCGTGATCTGACTGTTGTCACGAACATGGTCGATGTGCTCGGCGTCCTGGCACGCAATCCCCGCATCGAGCTGATCTTTGCGGGCGGGCAGATCAACCGCGGACGTGACGGATTCTGGGGTGGGATGACGCAGGACTTCATCGGAAAGCTGAAGCCCGATATTGCCTTTGTCGGCGCCGTTGGTGTCAACGTTAAGGCAAACAGTGTCTCCACCTACGACATCGACGACGGACTCAACAAGGCAACCATCATCGCACGCAGCAAGCGTTCCTACGTACTCGCGGAGGCACGCAAATTCGCTGCGGACGGCAACTATGACTATGCACCGCTCAATTCCCTGTCGGGGTTCGTCACGGATACGGAACCACCATCCGATATTCGTGCCGCTGCCGCAGACCTGGGGGTTGATGTCGTACTTCCGTAATATCTCTCATTGATCGGACAGAAACCGAGACGGACTTGCCGTCTCGGTTTTTCTGTGCGACAATATAGTTATTGTGTGCGTGCTCCACTAAGGTTTGCTGCAGAGCACTGCACTCTACCATCTTGATTGTGCCCCCCACCACCGCAAGCGGTCCCCCTCCCCGTGATCACGGGGAGGCTGGAGAACGGCCATCATACTTCCCCGCCGATGCGAGTATGGAACGGCAGTATAGCTTCCCCGCCGATGCGGAAGTGCCGACGCGTGAGCGATGAGAGCGCCTGTGACGCATGCGACTTTCTATCGGAAGAATCTCAGCACGCTGCAGGGTGAATGACCTCGATTAAAGGTTTGGGAAAACCGCAAAGCACACAAGGAGAAACGATTGATTGATTTGCTGAAACACTGTACGCTCTGCCCGCGGCGCTGCGGCGTCGACCGCACGGCAGGCGGGCGTGGGTTCTGCGGCGCAGGGCGGCTGGCGCGCGTTGCGCGCACGATGCTGCACACATGGGAGGAGCCCCTGCCTCGTGGGAGCGCACGGCGCAGGGGCGGTGTTCTTCGCCCACTGCACACTCCGCTGTGTCTACTGTCAGAACTACGAGATCAGCCACGAGGGACACGGCAGAGAGATGACGGAGGAGGAGCTTGCGGCGGCGTTTCTCTCGCTGCAGGCGCAGGGCGCCGCAACGCTCGATCTCGTGACACCGACGCACTACACGCCGCAGATTCTCGCTGCACTCGCGCGTGCACGATCAGATGGGCTGACCATCCCTGTCGTCTGGAACACGGGCGGCTATGAGACGGAGGAGAATATCGCACGCCTTGCGGGCGCGGTGGATATCTACCTGCCCGATCTCAAGTACAACGCGGAGGAGAGCGGACGACTCTACTCTGCTGCCCCGACTACGCGACAGCCGCATTTGCCGCACTCCGTGCCATGGTCGAGCAGGTCGGCGCACTGCAGTTTGCCGCGGATGGGCGTCTCCCTGCGCGGCGTCCTCGTCCGTCATCTCGTCCTGCCGGGACACCGTCACGAGAGCATCGCCCTCGTGCGGCGTCTCTGGGAGACGTTCGGTGAGCGCATACAGCTCAGTCTCATGCGGCAATATACCCCGCTCTATCGCGCGGCGGAGTTCCCGCCGCTCCACCGTCGGCTCACGACCTTCGAGTACGAGTCCGTCGTCGATGCCGCACGCGATCTTGGCATGACGCAGGTCTACGTGCAGGGTGCGGAGGCGGTCGGCACAGAGTACGTACCCGACTTTTAGATAATGGATTCTGTGCCCCCACCACCGCAGCGGTCCCCCTCCCCCGTGATCACGGGGAGGCTTTCGTTTAGGGAATCACTGATATCCCCGCTCACCGCAGGGCGCGTACCAGTCGCCTTGCGAAGGAGATCGACGGGGAGCATCGTTGCAGCGAGGAGGAAGGCGAGCACCCAGCCGCCCGGATGGATGGGCGTGCAGCTGAACATCGCACCGATCCATGCGCCGATCTCATTGGGGAGAAGCGGTGCATTGATGATGGCCGCCATGATGAGGACGATGCCGCCCCAGACCCGCAGAAATCCCGGATTTGCCCCGAGATCGCGGAAGATGCCGAAGCCGCCCGACCGCACGTTAAACCCGTTCATCAGCGAGGCCAATACGAACAGCAGGAAAGTATGCCGTGTACTGCTCCGCCTGCCCCGCAAAGCACGCGGCAAAAATCGGCTGCGTGAGGAAGGCAAAGCTGAGCAGCACGAGCCATGTCCCCATCCAGAGAATCTGCGCCGCCATCGCGGGGCTGATGATGCTCGCATCGCGGCGACGCGGCTTCTCGTGCATATAGCTCTCATGAGCGGGCTCATTGCCGAGCATGATCGCGCCGAGGCTGTCCATGACAAGATTGATGAAGAGCAGATGCGTCACGCGCAGCGGTTCCATGATGCCGAAGAATGGCGCAAATGCACTGACGACGACGGCGGCGATGTTGATGACAAGCTGAAAACGGCAGAACTTCAGGATGTTGTTGTAGATCGTGCGTCCATAGAGGATCGCATCCTGATCGAGCGGAAATTATCGTCGAGGATGACGATGTCGCCCGCATCCCGTGCTGCCTCCGTGCCGCTCCCCATCGCAAAGCCGACATCGGCGCGCCGCAGGGCGGGCGAGTCATTGACCCCGTCCCCCGTCATGCCGACGACGAGATTCATCTGCTGTGCGAGGCGCACGATACGCGACTTGTCCGTCGGCAGGGGCACGTGCAATCACGCGCAGCTGCGGCAGGACGCGCTGCACGGCGGCATCGTCCATCTGTGCGAGGTCGCTGCTCGTCAGGACGAGCTCCCCGTCCGCACGCAGGAGGCCCGCATCACGCGCGATTGCGACCGCCGTCTCGCGACGGTCGCCCTGTCACCATGACGACCTGGATGCCCGCCGCCTGCACCTCGGCGATCGCCGCACGCGCCTCGGGACGCACATCGTCACGAATCGCGGCAAAGCCGATGAGCACGGTGTCCGCGTTCACCCTCATTCGTGCGAAATGCCGATGCAGAATACCCGAACGCAAGGACGCGCATGGCGCGTCCGGCGTATCGTTGATCGTCTCTGTCAGCGCGTCGGCATCGTAGGGTGACATTTCCCGCCGCATCGAGTGCATACTGCGCGCGGGCGAGGAGCACCTCAGGCGCCCCCTTATAGACGACAATAGGCAATACATGTGCT
>BNJU01004818.1_pt1 | contig 76598 bp, 81 predicted proteins | sample 8539281 | NCBI WGS metagenome assembly BNJU01 (sample SAMD00202456, study PRJDB9452) | human saliva metagenome | isolation source: human saliva | place: Japan
CACCTGGACCGCTCTCGCGCCGGTCCACTGCTCCGCCGCGTCCTCAGGCAGCCTCATCTCAGCGACCTGGCTGATGGAGGTATGCAGCTCCCCGACGCCTTCACCGGAGTCGAGCAGCTCAGTGAGAACCTGTGTGTCAGCCTGTGCCGCGGGCGACCCAGGTACTGTCGTAGCCGCCAGAGCGATGGCATCACCGGCCATGAGAGCCCGGTCGCGAGCATCGGCCAGTCCGACGACGACACTGACCATGTCGGCGGCTCCGTCCCCTCCAGGAGTCGGCGTCGACGCCCTCACGGTTGAGCTCCCGGTGGTGGCGGGAGACGGGCTGCCTACAGGAAGGGCACCAGCGCTGGCGGACGCCGACGATCGGGCAGGGCTTGACGGGCTTGCGACTGCGCCGAGCGCCCACGCGGGCCTGTGCGAGACCAGGGCTTTGGCCGGTCCCCAGGCGGCCAGGCTGATGGCCACCAGCACCACCGCTGCAAGTCCCCAGACGCGTGCGTCTGCGCCCTGCTCCTGCCCCTTCTCCCCAGCGTATGGCCGCGGGCCCCGCCCGGTGCTGTAGCGCTACCGACCTCCTTCCGAGGCGCGCCTCGTTCTCAGCCGGGAACCTGCCCCGCTCTGAGACTGAGCCTGGAACCGACCGTGCGGAGTCGGGGTGCGGGCCGCTGCTCGCAGGGAGCCGGCAGCCAGGCAGGGCGCCGTCGGGCAGCTCAATGGGTGAGGCCTGCCCCAGCTGAGGCGCTCAGGCCGCCAGGTCCCGAGCACTGGGACGGTCAGCGGGATCCTCGGCAGCGCGTCAGTCAGGATTCCCGCCAGGCGCCGGGAGGCAGTGCCACCTGTCCCGCGCACTCGGTCAGCAGACGGGCCCAGGGCGTAGAGCGTCACCGGCAGAGGACGCCAGGGGCACCAGTGAGACGTTCCGGCGCGGCATACTCCTGTGTACCCGTCTCCATGGCGGAGCCCAGTAGGTCAACAAGGACCGGATGTCCATCAGCAGCCCAGGACGTTGCCGGCAGATACGTCCCCGTGGGTCGCTCCATGCTCGTGCAGGGTAGGCCGGTGCCGAGCCCAGAACGTCCAGGGCGTGGCCAGCGGGAGACGTTCAGCCGTCCTCACGCCCCCAGGACCACGTCGGGTCCCGCCCTTCAACGAGGGTCCATGATGACGCCTGCCCGGTTGTCGGGCAGCGAGACCACCTCCCGCACGGTCACCAGGCCAGGGTGGCGCAGGACGCGCAGATCGGCCAAGCGCCGCAGGACTATGGCTCAGCACGTCCGTGGGGCAGGTCGACGACCCGGATGACCACGTCACGCCCCTGTCCGTCGAGCCACGGCGAGGGCGCTGAGGCGGTCGAGGCGCCCCATGACCTCACCAACGGTGTAGCCCTGCTGCGACAGGGTGCTGAGTGCCGAGTCGGGAATGCTCGGCTCCCGCGTCGGAGGGAGGCAGCGAGGGCTGCCGCGAGAGCCGACACGCCGAGGCCGGGGCCGACGGAAGGACAGGTGACGGCGCCGGGGCCTGGCACGGTTGGAGGCACCGTCTCGAGAGCGGTCGGCAGGGCGGGGGCACGTCGTCGGGCTCATACACTCCATGGTCACCACGGCGCTCCGGAATGACCAGACCTTTCGACCGGCCTGTGGATAACTCGGGCTCGAGTGCCGGTTGTGGTCACGTAGACTGCGCCCGTGCTGCGTGAGGACATGGAGCTCGGTTCCCGGCTCATCCCCTTCCATGAGGGTTGGCAGCGGCAGAGGGATGTTCACGGCGAGATCGTGGAGGGGCGCCGCCCCTCGACCCTTCTGCTCGTGGAGCACGAACCGGTCTACACCGTCGGCAGGAGGGCCCACTCCTGGGAGCGGCCCAGCGCCGACGTCGTCGAGCCCGGTCACGTACCGGTGGTCGACGTGGACCGTGGCGGCAAGACCACCTGGCACGGGCCCGGACAGCTGACCGTGTACCCGATCCTGCGCCTGGCCCAGCCCATTGACGTCATCCGCTACGTACGGGCCCTGGAGGCCGCCGTCATTGACCTGTGCGACCTCTACGGACTGGAGACGATCCGTGTCGAGGGGCGCTCCGGGGTCTGGCTGCCGGCCGATCCTGAAGCCGCGGGCGAGGCGGATCAGCTTGTGCGCCCCGAGCGCAAGATCTGCGCTCTAGGGGTGAGGGTCGCCCGCGGCGTGACCATGCACGGGTATCGGCCTGAACGTCGACCCCGACCTGGAGGCCTTCTCCCTGGATCGCATCATTCCCTGCGGAATCGCCGACGCCAGCGTGACCTCACTGCAGCAGAGACCGGCAGGCACCTGGAGACCAGCGCCCCTGCGGATGCCTGGTCTGCGCCTGGAGAACCATCTGGCTCCCTTGGTGGCGGATGCCACGTGACAACAGGCCTCACTCCTAGGGCCGGAGGTCCTATAAACCTCGGGGGTACTGCAGACTCACCGTGGAACCGTCGTCGAGAGGTGAGGAGGTGGACGTGAGCACCACCGTGGCCCCTGAGGGACGTAAAGCTCTTGCGGGTTGAGGCGCGCAATGCCCAGACCCCACTGAGTCCAAGCCCGACTGGCTGCGCACCCGCGCCGTCGTCTCCGACACCCTACCAGGAGGTCCGCGGCCTGGTGAGGGAGAAGAGCCCGTGCACACGGTGTGTGCTGAGGCCAACTGCTCCCAACATCTGCGAGTGCTGGAACGACCGTGAGGCCACCTTCCTGGTGGGCGGCGAGATGTGCACCGACGTTTGCGACTTCTGCGACATCGCCACCGGACGTCCCACCGAGTACGACGTCGATGAGCCCAGGCGCGTGGCGGTCTCGATCAGGAGATGGACCTGCGCTACGCCACCGTCGCGGGTGGCCCGCGACGACCGTCCTGACGGCGGCGCCTGGCTCTCACGCCGAGACCGCCGCCAGGTGCACGAGCTCTCGCCGGGCACCGGCGTCGAGCTGCTCATCCCCGACTTCAGGAAACCCCGACGCGTTTGAGGACGTCTTCCTCGCGCCCCGAGGTTCTCGGCCTGGCAACCTGGAGACGGTCCCGCGCATCTTCAAGCGGATCCGGCCGGCCTCTCTACCAGGGCAGCCCTCGACGTCATCACGGCCGCCGCGAGGCGGGCTGGTCACCAGTCCAACCTCATCCTGGGCATGGGCGAGACCCGTGACGAGATCGAGGCGGCCATAGCTGCCCTGGTGGAGGCGCTGCGACATCCTCACCATCACCCAGTACCTGCGTCCCTCAGCTGCACCACCCCTGTTGACCGCTGGGTCGAAGCCTCGGAGTTCGTGGATCCCAGCCGCCTGGCCGAGGAGATCCGGGTCTCGCCGTCCGTCATGAGCGGCCCCTATGGTGCGTTCCTCCTACCGCGCCGGCATGCTGTGGGGACGAGGCCATGGTCGACGCGCGTCGCCCCATCCCCGAGCACCTTCGCAGCTCGCCGAGCCGGGCCACCGCCCGCCAGGAGGCGTCGGCCCTGCTGAGCCCACCCCACCTCGCCGCCGCCTGCTGAGGGACGTCGGGCGCGGGTCCCGCAGCCGGCCGGATCCCGGTGCGCACCGGCCTGCCACGCTGACGGCGAGACCATGTGTGCCGGCGCACCAACGTCGTCTATGGTGCGCCCGCAGCTGGTGCCCAGTCCCCCAGCCGAAGAAAAGCGCCGGCTGGCTCAGTCACCTCAGGACATCACGGACTCCTACACGATCTCGCGGCGGAGCTACCGTGGATCGGATGGGCGATGCTGGCGGTACTCGCCACCTGCCTCGCCCCTGGGGCCGCTGTCTCCTTCGGCTACGGACTCGTCCCTGGTACTGGCTGATGGTGGGCATCCTCTGGCGCTCGCGATCGACATGGTCATTCTGTCAGTCGTGGTGCGCCGTGCCTTCCTCCCAGATCGAGGGAATGCCAGGAGCGGCGAAGGCCGTTCTGGACCAGATCGGTCGGGGCTGGTTTGTGGAGCCCGAGCCCGTGGCCTTCACCATGACCAGGACCTCGTGTGCGCTGGTGGGACGCCGCGCTGTCGTTCTCATCGCGGGAGGACCCAGCACCCGCACCCGACGCATGTTGGCCGAGGAGGAGCGCAAAGGTCCATCGGCTGCTGTCGACCGTTCCATCCACACCCTTCAGGTGGGCACTGACGCCGGCCAGGTACGCCTGACCGACCTGTCAAGACACTGCGCGCCAGCTCCGACCAACCCGACGTCACTGACTGACAGCGAGATCACGCAGGTCTCCAAGCGTCTGACGTCGATGGCCGGCAGAACCTGCCGATCCCCCAAGCACATCGATCCCAATCGGGTCCGCCCCGACCGCCGTGCCATGCTGCGGGCGCTGACTTCTCTCAGCACCGCCCCACCTCCATCTCCCATCACTCAGAGCCCTGCCGGGTCACCGAGGCCCAGCGATGAACGGGCGAAACACTCAGGCAACACTGACGCATTCACTGTCACGGTAGCGTCAATATAGTGGCCGTTGCTCAGCCGCAGTGCGTCGTGTGCGTATGTGCCGTTCCACTGAGGAGACATGTTTTCAAGGACGCATCCGAGGCACTGACGTTCATCGAGAAAGGAGAAGAATGTCGCGCTGGTCGATGTGCGGTTCTGTGACCTACCGGCGTCATGCAGCACTTCGCATTCCTGTGGCGGCTTCAGGATGAGGCACTCACTGACAGCCTGATGTTTGACGGCTCCATCGATCCGAGGGCTTCACCGCGATCCACGAGGTCGAGATGGCGAAGCTGGTTCCCGATGTGACCACCGCATTCCTGGACCCGTATCTGTGAGGAGAAGACCCTGGTCGTCCCAACTTCTCGATCGTCGATCCCTTCACGGACGAGGTCTACTCGCGCATCTCTGCTCGATCGCCGCCGCCAAGGCCGAGGTGACCACCCGCGCTCCACCGGAATCACCGCTGACACCTGCTACAGTCATCGAGACCCGAGGCCGGGTTCTACCTCTTTCGACCTCCGGTGCGCTTACGAGGCCCCACCAGCCCGAGGTCCTTCTACGCCATCGACCCCTGCGAGGCGGCCTGGGAACACCGGGCGAGAGGAGGAGGGCGGCAACAAGGGGTACAGACCGCTGGGGCAAGCGGCTCTCTGTCTCCCGCAACGATCAGATGGCCGAGGATCCGGGACCGCATGATCATCGCACGGCTCGCCTCCGGACTGGAGAGATCGAACGGGCCCATCACGGCAGGTCTGGCACCGCCGGACAGCAGGAGATCAACGCCGATTCCAGCTCCCGCCTGCAACGCGCGGGCGACGACATGATGAAGTTCAAGTACATCATCGAGAACGAGGCCTGGCGCGGCAACGCAAGACGGTCACCTTCATGCCCAAGCCGATCTTCGGCGACAACAGCCTCGGGCATGCACACCCACCACTCGCTAATGGAAGGACGGCAAGCCAGCGTTCTGACGACGTGAGCATGGCCAGCCTACTCGGGCCCTCGCCCAGCTGAGCATCGTGGGATCCTGGCCCACGCGGCGCTGCTGGCCTTCACCAACCCGTCGGTGAACTCCTTCCACCGCCTCGGTCCCCCGGCTTCGACGAGTCGACCCGGGTCTCACCTCGGCCGCAACCGCTCGGCCTGCATCTCCGCATCCCGGTCACGCTCCTACGCAGGCCGCGCGAGGTGGGTACCGGGTGCCGGATCCCTCCTCTCAACTTACCGTGCTTCGCCGCCGTCCTCATGGCCGGTACACTGCAGCATCCGCAACCGCACTCGAGCCCTGCGAGGCCAGCGTACACAGGACCTCTACGAGGCTGGCTCCCGAGGGTACTTCGACATCGACAAGCTCCCCGACAGCCTGGACCCAGGGCGCTGGAGGCACCTGGACGCACGACTTCCTCACCGGGGAGACGTCTTCACCCCGACCTCACCGAGACCTGATCGAGTGCTGCGCACCTGCGAGATCGAGCCGCGCAGGCCAAAGTCGCTACACGTGCCCAGCTCTACTCACGACCTGTGAGCCGCTGACCCAGTCTCTGACGGCGGGCCCTGAGCCTCCCTACACACGAGGCTCAAGTGTGCGTGCTCGTCGCTCCTACCCTGACTCTGGTGCATACCATACTGCAGTGCGGATATTCTTTCTCTGTCTTGATCCCGCTGAAGAGGAGATCTCGGCTGATGAGGATCCGCGATTCACGCCTCCTCGGGCTGGCAGCCACCGCCTGCCCTGGTCCTCGACGGATGCACTCAACGCCGCTGACTGGAAACGCAGACCGGAGCGCATGATCCGCTCCTTTCGGCACCTCGTCGGATCCAGGCAGCCTGACATCATTGCGTGCCCCTCAGAGGCGTCTCGAGACGGCAGCGTCCTCGACGCGCGCGCCTCCACGGACTACGCGCCGGCCGAGTTCCTCGACCCTCGGGCACGTGGCCGTGGGCTACGACGTCGACCTGACCAACGCGATCTTGCCGTCCCTGGGCGTCCAAAGGGCAAATTGCACACCGCGAGTTCGACTCCATCATCGCCTCGATCGGCTCGAAGTGCGGCGCCGGCATCTCCTCCTTCACCGTCACGGAACGGACCGCGGAGGTCGACGCGACCGCCTACCACATCAACGTGGGCTCGCGATTCGACGTCCAGGCCGGCAACCCGAGTGCGCGGGAGCCTCCGACCACCTCCAGCTGTGCGGGCGGACCATCGGCGTCCAGGTGCATACCGCCCAGGAGACCACCATGCGCGACGTGCCGCCGACAAGTGCGCGCAGGCGGGCAAGCCGGTAACATCGCGCGCTCTACTCCAGACGGTCCGAGGCCACTTCACCACGGCCTGGTGGGCGGCAACCATCGACGCCACCTCACTCCCGACTACCCGTGGCCGGCTACGCCGTCGAGCTGACCGACGGTCGGATCGTCACCCTCGGGGAGATCGAGGACGCCGCCCCCAGGGGGTGGTGACCGCCAAAGCCGATCCGAGTTCACCGCCGCGATCAGGCCCGCCATCCGGTACCTCGCATGGACCACGGCATCTGGCAGAAGATCTGCGACAACTGGGGCGTGAAAGGACGCCGCCTGACCACCGCAGAACTCAATCCCGCAGTGAAGGGTGAGCGTGAGCCTCACCCGTGTCTGGAGACGATAAGGTCGTCTCAACAACTAAGCCCGTCCCGCCCGGGGACGTGGATCATGCCGCGATCGTCACGATCCTGGGGGCTCTTCTCATCCACGGGCTGGTCACCAATGAGAAGTTCCACTGGTCACGGTCTGGTTCTTCCTGCGTGGTCCACGTGGTCAAGGCCGTCGGCTGGACGCTGCTGCTGACCTTCATGGCGATGGCCATCGGTATCGTGCTGGCGGTCACCACGGCGATCCTGCGCCAGTCCTCCAGCGGTCCTGCGCTGGGTGGCTCTGGCCTATCTGTGGCTTTCTTCCGCGGCACCCCGATCTACGCAGCTGGTCTTCTGGGGGCGCTGTCCGCGCTCTACCAGAAGCTGAGCCTGGGAATCCCCTTCGGTCCCGAGCTGCTGACCTTCAAGACGACGACCGGTCTTCACCCCCTCGTCGCGGCGGTCCTGGGACTGGGCATCAACGAGGGCGCCTACGCTGTCCGAGATCGTCCGCTCGGGCCTGAACTCGGTGGACAAGGGCCAGAGCAGCGCGCCAGAGACCCTGGGCATGACGAGGGGCCAGATCCTGCACAGGATCGTCCTGCCCCAGGCGATAGGGTCATCGTCCGCCCACCGGCAACGGACGATCTCCATGCTCAAGACGACGTCGCTCGCGTCCTGGCGGTCCCCTTCACCCTGGACTCTGACCTTCATCATCGCAGCTCATACGCGTCGCTGACCTATCAGATCAATTCCCTGCTCATTAGTTTGCGGCCATCTGGTACATCGTCATTACCTCGATCCTCATGGTGGGACAGCACTACATCGAGCGCTACTACGGCAGGGCTTCGACCTGGACAAGTCTTCCGCCGCCTCAGGGCCGAGGCCTGCTCGCCCGCCAGCAGGCCATTCTCGATGCGCACACCACAGGGACGATCCCTTCCTTGAGGTCACCCCATGAGCACATCCCGCCCAGGCGCCAACCGCTACGCCCAAGGTCGAGATCAGCGACCGCACAAGTTCTTCGGTGAGGCTGCACGTGCTGCGGGGCATCGATCTCATCGTCCCACCCGGCTCGGTGACGGTTCTCATCGGCCCGTCGGGCTCAGGAAATGAGTCACTGCTGCGCTGCATCAATGAGCTGGAGTCCATCGACGCCGGCCGGGTCAAGGTCGACAGCGAGCTCATCGGGATGCGTGAGGTCGAGCGCGGTGGTCGCACCGAGCTGCACGCCCTGTCGGACAAGGCCCTGTGCTGCTCAGCGCGCCAAGATCGGCATGGTCTTCCAGCGTTTTCAACCTCTTCCCCCACGCTGACAGCTCTGCAGAACGTCATGGAGCACCGGTCATGGTCAAGAAGACTCCGAAGGCCAAGGCCCGTGGCGCGGCATCGAGCTGCTGGAGCAGGTGGGGCTCGAGGATCGCCTCGAGCACTACCCTCCCAGCTCTCCGGTGGTCAGCAGCAGCGGGTGGCGATCGCCCGGGCTCTGGGCCATGGACCCTGAGCTCATGCTCTTCGACGAGCCGACCTCCGCGCTGGATCCCGAACTGGTCGGCGAGGTCCTGCAGGTGATGCAGGACCTCGCCGCCCTCCGGCATGACGATGGTCGTGGTCACCCATGAGATGGGCTTCGCCCGGGAGGTGGGTGATCAGCTGATCTTCATGGACGGCGGTGTCATCTGCGAGTCCAGTGACCCCGTGGAGCGTCTGGACAACCTGCAGGCCGAGCAGCACGGGCCTTCCTCTCCTCGGTCCTGTAGGGGCAGGCCGGTTCAGGGAGGGTCTGGTCCCAGCCCCGTCATCCCAGGAGGTCAGGCTCCACCCACCACCGGGATCGCCGTCGACGACGGTGATCCCAGTGTTGTCATCGGGGCGATCAGCGACCACAGCGGGTCCACGCCGCCTCCAGCTGCAGCCTCAGGGAGGTCCACAGGCGCAGCGCGGTGCCATGGGGAGACGATCGAGGGCCGATGGGTCCCCCGCCCCGGCGGCCTGCTCATGAGATGCGGCCAACGGCCTTGTCGAAGCGTTGAAGCGTGTCGTGTCCGTCCTCCGGGGGCCGGGGATGCGGCAGGCGGGGCGCCCGCCATCCAGGCCAGGTGGTGTCCACGTAGCAGGCCACCGAGCGCGCGTCGGTGTTCATCTCCAGGTCGGCGGCCAGCACCTCACGCAGTCCAGAGTCGACAGTGGCGCTCGGGCCGGTGGCGGCCTCGATGGGGGCGATGGTCTGCCTGGCGCGCGGGATCGGGGAGACCCACAGTGACCCTCGCCCGTGGAGGAGGCCAGCCATGTCCAAACGGTCCGGCGAGTCCGTCCGGCCTGCTCCAGCCCTACCTCATCCAGGGATTTCCAGGGAAGGCGGTGTCGAGTGCCTGCATGACATTGGCCTCGGTGCGACCGTGGCGTACAAGAATGAGCCTCACGGCGGCAGGTCTGCCGGGTTCGCGGGGCGAGGACCCACGACGACGGTGCGATCCTCTATCGCCCTACAGGCCTGTGTCCGCTGCGATCTGCGCTCGTCAGCTCCAGGGATGGGGCCCCTCCGGCCGCCTTCTGGTAGCACGGGGGCGGTTCACGCCTGGAGCCCTTGGAACTGGTGCTCTTGAGGCTGCCGTCCCGGGATCCCGACGGGACTGTGCGCGAGGGCTCCGGGACGTTCCTGATGAACGCGACGGCGACTTCGGAGGCTGTGCGGCTGAGCCGCCGACGCAGTGCTCGACGGCGCCGAGACGGTCGAGCCGTGGGCGGCGGCGTCGGCGAAGACAATGCGCTCGGCCACTGACGCGCGTGGCGGGCACTGCGGCGGTAGAGATCCTCGAGCTCTCGCTCCTGCCCGCACAGGCCGATGAGGGCGCCCCACCAGGCGGATCTCCCGAGTCTGGATGGGGAGGGACCTGGGAGCGCGGCCTCGAGGCGCGTCCGGTTCCCAGGACGATCGCCGAGCGCAGGCGGCTGGCCAGGATCCAGGCCGCGATCAGCTCTCCTCCGTCGTCCGCGCTCAGGACCCCGCCTGAACCGCGGCCTGGAGCGCGCCGACGGTCGAGGTGGTCCGAAGCTGGGGGTATCCCGGCCGGCGTGGGCGAGCTGAAGCACTTGGGCGCTCCATTCCACGTCACTGGGCCCCCGGGGCCGAGCTTGAGATGGCGAGGCCGGGTTGATGCCCAGGGGCGGGCGCTCGGCCTCCACCGCGCCTTGATCCTGCGGATCTCCCGCAGGTCCTGGGGCATCAGTCCCTTCTGCGCCCAGCGCAGCGGGTTGACGAGGCTCCTCAGAAGCGCCGGCCCAGTTCGCGGTCTCCCGCTGCGGGACGGGCGCGCAACAGCCTGGCGCTCCCACAGGGCGGACCAGCGGCCGTAGTACTCGCGGTAGGCGTCCAGCGAGCGGCTCATGACACCGTTGCGGCCCTCCGGCCGCAGGCCGCAGTCCACCTCAAGGGGGTGCGGGAGCGCCGCGGCCAGCAGTCCCATGACCTGCTTGGCGACGGCCTCGGCCTCTTGTGGCGGCCTCCTCCCTCGCCCGTCACGGACCTGGTGAACGAAGAGGACGTCCGCGTCGGAGGCGTACCCGATCTCGCGACCTCCCAGGCGCCCCATGGCGATGATGGCGTGGCGGGCGCGAGCGGCCTGCCAGCACCCGCCTGCGTCGGGCCCGCGGAGACTGCCTCCACCCCGTCGCGCTGGGCGATGACCAGACCGGTGGCCACGGTCAGTGCCCCCTCCAGGACCGCGTCGGTGGCGTCGGAGAGGATGGAGGCGGTGCGTTCAGGGTCGATGCCGTCCAGGCAGTCCGCCAGTGAGGCACGCACTTCCTCACGGGCGCGCACTCTCAGGATCGCCTGGACCGCCTCGAGTGCCTGCTCGGTAAGAGCAGCGTCATCGGGGCCGGTCAGGCTGCGACGGCGCAGGACGGCGGCGATCTCCTCCGCCAGGGCACCGGATCGGCGGGGGGCGAGCTCGCCGTCGTCGTCGAGCCAGGCGATGGACTCGGGGAACTCCGCGAGGCGTTCGGTGGCCCAGTGTGCGCTGGAAAGGACCTGGCACAGTCTGCGTGCCGCCACCGGGGAGTCCCGCAGCATGGCCAGGTACCAGTGCGAGCCCCCAATGGCCTCAGACAGCCGCCGGAAGGAGAGCAGACCGAAGTCGGGGTCGGCTCCCTCACCGATCCAGCCGATGATGACCGGCAACAGCTGGCGCTGGATCGCGGCGCGACGACTGACCCCCTCGGTGAGGGCCTGGATGTGGCGCAGGGCGCCGTCGGGGTCCGCGTAGCCGACGGCGGCAAGACGCTCGCGCGCCGCCTGAGGACTCAGAGCCATCTCATCGGCGCTGAGGGCGGCCGCGAAGGCCAGCAGGGGACGGTAGTAGATCTCCTGGTGGAGGGCCCGTACCCGCCGACGCAGGTCCTTGAAGTCCTCCCAGAGGCTGTCTCCGCGGCCCAGGCGAGTTGCTGACGCCCGCTCGATGCGGCGCAGATCCTCCTCCTTGTCAGGAAGGTTGTGGGTGCGGCGCAGCCCGGAAGAGCTGGCTGCGATAGCTCAGCAGCCGCAGGGCCCTTGTAGCAGCCGCTCAAAGGCCGCGGCATCGGTGCGGCTGACGTATCCGCCTGCGCTGAGAGCGTCGAGGGGCCTCCAGGGTGCCGCGCACGCAGACTCTCGTCGGAACGGCCATGGACGAGGCTGGAGAGCTGGACGGTGAACTCGACGTCCCGCAGTCCCCAGGGCCCAGCCCGATACGCCGGTCCACTCCGCCGCGTGGCACGGACTCCTTCTCACCCGGCGCCGCATGGCCGGGCGTCCTCGACGAAGTTCTCCCGTCGGCTGGCCTCCCACACTAGGGGTGCGACGCCCTGCTCGTAGCGGGCGCCGAGCTCGAGGTCCCCGGCGCAGGCCCTGGCCTTGAGCAGGGCCTGGAACTCCCAGGAGGCAGCCCATCTGCGGTAGTAGGCCAGGTGGGAATCGAGTGCGCACGAGCGCACCGTCCTTGCCCTCAGGCCGCAGCGCCGTGTCCAGTGGCCACAGGGGCGGCTCCGGGCGCGGTGGCGGGAGACGACGTGGGCGAGCTCGGTGGCCAGGTGCGTGCCGACCTCCACGAGCTGCTCCTCGCTGATCGGCTCCTGAACGTCATGTGGATCGTGGGCGGGGCCGACGACGTAGACGACGTCGACGTCCGAGACGTGAGTTGAGCTCTCAGGGCCCCGTCTTTCCCACGGCGATCACGGCGAGGGCCACCTCATCGGCCCGCGGTCCGACGGCGGCACGGGCGACGAGCAGGGCCGCGTCCAGGGCGGCGTCGGCCCAGAGCGGTCATGCGGCGGCACACGGTGGGGACGTGCTCGATCGGGTCGGCGCTGGTGAGGTCATCGGCGACGATCGCCGTGAGCCGGTCCCGACAGGCGCGTCGCAGCGCCGCGGTCGCCCGGCCGACGGCAGCGTCTCCCGGCTGCGGGTCCCTTATCGCTGTCCGAGGCCGCATCCGCGGGTCGGCCCGCCCCAGCACGTCGCCCACCGCCCGTCGCAGCGCCTCACCGGCGCTGGGCTCCTGCGAGGCGTCCCGCCCTGTCAGGCGCGAGCGCGGTGAGGTGCTCAGGGATGGGCCACGAGGAAGTCGCCCAGGGGCCTGCGAGGCGCCCAGGACCGCCAGCAGGCGGCGTCTGTGCTCACGCGGCCCTGCAGCCGGTTCGCTCATGACGCTCCGCAGAAGTACTGCCGGCCTCGTCGTGCACCCTGCCTCGACACCACCCGCCGAAGCCAGGTGGCCCGATTCGGCGGTGGCCGCGGCCTCGGCGAGCCGGACAAGGCTGAGCAGAGCCATGTCAGGATCCGAGGTGAGAGCCAGGGAGTCGATGAGCTCCTCACGCGCCGGTCCGAGCCGCACCTCGGCAGGTCGGCCGCCCGGCCGCCTGGAGCGGTCCGCTGAGGCGAATCCGCCGGGGATGACACCCTCTTCGCCGACATCGTCGCTCTGAGGATCGTCCAAAAGGAAGGGCAGCAGCGCCGGGTCGCCCAGAAGCCTTCCGGCACGAGCGGCGTCGTGGAATCCGGCCCGCAGCAGCAGGGTCCTGGGCGAGGAGCTGTGCCGGGAGGGTGATCCGATCGGCGCGCGCTTCTCGCTGCGGTCTCTCACGGCTATCTCCCGCTGTGCTCAGGCTCGCGGGAAGAACTGGCTGATCTCGAAGTCGGTGACCTGGGCGTCGTAGGCCCGGTACTCGCGGCGCTTGTTGCGCAGGAAGAACTCGAAGGTGTCCTCACCAAAGGTGTCAGCCACCAGGTCGGAGCGCTCCATGGCGGCCACCGCGCTCTTGAGGGAGGTGGGCAGGGCGTGGATCCCCAGGGCCTTGCGCTCCATCTCGGACAGTGCCCACACGTCGTCCTCGGCCTCGGGGGGAAGCTCGTAGCCCTCCTCGATGCCCTTGAGCCCCGCTGCCAGGATGACCGCGTAAGCCAGGTAGGGGTTGGCCGAGGAGTCGATGCCGCGGAACTCCACGCGCGCGGACTGGGCCTTGCCGGGCTTGTGCATGGGCACGCGCACCAGGGCGGAGCGGTTGTTGTGGCCCCAGCACACGTAGCTGGGGGCCTCATCCCCTCCCCACAGGCGCTTGTAGGAGTTGACGTGCTGGTTGGTGACAGCCGTGATCTCCGAGGCGTGGTGCAGCAGGCCGGCGATGAAGGAGCGACCGGTGGCGGAGAGCTGGTACTGGCCGGAGGGGTCGAAGAAGGCGTTGCGGTCACCCTCGAACAGGGAGAAGTGGGTGTGCATGCCCGAGCCGAACTCGTCGGGGAAGGGCTTGGGCATGAAGGTAGCCAAGCAGCCTTCCTTGAGTGCCACCTCCTCCACGACGGCGCGGAAGGTCATGATGTTGTCCGCCATGGACAGGGCGTCGGCGAAGCGCAGGTCGATCTCGTTCTGGCCAGGGCCACCCTCATGGTGGGAGAACTGCACCGAGATCCCCATCTGCTCGAGCATGAGGATGGCGTGGCGGCGGAAGTCGTGGGCGGTGCCCCCGGGCACGTGGTCGAAGTAGCCGGCGTCGTCAGTGGGGCGGATGCGCCCGTCGGCGTCACGGTTGACCAGGTAGAACTCGATCTCCGGGTGGATGTAGCAAGTGAAGCCGGCCTCGGCGACCCGAGCTAGCTGACGCTCGAGCACGGAGCGCGGGTCGGTGCGGGCGGGCTCGCCGTCGGGTGTGAGGACATCGCAGAACATGCGGGCCACGCCGTTGTCCCCGTCCCGCCAGGGCAGCATCTGGAAGGTGGAGGGTCGGGGCCAGGGAGCATGTCGGACTCGAAGACGCGCGTCAGTCCCTCGATCGCCGATCCGTCGAAGCCGATGCCCTCCTCGAAGGCGCTCTCGACCTCGGCCGGTGCGATGGCCACGGACTTGAGCTGTCCGGAGACGTCGGTGAACCACAGGCGGATGAAGCTGATGTCGCGTTCCTCGATGGCTCGGAGCACGTACTCCTGCTGCTTGTCCATGGTGCCTCCTCAGCGTGGGGTGCGGCAGCGGGCCGACGGCGTGGCCGGCGTTCTTGCGCCTGAGACGTTCTGCTTGGTCCAGCCTAGTGCGCGGGTGCGTCAGGCAGGTTTCGGACAACGCCCACGGCGAAGGGAGGTCAGAGGAAGGTCAGTGGCCCGTCCGACGCGCAGGCGCACTGCAACACCTCGGGTAGCCTCATGCCATGGCTACACCCGAGTCCCCTTACGGTACGTCCGCTCCCGTCGTCGCAGGCGGTAAGCCCGTGCGCGTTCATCACCTGGCGGCTGCCAAGAAGGACGGCACCAAGCTGGTCATGCTCACCGCCTACGACGCCGTGACCGCCCAGATCCTGGATGCGGCGGGAACCGACCTGCTGTTGGTGGGCGACTCCATCGGCAACGTCATGCTGGGGCATGACTCCACGCTGCCGGTGGAGCTTGACGAGATGGTAGTGGCCACCCGCTCGGTGGCCAGAGCGACCAGGCGCGCCCTGGTTGTGGCCGACCTCCCCTTCGGCACGTACGAGGCCGGTCCCGAGCAGGCACTGGCCAGCGCGGTACGTCTCATGAAGGCCGGGGCCAACGCCGTCAAGCTCGAGGGCGGCAGCCCCCGGGCAGCCAGCGTGAGGGCACTGGCCCAGGCGGGCATTCCGGTGGTGGGGCACCTGGGGTTCACTCCACAGAGCGTCAACATGCTCGGCGGCTTCCGGGTTCAGGGCCGTGGCGAGGCCGCTGACGTGCTGCTGGCCGACGCGCAAGCACTGGCCGAAGCGGGGGCGGTCGCCCTGGTCCTGGAGATGGTGCCCGAGCCTCTGGCCGCGCGCGTCACCGAGTCGCTCACGATCCCCACGATCGGTATCGGCGCTGGCGCGCGCTGCGACGGTCAGGTCCTGGTGTGGACGGACATGGCCGGGATGACGGACTGGTCTCCGCGCTTCGCCCACCAGTTCGGACAAGTCGGCGAGGCCCTCAGGCAGGCGGCCGCCGACTACGGGACCGCGGTACGCGAGGAGTCCTTCCCCGCGGAGAAGCACTGGTTCAGCTCCTGACGGCTTCTGACCGTGACAAGACCCACAGCGTCATGGCGGAGGCCCTGAACCACTGGCCGGAGGGAAGGTCCCGCGAACCGGATGCCTCCTTCTATGCTTACGACCATGACTTCTTCGGCTTCCCCTGCGTCCTCGGCCTCACTGGCCGACCGCGCGCCGCGTGGCACGCTGACTCCCGGGACGCTCAGTCCTGAGCGTCATGTGCCTGCGTCCATCGCACGCCCCGAGTACATGTTCCACGACGGCCCCGAGCGCGTGACCGCCTCGGAGATCAAGGATGCCGAGACGATCGAGCGAATCAGGGTCGCGGGGCGACTGGCCGCCCGCGCCCTGGCCGAGGCTGCCACGGCGATCGCCCCGGGGGTGAGCACCGATGAGCTGGACCGGATTGCCCACGAGTACCTGTGCGACCACGGCGCCTACCCCTCATGCCTGGGCTACATGGGTTTCCCCAAGTCGATCTGCACCTCCATCAACGAGGGTCATCTGCCACGGCATCCCGGACTCGACCCGCTTGAACGAGGGAGACCTCATCAATCTTGACGTCACCGCCTACATCGGCGGGGTCCACGGCGACACGAACGCCACCTACGCCGTCGGCGAGGTCGATCGCGAGACGGAGCTGCTCATCGAGCGCACCCGCACCGCGATGGAGCGGGGCATCAAGGCCGTCAAGCCGGGTCGCGAGGTCAATGTCATCGGCCGCGTCATCGAGGCCTACGCCAAAGCGCTTCGACTACGGGGTGGTGCGCGACTACACCGGACACGGCGTCGGCGAGGCGTTCCACTCCGGCCTCATCATCCCCCACTACGACGCCGCTCCCTGCACGACGACGTCATCGAGGACGGGCATGGTGTTCACCATCGAGCCGATGCTCACCCTGGGTGGCATCGAGTGGGAGCAGTGGGACGACGGCTGGACGGTGGTCACTAAGGACCGTTCCCGTACTGCGCAGTTCGAGCACACGCTCGTGGTGACCGAGGACGGCGCCGACGTGCTCACCCTGCCTTGAGGCATTGGGTGAGGCATTGGGTATGGCTACCCATCCACATCCAGGACGGTCGAGCGGCGTCACGTTGCCTCGCGATAAGGTGACGACGTAGGGTCCTTGGGTAGCGGACATCTCTATTCTGCCCAGGAAGCCCATGCGGGTTTCTCCCTGTTTATTTCCTCCCGGAGGTTCTCATGGCTTTGCGCTTCAATCCACCGCCGAACTGGCCCGCGCCACCCGAGGGCTTCGAACCGCCTGCAGGCTGGCAGCCCGACCCGGCCTGGGGACCGGCTCCTGAGGGCTGGCAGATCTGGGTCGACGACTCCGCCGCCTCCAGCGCCTCAGCTGCCTCGGCCGCAGGTGACACCACCGAGACAGATCCGGCATGGGCTCCGACCCAGGCGGTGTCGACCGCCCCGACGGCCTCGTTGGGCACTGCCTCACCGGTTGCCGACCCGACAGGCATGTCGGCATCCGCTCCCTCAGGAGACTATGCCGGCGCTCCCGCAACTGGGGGCAGCCCTTACGCGGCCAACATGGACTACGCCCAGTCGCCCACGCCCTTCCAGCCCCAGGGGGCTGCCGGAGGCATCCAGCCTCCCACCGGCGGGTGGCAGCCCAATGCCGCCGCTCCGGCCCGGCTCCGGCAATGGCTCCAAGCCGCTGACTCAGCAGTGGTGGTTCTGGACCGGTATTGCTGCAGTCGTCGTGGTCGTTCTGGTCATCGGTGGCATCTTCTTGTTCAAGGGCGATTCCAGTGGGTCCGACAACAAGGCGGACAGCACCTCAAGCTCGGAGCCGAACCACCAGAAGAAGTCCGCCCCCGACTCCGACAAGAGTCGAGTGACTCTGACGAGACCGACAGCGGATCCGAAGAAGACCGGCAAGTCGGGCGGTAATGGCCCCGGCTCAAGCGAGAAGGACCCCATCGACCCCAAGGCCGGTGCAATCACCCTGAATGCAGGCAAGTACGACGACGACCCTAAGGCATCAGTGGACGTCACCTTCGGGGATGTCGAGTGGAACGCCACTGAGTCCATCAAGGCTGCCACGAACCAGTACAGCTACAAGGAGCCCCCTGCCGGCAAGGTGTATATTCGCGTTCCCGTTGAGATCACCTACCACGGTCAAGGACAGTTCGATGGGTACGATCTGAGATCGGTTTCACCCACGACGGAAACACGGCAGAATCGGGCTGCTTATCGGCGAGAGTCGCTCTTCAGCCGCCAGAGCATGCCCGCGACGGAGGCAAGGCGAAGGGCGATTTCGTCTTCCTCGTTGACGAGTCCGCCGCCAATGAGAAGAAGGGCGCCTTCGCGGTGAGCGCTTTCTCTCAGGTGGACAACAAGAATGAGGTCTACGTGGCGGCGAAGTAACGCCACACCACCATCCACCTCATACGACGTCGGCTGTGGCCCGCCAGGATCATCCTGGCGGGCCTGGCCATTCCACGTCTCTCGTGCGGACGAGCCGACCTGTACGCCGGGTTCTGTTGCCGCCCGCCGTTACCGGCCTGGGCGGTGGCGACCATTCATCTTGGACCGCTGTTGCCAGCGGCCTCATGCGACCTACCCGCTGACTCGGGCGAGCAGCCTTCAAGCGCCAGCTGTGCGGTCTTGCTCCGGGCGGGGTTTACCGAGCCGCGACGGTCACCCGCCGCGCTGGTGGGCTCTTACCCCACCCTTTCACCCTTACCCACCGGTATCCGATGGGCGGTCTGCTCTCTGTGGCACTGTCCGCGGGTCGCCCCAGGTGGCCGTTAGCCACCGCCCTGCTCTGTGGAGCCCGGACGTTCCTCAGCCCGCCACCGTTATGAAGGCGGTGGCGGTACCGCTGCCGCCCGGTCGGCTCGTCCGCACAGGGTCAGTGTAGCGCCGTGGTGCAACAGCACGGGGACGCGTCCGCCGTCGGGACCCTGACTTCCCGGGAGCCGCCTATCATGTGCGGGTGCTCATCCTGCTTCCTCCCTCTGAGGGAAAGACTGCTCCTACCAGTGGACCATCACTGGATCTTGACTCGCTCCTGGACGCGGACAGGCTCACTGCTGCGCGCCGCGAGGTGATGTCCGCGCTGGCTGAGGTGAGCCGGAGCGATGAGGCGGCCTCCGTCCTGGGGCTGGGGCCGCGCAGCGCCGAGCAGGTGGGAACGAACCTAGTGCTGGAGACCTCACCCTGCGCCCCCGCCCATCAGCTGTTCACCGGGGTCCTGTACGAGGCCGCCCGGCTCGACTCGATCGCCGAGGAGGCGGCCGGCCGGGCTGCTCTGGAGCGCCACTGTGTTGTTCTCTCGGGACTGTGGGGCATCCTGTCCCCCACTGACCTGGTACCCGACCACCGCCTGTCGATGGGCACGTCCCTGCCCGGGCCGGGGCGCCTGCCTGCGTTCTGGAAGCAGCACCTGGCGTCGTCGCTCACTGAGATGGCTGCGCAGGGACTGGTGGTGGACTGCCGGTCGGCGGACTATGCGGCCGCGTGGAAGCCGTCCGCGCGCGACGGCGTTGAGGTCGTCAGCGTGCGCGTGGTGCGCACCGCCGACAACGGTTCGCGCAAGGTGGTCTCCCCACATGGCCAAAGCACGCTCGCGGACTGCTCACCGGAGAGCTCCTCAGAGCCGTCGCCGCCGAATCCGTGCCTGAGCACGCACAGGGTGGATGACGTTGCGAGTGTCGCCCGGGGCCTGGAGGGCATCGACGACGTCGAGGTCTGCGAGCCGGACCGGCAGGGGCGACGGGTACTTACTTTGGTGACTCGCTGAAGCCGGTGACGGCCGACTTCAGACGCGGCCGCCGTCAGATATCCATACGCACGATGATGACGTCGTTCTCCTCGGCGTGGATGACTTCCTCGGCCGGGGCGGCCTGATGCGGGGCCAGCTCCTGGGGGCTGATCTCGACAGCGCCGCCCTCAACAGTGCGGCCCCTCACGGCAGCGGCGCCGAGCCCACCGGTGGAGGTGCGGACGGCCTCATAGTCGGCCAGGAGAGGTGCCTCAATGGTCCCAGCCAAGTCTGCCCGCTGGTTCTCCAGGGAGTCGATCTCCTCATCGAGTCGGGCGAACTCGGCATCACGCTTGGCGGTGAGCTCACGGCCGGCCGCACGGATCTCCGACTCCTCCTGGCTGAGGGCGTTCTGCCTCCTGCCGGGCGGAGTCGAGCGCCCTCCATCGCCGGATCTGCGCCTCCTCCAAGGCTGACTGGCGTTGGCCGAGCTGGTCGATCTCCCCCTGGATGGCGGAGAGGTCGCGGGCCGCGCTGGTTCCGGAGTGGAGGCGCTCGCGCAGCACCTCAGCCCGGCGCACAACCTGACCGACCTCGTCCTCGCTACGGGTGGCCTGCTTCTTGGCTTCGTCGAGGGTGGCCTCGGCCTGGATGGCTGCGCGCTTGTTGACTTTGAGGGCGCTCATGACTGCCTCGATGCGGGTGAGGACCGGAAGGTGCTTGCGCTCGTGACGCAGCCGTGCCAGGCGGGAGTCGAGGTCCTGCAGGTCGATGAGAAGGCGCTGCTGGGCGATAGGGGGCGCTTGTCACGGCGGGTGCTCCTTCAGGTGCGTACACGTTGTTGCTACGAATCCTCTCATGCCCGGTCAGGTCCGGTGGGCAGGCGCAGCGCCCACGGGTCCGTGACAATACGGGAGACCTGGACGGACAGCGAGGCTCCGCAGGCGTGGGCACCTTCAGTGAGCCTGCAGGGCCAGGGGCTCCAGGCCGACCCACTCGGTGGCCCAGTGGGTGCCGCACAGGAGGTAGGGGCGGCCGTCCTCCAGGTGCTCAGGCAGGGGTGGTGGCGCAGGTCGGCGGTGAGGAACACGTCGGCTCCGGCCTGCCGGGCCCGTTGCAGGAGAGGTCGCCCGCTCCACCTGAGACGGCAGATGCGTTCGACGACGGCGTCCAGGTCCCCCGCCCACGAGGAGGCCGGGGGCGGAGTCGGGCAGGGCAGCGGCGACGTCCTCAGCGAGCTGGCGCAAAGTGACGGGTTGCGGGAGCGTGCCGATCCGTCCGATGCCCTGGTCCGGGGAGGTCGGGTCGGGCTCGAGGGGGACGGTGGAGATGAGTCCGACGCGCTCGGCCAGGGCGTCAGCCACTCCCCCGTGGGCGGCGTCGAGGCTGGTGTGGGCGTTGAGGAGCGCGATGCCGGCCCGGATGAGGCGGTGGACGGTGCGGCCCTTGGGGTCGGTGGCCGCGACGTGGTCGGTTCCGCGCAGGTAGAGGGGGTGGTGGGTGATGACCATGTCGACGCCGGCGTCGATGGCCTCGTCGACGACGGCTGTCACCGGGTCGACGGCCAGGAGGATGCTGCGCACCGGCTCGGCGGGGTCGCCGCAGATAAGCCCGTTGGAGTCCCAGGAGGCGGCCAGGCCGGGAGGTGCGGTGGCCTCCACGAGGGCGACGACGTCACCGACGGTCAGGTGGCCTTCCGACGTGCTGCGTGCCGGCCCGTGTCCGGCCTCAGGGGATGCGGGGGCAGGAGTGTGACTCATGCGACCAGGCTAGCGGTAGGGAGGGCAGTTCCTCAGACCTGGCGGGCCCGGAGGACCACAGAGCCTGCGCGCGGGCGTGCCTGACGGAACACAGTGGGGAAAACGACCGACGCGGCCGCTGTCTGGGGTAACCTACTTCCGCGCTGCCGGCGCCCTCCGGTGCCGGCGGCGTCGGCCTCCTCGATGCCGTCGATGTCGTGGCCGCGCCCCCATAGCTCAGCGGTTAGAGCAGCGAGCTTATACCTCGTATCGTGCCTGATAAGCACAAGGTCCTGGGTTCGAATCCCAGTGGGGGTACTGTCGCCCCTTTTATTCATATTTTGGGGCGCATCTCGCCTCCGTGGTGGAATCGGTAGACACCGCGACCTTAAAAGTCGCTGCCTACGGGCGTGCGGGTTCGAGTCCCGCCGGAGGCACCAGGATCAAATCACCGGGGCTCCCATTCCTTCGGCTATCAACTCTCCTGCCGGTCGAGTCGGTATCGGGTGTCGTCGGTGACGATGGTCAGGAGTGTGGGGCGCCTGGGTGGGTTGAGGCGGATGACGACGCGGTTGCTCTGGGTGACGTTAAGGAACTTGGTGACGTAGTTGACCGCGTTAGTCCGTACCTGGTCGTCGATGGTGGTGTTGTCGCCGGAGTCGTCCAGGAGGATGACCTCGGTGCCCCGTCGGCGAGCAGCCTGAGCACTCGTCACGATGCTGGTGCCGGTGAAGAACGGCGCGCGGATCTCGTCGCGCAGCTCGGCCTCGAGCAGGTAGGCCTGGCTGCGCAGCTTCGGCGTTGGCGCTTTGCCATTGGCGATCTGGGTCAGGAGGGGTGTGACGCGTTGGCGGACAGAGGCCATGCGGCTGGTCATGATGCGGTCGGCTTCTTCGTGGGCGCGCTGCTGCGCCTGGAGCCGGGCGGTTTCCCGCTGGGTGGCGGCGATCTGTGTGGTGGCTCGGGTGGACAGGTGGGCGACACCGTGCCAGCTGGCGAGGGTGAAGTAGTGGCCGAGCATGTAGGTGAAGATCATGAAGAGTGGCCGCCCGGTGGAGATGACCCAGTAGGCGGTGGCCAGTGTCGTGGCTGCGCTGCCTGCCCAGGCATACACGGGGCGTCCGCGCATCAGCAGGCCACAGCTCAGGTCGTTGCCGGCGCCAGTGCACCACGATGCGTAGCCGGGCCAGCCGATGGTGACGATCTGCGGGAGCACGAGAAAGTTGACCGCAGCGATGACGATGACGGTTAACTTTCGCCACCCAGCGCGGAAGCAGGGCGTCCGGCCATGTCCTCGAGCAGAAGGGCTGCAGGCAGCAGCAGTGCGATGAAGCTCAGCGCGGCTGGAGGCCAGTGCCAGTAGCTGTGCGCGGCGCATTCGTAGAGCGACCATGACGACATGAACACCGACAAGCCCCTGCAGCGATAGCACGGGCACCAGTGGACTCCATGGAGGCAGACAGCGACCGTTCCCAGCTGGCTGCTTCGCTCTGGGCGGCGGCTTCGCATCCCGGGTGGCTGTTGATCGGCCCTGAATCCAGGAGAGGTCGCCATCGCAAGGTGACGCAGACGCCTTCCCCGGTGCTGAGTCAACGGTCGCACGGCCGCCGACGTCGTGCATACGAGCGATGATCGAGCCAGACACGCCGTGCCTACCGCGCCCGACCACGACTGGGTCGAAGCCGCATCCATCGTCATTCACCTCGATGCTGACACCACAGGCATCGCTGGCAAGAGTCACCCGTGCGCGTCACCGCAGCATCGTCGCCACCAGCGTGGCGCAGTGAGTTGCGCACGGCCTCCAGCGTGGCCTCGGTGATCGCCTGCGCTACCTCGGGCGGTATCTCGTGCTCGCGGGCGAGAACGACGTCGTTACGGATATCGCCAGCCATGAGCGCCAACCCGTCCGGCAACGTCGTTCGAGCAGTGTCCTGGCGGCAACCGGGCTGGTTACCGTCGTGCTGTGCTGAGTGAGTCAAGCGACTGACGGGCGCTATCGCGGAGGGCGGCCCGGTCGGGCAGGCCGTTGGCGACGGCGATCAAGGCAGAGAGGATGTGATCGTGGATGAAACTGTTGGCCTCATGCTGGGCTCGAGTGCTGGCCTGCCGCGCAGCCAGCTCCACGGCCTGTGCACGCTGCTGGGCACCGCTGGCGTCCGAGGTCTCCGCCAGTCGGAGGAGCCAGGTCAGTGCGCCGATGGTGGCCAGGTTGGTTGCCATATCGAGCATGACGTCTTCCACCGAGACGAACTGCAGCTCACCGATCGCCGTGGCATTGACCATGACAGCAGCGGCGCCAGCGCCACCACGAACGTGAAGCGCCACCGCCGCGTCAGCACCAGCAGCAGCCGCAGCGATGACGAAGTACCACCCCAGCATCGGGTGCATCCGCGCCAGCGCGTCACCCGGCGCCGCAATCGGAAGTAGCCGGGTCGCAGCAAGGACACACGCAACGGCAACATAGACACCGAGAAGCGCCGTGAGCAGGCCGGCGAGCAACCGATCGGCTCTACGCAGCAAGTCTCGCCAGGCCGCCCACAGCGGCGCAAATGGATCGCGCCCGCCGCCACGCCGGCTATCACCACTGCCAGTACCACTATCGGCGCCAGGAGTAGGGCGGCCGCAATCGGCTTCACACCCTCGGTCGAAGTAGACCGTTGGGACCCGACAGGATGCCAATCTCCAGAACGCCAAGGCCGGCGAATAATGCCACCAGACGGCGCACATGCAACTGATACTCACCTGGGGAACTGACTCGCTCAGCGTCCCCGCCGAGCCGGTCAGTCATAGTAGCTCACCAGCCCGTCCTCAGCCGCCCGGCGAAAGAGGTCGACGCGGGTATCCGCCGGGCGCCCAGCAGCGCGGTACTTGTCCCGGATGCGCGCCACGTAGGTGTTGACGGTGTTCTTCGACAGGCTCAGGATGTGAGCCACCGTCTCAGACTTCTCACCCTCTGCGTAGTGCGCCAGCACGTCAGCCTCTATCGGCGCCAGGTAGTCGACAACGAAGTCCTCATCAGCATCCAGCGCTGCCGCCCAGTCCAAGCTCGCGCTCGGCCTGCCGTCCAGCGCGTCCTGGATCGCCAGCACCAGGTCACTCGACGGCCCGGACTTACGCACGATCGCCAGCACTCCCCCGGCAATCGCCTCACGCACCAGGATCGGGCTCTCCGCTGATGTATAGGCGATGACGGGCAGGCCGCGCTGCTCGATCTCGTGCAGGTTCTGCGTCGGCGTGGAGCCGTCCTCCAACCGCAGATCCAGGATCACCAGCGCCCGGCCATCGGGCCACTCCACATCATGCAGGCTGGCGTACCAGCGCACTGACCACGGCAGTCCGGCATCCTCAAACACCAGGCGGCAGCCCTCGGCAATGATGTCGTGGTCGTCAACCACAATGATCGAGCACGCCTGATCCACATCGATCTCCTCATCACTACGCATGATTCAACAACGAAGCCAGCCGACGCAGCTGGCCAGCACCAGCAGACAGATTAGTTACGGCACGAAGACGTCAACACCCCACCAGGCGAATCAGCAAACTTTCGTCAACCTTTCAGGCGCACCAGGCGAGACCTTCCCTGAGAATGAAGCCAAATAACTCTCAGGAAGACACTTCAATGATTGACGACTCAACACCACACTTTGATACAGATCAATTTATACCACTCCATCGATTGACCACATTGTGAGACGAGGTATCACGCCAGCACCCTTTGGCACACGTACTCAATTGACGACAGTCGCTACGTACTCTGAGGTTTCCGACTATATCGACAGGCACCACTTGTGCTACCTCACTAGCAGCGACGCTTGCCCTCCACAACGCAGGCGCGATACCACACACCAGACCCTCTCGGTAGGTCTTACTTCTCAGTCTTAACACTCAGACTGGTCTATTACGCCACGGTCTCACTAATCTCGGTTTCGCCAAGCGAATGCGAGCCAGGACAGCACCGGCGCCTGTGCGCAACGATGCGCCTACCGCTCGCTTCGCTTTCCTCTCCGAATCCCGAATCGTTGAGTTAGGAACCCTAGAGATGGCATATGAGCAGACGGACGCCGTGGTCGACTACTACGAAGAGTTCGCACTCCACAGAGAAGATTCAACCCAAAAAATTCTCAAGGATCTCAAGAAGGTTCAGCGCCAGTGGCGAACGCTCGGAGTACGCAGTGGGCGAGAAGGCGAGGAAGCGAATGAGAAGCTTAGGCTCATCGAGAAGGCGATTCAAGTATTTCAGAGCGACGAGTCACGGCACACCTATGACGAGTCGCTAAAGCAGGTACCGAAAGCCATCAAGTCCGAAAAGAAGACTGACTGGATCAACGAGTCATGGAAGTACTACTTCGTTGGCGACAACGGTCCCGCCAAGATTGCAGCCACGAAAGCCCGCAATGCAGAGAACGACAACCCACAATGCTACGTCGTGTCAGCGTGGGTAGAGCTTGCCGACGCATGGGGTAGTGACAGAGAGAAGCGGCAAACGTACCGAAAGGCCAAGGACTACGCCGACGAATCGTATGTCCTCGATCTGGAGAAGGAGTACGTTGCCGACGTCAATTTCGCCCGCGGAGTCTGTTTCGCGGCAATCGGGCAGCACACCAATGCCATCGAATGCTTTCTTCGCGCTCTCCAAGAAGCCAACCCATTTACATTTTGCGACATTGCATGGCGGGCGGCAATATCATACACAATACTCAGGGAGTACGACAAGGCAGTCGACATCTGCCTGATCGCCCTGAAAGTCGGGGCAGAAATCGACGACGATATTCTCCTACACAAGGTCTACCAGTCATGTTATGCAGCCCTAGAAGCAAAGTGCCTGCACTTCCACTTCGGCGTCGATGAAATTACTCGCGCTTACGAAGAGAAGCGACTCAAAGAGAGTGACGTTGTCAACTCCTTGAACGACTTCCGTAGCATGCGCAACCACATCGTCAACCAGAATATTCGGTCACACCTACTGTCGAAGCTATCGAGCTTCATTGAGGCACACATCGGCCGCCTCGAGCTCATCGAACAACGCATCACTGCAATCAAGAATTCCCCAAGCGACGAGCTCCCCAATACTGACAACCTGAGGCCTGGCGAGCCGCTAGGCGTAGCTTTCTTATTAGGGGCTCTTGCTATCGCAGCCCTTATCGCCATCACAGCCTATTCATTAGAAGATACATCTTTGTATGTAGGACTACTTGTACCACTAAGTGGAGTAATGATCTACATCGCATCATCAACCAGCCATCAACAGGAACTTGAAAAGTACGAGAAAGCATGCCGCGATGCTTATGAAACACAGAAGCAGGCTCGGGCCGCTCAGGGGCGCGCGCGGTCACTTGGTGCCGTCGAGATCAAGGTACTTGAGGATCAGTTGCGCGAGATGAAAGCGGACATTGAATCTAACTAAGCAGTATTAAGGAATTACCACCATGGATACACGTGTTGCTGACCAGTTGCGACTCCGAGGCGGCCACCTGGACTTTATCGGTCGTAGTCACATCTGGATCGACGATTATGACCGGGCCGACTCGGTACAGTTTGCCCAGTTCGCCATCGCCAATGCGCTGGCCCACACGGCGCCAGGGCAGTTGGAGGTGCTCGTCTTCGACGACGCGCTCAGGGGCATCGCGGCGCCGTTCCAAGAGGTCAACAGTGGCGGGGAGAAGATCCTGCGCCACATCAACGACCTTCAGGAGCTGAACGAGACCATCAAGTACCTGCACGAGCATGTGCGCTCAGTGCTCAACGTCATCCAGGGTCGCACAGACAGCCTCCTGGACTTCCGCCAGCGGCTCTCACCCAAGGTAGAGGGCTTCAAGTTGGTGGTCCTCTCGACGATCTATGACCTGCTAAGTGACGAGGTCAAGGACAAGCTCACCGTTCTGCTCAAGGCTGGCCCGGCTGCTGGTGTTACTTTTCTCATCCACTCCATGAAGCTCAAGGTCAACGAGGAGATTCTTAACCTGACGCAGCTGTGCGATGTTGATGAGCTTACGGTCTATGACGATGACGGGGCAGTGCGGGGGCAGTTCGACCCACAAAGTGCCGATGACCTCATCTCGGTTAGCCGAGACGTTGCCTCGGCGGTCGCCAATGCGCAGGTGGAGCCAGTGGCCTTCAGTGAGGTGCAGCCGCTGGATGCTCTCTGGTCGCAGTCCAGTCGAGATGGCATCAGCTTCGCGGTGGGCACCTACGGGATGTCCACCATCGAGGTCACGCTCGGCGACGAGCTCAACCAGCGCCACAATGCCCTGATCACCGGCGCGGTCGGGCAGGGCAAGTCCAACCTCATCTCGGTCGTGGTGCACTCCCTGTGCCAGCGCTACTCCCCCAGCGAGGTCGAGTTCTACATGCTCGACTTCAAAGAGGCGTCACGCTCAGGCCTTTCGCCCCAGACCCGCACACCGGCTCATTCCTACCGCATGCCCGCGTGCTAGGGCTGGACGCCGATCGGGAGTACGGCGTCAACGTCCTGCGCCATCTCTTCGCCATCTACCGCCAGCGCATGGCCACCTTCAAAGCCGCCGGCGTGCAGAACATCCGCCAGTACCGCCTGGCTGATCCCGAGGCCGTCATGCCCCGCATCGTGGTGGTCATCGACGAGTTCCAGATGCTCTTCGCCGACCAAGATACCGTCGCCACGACCGCCAGCGATCTCATCATCAAAGGTGCCCGGTTGTTTCGCGCCTGCGGCATCCACTTCATCCTGGCCTCCCAGACCATTGGCAGTAGCGGCATGCTCGGGGCACCACTGGTCAGGCACTGTTCGCTCAGATCCCGGTGCGGCTGGCTCTAAAGAACTCCCTGGCGGAGTCTCACGCCACGCTCGGTCTCAAGAATGATGCTGCCAGCCACATCAGGTCTCGAGAAGCCATCGTCAACCTCGACTACGGCGAGCTGTCCTCCAACCGCAAGACCACCATCGCCTACGCCGACGATGCCATCCTGGCCGAGCTGCGCACCGCCTGGTGGCAGCAGGCCCAAGACGCCCTCACCCCACCAGAGGTCTTCGAAGGCGAACACCGCCTCAGCCTTCACGACGACGAACGCTTCCCTGACGAACCTGCAGAGCAGGGCACGCCATGCTCGGCCGCCGTATCACCGTCGGCGTCGCGCCACTGGCAGCGGAATTTCTCCACCGACGTCGGCCGCAACCTGGCCCTGTTCGGCACCGGCCCAGGCCACACCATCCTGCTCAACGCTGCACTCTCCCTCCTGCAGCACGCCGGCCGCCGAGATCATCGTCCTCGATCTCACCAGCAACTGGCACTCACCAGAGCACGACAACGTGCGCAGTCCCTTCGAGCGCCAACTCACCAGGCTCGGCAGCACCTACCGCGTTGTCGACAAGCATCAGGCAGACGCACTCATCGACGAACTGGTCGAGCGAGCCGCATTCACAGCCGACGACGCCAGCGCGCCGCCGGTCTACGTCATCGGCTTCGGCATGGAACGGTGGCGCAGCGACACCAGCAAGGTCAAGACGCTCTTCGCCAACGGTCCGCTGTCCGGCATCCACCTCTTGGGCTGGTGGAACAAATACTCCTCCTTCAAAGCCATGGTCGGGCTCGGCGGCGACAACAACTTCGACATCCGCATGGCCATGCACCTCGACCATTCCTCAGCCCGCGAGGCCTTCAAGCAGCCCATCCTGCGCTGGACGCCGCAGGACAACCGTGCCCTCGTCTGGGACAGCGCCACGATGAGTAACCCACAGCTCGTCATCCCGTACAGCCGCATCAGCTGACAGAACCCACCGCTCCACCAGGCTCAGCATCTCCCTCTCTCTACCATCGTGTCGAAAGGTACCCACACTATGTCTCTCGCCGATGTCCTCGCCACCGTCGAGTCCATCAAGCAGCAGATCGAAGACCAGCTCTCGCAGATCGCCAGCTTCAAGACCAAGACCGAGGACTCCATCACCCTCGTCACGTCCGAGCTGGAAGGCGACAACGCCGGCCACGAGCAGCGCATGCTCGCCGCGCTCAGCCAGGCACTCGACAGCCTCGGCGGTGCCGAAAGCGCGCTCAACGCCTCTGCAGACGGCTGCCAGCAAGTCATCAACCTCTAAGACAAGAAACAGGAGCACCGCCATGCCCGCCCTCGCCAACGTCGTCGCTGCTGCCCAGCAGATCGGCAGCAACGCCACCCAGCTCAGCACCGGCACCAGCGCCACCGCCCAGTCCCTATCGCAGAAGGCAGATGAGCTGCAGTCCGTCACTGCTCCCTCCCAAACGGGCGAGAGCGCCGCCCAGCAAGTCCGTACCGCCAGCCAAGCTCTCGAAAGCTGCGCCGCCGCCATGAGCCAGCTCAGCTCCGCCGTCGACGATTTCGTCCAGAAGGCACGCAGCTGATCAGTATACAGATATTCTACCTGTAGTTCGACATATGGACGACCGCCAGATTCAAACGCTCATCGACTCCCTAAACAATGCAATCTGTCTTACCTCAGAAATTGAAACAGGAATTAACGAGATTGAGACAACCACCAGGAAATGTTGCTCCACTGGCTCCTGGAAACAGTTATGATGCAGAGCCTGCAGAACTCAATTATTCAACTTGATTCAATCAGGGTCGACATTAGAGAAGCAATACATAAAATCAACGACTCACCGAACTAACACTATCTATTACGGATGCAAAAAATGTCATTCACTGCGCCTAACCTCCAACAAGTCATAGACGATCTTACAGCATGCCAGAACCTTCTAGACTCCACCGGCACTGTAGGCCAGAATCTCGACTACCTTGAATGCACCCTGGAGGATGTCCGGCGCCAACTACACAGTCAAGAACACTCCGCCTACACCTCGATCAAAAGAGCACGAGAATCAGTAGCAGATATTGTTTCGCAATCATTGGCGACATACAAGGAAGCTAATCGCAGTCAGATCTCCAGAATTCTCGGACACTCCACCAATGAATCTCCATCCAACTACATAGACACTGTCATTAACGACAACCAGCAGTTGAACACATACGGAATCATAGAAATCGAGGGGATCGAGAACATCTCCACACTCAGAATACTTCGAGCAAATGCCAGAAGGGCGCGCGACACGATTAGATCACATCTGCAACTTCTAATACCTAAGGAACACTCACTGGCCGACTTTACAAGAAAAAGCCTCCCAAGCACCATTGACAGACTTGACGGCCAACTACACGAGAGGCGAATAAGTCTGCTTCGATCCGCAGCCTCGGCGTATTCATACACTATAAGTAGAATGAATAAAGTTAGCGCGCGAATAGGAGAAATAGGGGGAGAACAGAAACTAACTTCTGAAGGCTACACAATCTTACCGTCATTTCAAGTACGCAATGCGGGCACCCCTCCCGCCAACAGGCTGGACTGCGTCGCCATTAATGAACACACCAACAGTATTGTCGTCGCTGAATTTAAAGGGTGCACTTCAAACCTCAGCAAAACTCCAGTCGACACAATCTACGGCAAGCGCCTACAAGGAAGCATAGACTATTTCAAAGATAAGCTAGCAAATGACAGTAGATTCATCTCGGAACTTCGCAAAAATCCAGAACTATGGAACAACATCAAAGATAAAAAAAAATCACATTCACAGCATGGGTCACTAGAACTTCGGAAACAGCGAACACAAAGTTCCTAAAGGCGCCTAAGACATTCACACTCGATCCAACAATATTATCTATTATCGACGCAAAATTGAACACCGCCAGCAGCTGAAACTATAGTTCGTTTTTATGCAACCAACACTAAAGCATGACGACAGATACAATGCTCGAAAAATGTTTCACCATAAGTATGGATATTTGCGTTTTATGATGCGACAGCTGCAGTCTATTGATTGCATAGGCCGGGTGGGTGCGTCGTTACGGTCGGTCAGAGCCAAGGTCCCCCATTGATGGGACCGGCTAAGAAAACCCAGGTGAGAGACCTGGACATATCTGAGACTACCTTCACCTGCTCTGATCTGACGACGTTCCCGATCCCGACGGTCTGGGAATGACCTAGGATGGATGGATGCCCACGCACACGTGCGACGCTTTGCCTGCATCGTCTGCCGCCAAGTGTGGAGACAGGACACAAGCCGCGTGGCCCAACGGCGGACACGGCTGACCCGGCCGGAGGTCGAGTTCAGGCTGCGAGCTGTTGCCCTACAGTGCATGTCGGTCTCCCGGGTAGCATCCGCTCTGGGACTCTTCTGGCATATCGCCACCAACGCAGTTCTAGCAATCGCTCAGGCCACGCTGTTAGACATCCTCGCCACCTGCCCCCACCCTCGAGGTTGATGATTCCCCCTGCGTGCTTCGCTCCCGTGCGAAAGTGCCCGTTACCTTGTTGATGGTCCCGGGTGGTCCTGGGCTGGGCCAGCTGCTGTGGGCATGGGCGTCTTGCCCCCGTCTTCTAATGATCCGAGGCCCCTATGTGTGGTCACGCGCCAAGCGGGGCGACAAGTACGTCACGGTGATCATCGGCCTGCCCCGTACGCGACCTCAGTGGTCCGGCCCCCGGCTTTGGGACGTGGCTCCGCCCCGGTCCAAGAAGATCCTCAAGACTCGTTCAGCGCTCCCAGGACCGGCGCGGACAGGTTGAGGTTGTAGCCATAGGGCGGCATCATTGCGTTCAAGAACGCTGCCGACGGGCAGCTCTCCCCGAGGTTCGGGCCAGTCACGGCCCCCTGCGCGCATTGTGCCCCTGGCTGCCAGCAAACCCGACCAGTGCAGTCGCCATATCCAACGAGCGATCCGCTCTACCGGACCCGGCGCACGCTGCTGACCGCAACCGATCTGCTCAAGGTTCCTCTGGCTGAGCGTCTCGAGACCCTGTTCACCGAAGAACGCTACGCTCCAGTTACGGCCGCCTGAGGCGTCTACCAGTGCCCGGTTCCAGGTGTATCGCTCCGAGGACTTGGGACGGTTGCTGACGCAACGGCGCATCAACTCCCTGAAACAGCCTGTCTCAGACGAACTCGAGGAAATCTCGATCCTGACCATCCGTAGCCTCATCCACACCCGGGCGCCGCAAAGACCATCTGACAGCAACCATCTGCACCCTACGATTATTCCCTTCTACCACACCCTCAAACACGAAGAGCCTTTTTGCCCTCCCGCTACCGGAAGGGGGACACTGGTCCTGTTCTGCCCCCGCGTCAAGGAGTCGTCATGAAGATCGCCGCCCGGGCCACAGCCGCTCAGCCCTTCTATGCGATGAGCATCGGCGAACGCGCCGGAATCCTCCAGGCGGAGGGCCACTCGATCGCCAAGCTCAGCCTGGGTGAGCCTGATTTCGGCGCCCCTCCCGCGGTCCGCAAGGAGATGTGCCGCATCATGGACGGCCGGCCACTTCCCTACTCCCCCGCCCTGGGCCTGCTCGCACTGCGTGAGGCCATTGCGGGTTTCTACCGGGACAGGCACGGCGTCGAGGTCGATCCTGCCCGGATCGTCGTCACCACTGGTGCGTCGTCGGCGCTCCTGCTGGTGGCCGCCGCCACCACGCAGGTCGGCGACGACGTCGTCATCGCCGACCCGTCCTACCCCTGCAACCGGCAGCTGGTGGAGACCTACGGCGGCCGGATCATTCTGGCACCCACCAGTCCTGCCAGCCGATACCAGATGGACCGGGCCGCAGCCGAGGCGGCATGGACTCCTCAGACGAGCGCGGTGATGCTGGCAACCCCGTCCAACCCCACAGGCACATCCATCCCCTTCGATGAGCTGGCATCGATCTGCGAACTGGCCCGCGAACGCAGCGCCTGGCGGATCGTCGACGAGATCTACCTGGGCCTGGCTGATCCAGGCGAGGACGGCAGGCCTGCGCGCACCGTCCTGGAGACCGATCCTGATGCGATCGTTATCAACTCCTTCTCCAAGTACTTCGGGATGACGGGATGGCGCCTGGGCTGGGCGATTCTTCCCGAGGAGCTGGTGGCCCCCGCCGAGAACCTGGCGGTGAACTACTTCCTGTGCGCCTCGACGCCTGTTCAGCAGGCCGCGCTGGCGGCCTTCTCCCCCGAATCCATCTCCGTGTGCGAGCAGCGCCGACACGAGCTTCTCGCCCGCAGGAGCATCGTGCTCGACGGACTGCAGCGCATCGACCTCCCGGTTCCGGTCCTGCCCGACGGCGCCTTCTACGTCTACTTCGACGTCTCCTCCACGGGTCTTGACGCCCAGACCTTCTGTCACCGCGCCCTGGAGGAGGCTCATGTGGCGCTCACCCCGGGGCAGGACTTCTCCACGACCACGGCCCGCTCCCACGTTCGACTGTCCTACGCGGCCTCCCGCGACGAGTTGCACGAAGGAATGAAGCGCCTCGAAGCTTTCATCAACAGTCTGTAAATAAACAGGCATTCAACTCAATAATCCTGAGTCGAGCCGTGCACATCAATGTGGCACTCACCTGTTCAGATGTTGCACAATTCTCGTTATGTCCATGCAGACCCTGCTCCTCTCCGCCGCGCTGGTGTTTTTTGGAGTGATCGCCACCGTCGAGATCTCCAAATCAATCCATCAAAAAATACGCTTGCGCCGCGATAAGGCAGCCTCGGCCCCGCACCGAGGTGAGGAGTCCACATGGAATGAGCTCACTGAGCATCATCGGCCCGTCGGACACTCCGAGCCCGAGGAGTTCACCGCTGGCCCGTATGAGCGACTCCTGGCGATCTGCGCGCCGTACTCCCTGTGCCGCCGTGACCCGTGGGACCGGCTCGCCTGCTCCGATCTTGACGGCACGCGCACCATGCTCTCCCTCGACTGGGGAGTGTGCTCGCGCGCCGACCTTCTCTCCCAGGTCCACTGGCTCATCACCTGTGGGCACCGCACCGGTTTCGATGCCGAGCGTGCCCGCTGGGTCGACACCTCCCTGGCGGAGGCCGAACGCCACGAACTACGAGAGAGTGCCGAGTCATCCTCAGACTCGGCCGAGACACTGTGGCGCCTCGAGCGCATGCTCAACAATGATCGCGACATCCGCAACGTGGACTTCTCCGCCTGGGACCTGGTGCGTGCCGGCATGCTGACGCGCTGTGGATTCGCGCTGGGGTGGCTGACCGAGGACGAGACCTGGGACACGCTCGCGATTCTGGATCAGGGGCTGCGAGAGCGTTATCGGGGCTGGACGCAGTGTCGGAGTCGTTCCGGCTGGCACGCTGGTACTGGAGCTCCACGAGTGGGAAGGACGAGCACTTCAACGATCTGCACGATCTCAACCGCTCGCTGGTTCTCCTCGGACCCGACGGGCCGTGGGGGCTCATCGACTGGGACGTCGAGACCCCCGAGCCCTCATTCCTCATTCTCGACGACCTCCTCGACGCCGGCGTGGCGATGCCGCTGGGGGCTGGCGAGCGGAGGCACGCCACACAGTGGGAGCGCTGGGTCGACGATCAGGTCATTGTCCGCGGACAGCACCGCCCCCAGCACTTCGGCACCCATGCCGACCAGTGCCACCGGTTCGCCAAGCGCGCCTGAGGAACCTCGCCAACGGCGTCCGCGACGGGGCGGGGCGGAAGCTTGTGGTGGCCCTCCTTACCTCTGTCACCAAGAACTGGCAGACGCTACTGGAGTTCGCCAGGACGCTGCCACCCGACAACGGAACCACTACAACCGCCATAGCCACTCCCCTGCCTCAGCGCCTGCGCCAGCATCACACCCGCCTTACGCCAGCACAGAAGGATGAGGTGATCACCCTATACCAGCAGGGCGTGCCGGTGCGCGAAGATCTGCCAGCGCTATGGCATCAGCAGGCAACAGGTCAGTGACCTCCGCAATGCCCGTGGCATCCTCCGTCGGCCGCGCGGTCTGAGCGAGGAGCAGAAGCGCCAGGCCGAGCAGTACTACCTCGCTGGGCAGTCCTGCGCCACTATCGGCCGCCAGTTCGGCGTGCATGCCGAGACCGTCCGCCGCTACCTCACACCGCCGGCATCGCCCTACGTCCCAGGCCCGGTGCCGCATGAATAGCACACAACAGATGTCAGCAACAGGCAGAACGCCACCGGCCGACGACGCACTCATTGTCAGCAACGACGTCAGTCAGCCAACCCCGGCCCCTCGTCTCTCGTCATGGATATATCGCCCCAATGCCCGCACCAGCCGCCGTGCACTCTCCAGGCTGATGTCCAGGCCATGGGAACCGTCGCCGATGTAGAGCCAGGTGTCGTCGCCAGTGCGGTACTGGTAGCGCACCAGGCTGAGCTCGACGGCGGCCAGATGATGCTGGATGGCGCCATCGTCATAGGTGCTGCGCTCCAGGGCAATGCAGGGGCACGAGGGCTGGAGCAGCTTCGTGGACGTGGTCGCCTATCCCACCTGGCCCATCGGCGTCGTAGCCGATGCACCAGGCTGGGCAGGTGGCGGTTAGCGGTGCGTGCTCCTCGCTGCGATCTTCTGGAGTGGCCATGGACTTCCCCTCCTCCATCTTCGGTATGCGATGAGGCTGTCAGGGGGAGAGTGAAGCGGATGACGAGCTGAAGCGGGAGGGCGGATGGCTAAGGGAGAACAGAGGCAGAGAAACACGAAATAATTAAAGAATAAATATAACCATAGCACAGAAACATCTATTGACACCCGCGAACCAACCCGAAAAATACTCATGTCGCCTATTGCCCTAACACGAACCCGAAAGGAAACTCAAATGAATTCAGGGCACAGAAAGTTGCTCGCACGCCTCTATAACGAAGCCAGAAGGTGCAAATGCATTTTGCGGCGGAACGCTTCATGGAGGACCGAACTCAGAAAGAGCGCGCGCATTAGTTTGGAAGCAGGACAAAGACCGGAAATATTCACTCACATCGCTCGACTACTCGAAGCGCCACAAAAAAGCAACACGAAAGAAAGCAGAGGATGCGATCAAAGATAAGACAAAGCAGCAGTTCGGCGTTGAATGCACCGATTTTGCTGTAACATACGCCATAGATGAATTAATAAGCAAAGAACTTGAGGTCGATCAAAATGCGATTAAGGACGTTGTCGGTGAGATCATCGAGACATTTTTTGAAGACTGCATCGTTAAAGAAGTCAAGAATTCGAGGAAGAAGCTCAAGAATTGCGAAATCGACACACTGGAAAGCATTATTAGAGAGGAGCATATTTTGTGTGTCATTTGTGCCAAGTTTCTGAAATTATTATCCGAGATCAGTAATGCCACATCAGAAGGGGTTGCAAAAATATATGACGAAATATGCGATGCAGTGATTGCGTCGCTGGGGCTCTCAAAAAACAAGATTACCAACATAATTGAACACATCATTCGCGTTGCCGTTAAGAAAACTTGCAGGAAAATCTTCGACTATTTGATTGGTGCAGCGGCCTCTGGAGGTCCCATCAACAAGAAAGCGATTCAAATCCTGGGATTCATGAGCTGTCCAGATGTATCGCAACATGACGACGTGGAAGAGTATTGTGTCAAACCATTAGTAAAGTATATCGTGCCAGACGATCTCGATGACTGGATCTCCAAGGGATTCCCTGAGAGCCACAGCGTTTTGACGTGACCCAACAACTCTTAGAATATCATGCTGGAAAGAAAGCTGGAATTAGCATCCAAAGAATTACCAGGTAGCTTGAGCGCCAGATTGGAAATATGATATTCCTTGAACTGTCGCCGCGTTGCTTTGCCCTCTGCACACTGTCGTCGATGCTGCTAGCATGCAGTCATGTTCAATGAATCCTGGCCGTGGAAGCGCGATCTCGCAATGACTGCGGATCGCCTTGAGCAAGCTCGACTCGGAATAGTACATGAACTGGGCGACTTGGAAGGCAGCGATGATGTCTATGCGCAAGAAACTGAGACCGTGTACCGGATAGAACGTAACGTGATGTCCGGCACTTTCGCGGTTCGCCGACTCATCGGAATGCCGTCGAAAGTTACGAAAAAGACTCGAGCAACGAAAGCAGTTGTAACTAGGTTTCCGCTACGTGACGGCGCAAAGGCTCCTGACCTATGGGATGCACTCGGAAACCTTGATATGTACGACACAGACACACCACAAGACGTGACGATCTCAGTAAATGCCCTATGCAACCTCTTTGTTCACAGTCTGATTCTTCGATTGGCTTGGGAGTTCGACGATATCCCATCGTCTGATAACTCATCGCCGTATGAGTCTGACCTGCAACGTAACGAAACCCCTACGAAGCTTATCGGCCTGTTGGTCGCGTCCGACAAGTCGAGCGCCAAACACCTAACCTTTGTGAAAGTTACCGAACTTGTGCGCATCTTCAGGCTCTTTGCGACTGACGAAGTTACGCGGCTCGTGGGTCAGCGTGATCATCGCGGTCGTATGCACATGACCGCACTATAAACATTGGCTGGTTTGATATTGCGAGCCGACGACGCTCTGCAGGAGTTCGCTTGGCCAGGGAACGGGGAGGTGGAGGTGGAAACACCAGACAGTCCATTTGCACAGCGGGAGCGGAATGAGATTCGAAGGAGCATATCGTGCTGGTATCGGGTCCTCGTCCGCACACCGCCCTCAGCGCGCTGGCTTCGTTGGCGATCAGCGGCGTAGCTGGCTGGAGGGAGGAGGAGGGCTCAAGCATGGCGGCCTGCTCGAGGCTGCTCGCCTTGGGCGATATTAGATTGGTGACGAGATGCTATCGATTGTAGGGCTAGACTGGAGAACAATTACTTCGTCTACAAATTTTCATGCACAAGTTGCTTAGAATAGCCTACTAGGCAGCATCGCTGGATGTTGACTCGGGTGCGTTGGCAACATCTTCGCCTTCAGCCAATGCGATATGGGCTAGTACTGTCCCAATAAACTTCTTCTCAAGTCTCTCTTGCTCAGCTGTATCCTTTGGTCCAGTCCCATCTGGGCCGTTGAATTCTTCGATGGCTTCAACGATATCTCGTACATCATCCGGATCGTCAAGCCCATCAGACTCGAGCGCACCCCAAGGGTCATGTAGTCCTGAGTGTACATATACTTCAGACCCCTTTTTGATGAGTATACTCTAGATTCTTTTTTGTTGAACATATCTCGTCCTTTCGGCGTAGATGTTAGTATTTCGAGAATTCACATTATAGCATGTTGGTCTTGGTGCTAGCAACCTTTGACTTTCTTCGAAGATCGATGATTTAGATAGATTTGGAGTTGTCGTGAGGAAGAATTGAGTGCCTCTAACGCGCATGATCTAGTGAATAGCTCAATACCGGCGAGAATCCACCTCCATTGACTACTTTGGTTTCCTTGCAGAAGTCTCTGCCAATATGTATCGCTCTTCTGAGGTGGATTATTAACAAAACACCAACGGAGAATATGGGCACCGCCCACCCCCAATCCGACCAGAAGAATATCGCTTCTTTTGTTAGTGCCCAGGCGATATAGACGCACAATGAAACAAATACTGCCGCCGGCGTTATTCGAGATAACAAGGGAACGTTAGAGAAGCCTTCATCTTTACCGAAGGGCGATACTGCGAGACCAAGCGCAAGAATCGCTAGTATCGCCGAGATTTGATGAACGAGTTGCTCTTTGTCTATCTCTTTCGTCATGACTATCATCATAGCGACCGCCAATGCTGTCAGTCCGATCATTCGCAGAGTTGAGCGGCCAGGAATTTCATAGTGCGTTGTTTGAAATAAATGGGCTGTTTCCATAGTGATGCGTCGCCGATAAATAGATTCGAGCGAGTGCGTACGGTCTCTTTTTGTGCCAAGGACCATTTGAAGTAGGCGTCGTCCTCCCTAGGTCTAAGACAATACATGGCCCCACGCTCGTCTCTTGTTAGTACATTGGAGGAGTTTCCGGAGAAGAATCGTCCATCTGGCGCATGTATGGAGAGCGTGTAATGAGTCGTTCGTTTGGGCCAGGAAAGGTGTAGCCTAATGTCGGGAGGAAAGGCTGCGAAAGTCGAGTACTTAATCGAGTCTTTTAGTTTACCAAGTTTGAACCCATTCGTCTCAGGCTGCGTTGATCCCTCTTGCCCTTCTTGTTTTCTTATTATGTCGAAGTCTTTCTTGCTTTGAAACTCCATGACATTCGGCAGATTATTCCCGCTGGGAATTCGTACCAATGATAGGTATTTTCTTGCAACTAGTTTACAGAATCTGAATAGACCTTCAGCGTTCTGGGAACTGAACACCGCTTCATGCTCTTCAGGTAAGTCTCTTAACTGCTTACGGTCCTTATCAAATAGTTTATGGAATATTCTAATGGCTTCCACGGGATTATTTTTAGGTATCTCGTTCAGTTGGGGTGCGATTCTGACGAGTTTCTGGAGAATTTCGTTTTTCTTGTGGATGCTGACGTCATTCTTGAATCTAAAGCTTCGAATTAATGAGGCATACCTAGTGGCTATGCAGCGTTGAGCTGCTCGAATGTGCTCGTCGTGTGTGGCAGGTGAAACTTCGGGGGTAAGTATGTCGTAGGTGTGCAAATCTCCTTTGTCAGGATTTTCTACATTTAGGTAAAACCATTCTGTGTCCGGTAGTTGTGTCTTGTTGAATCTGACCTGCGTTGTCACGTCAATATTCCAGTCGTCAATGCGGCACTGTTCGTGAACGCTCTCAACTATCGAAGTAGGATCTCGCATGATTCGCAGAAGCGTGTCTTCTGGCGTCCAAGTTTCTAATTTGGGTGCTGGATTACTCGCGACGGTTAGCATGTGATTCCTCCTCCGTGGCACTGGAGGCTCGTACAGGCGCTAGGTTGTGTGTGCATCTCTTGATAACTCTGCGAGCACGAGATGTTGCCTGTGTGGAGCATTCGGGGCTTGGACTATCTGATGGGTGTCGTACGAACTTAGGGACTGTGCAACAATCTGGCTCAGCGTGTCGTTCCCTCGGTCATTAATCTACCTCGCTCGCTATAACTTCGCGGACCCGTTGTCGTAATGTTGTCGAACCGTAACAATTAATATTGAATGTGGCATTATCGCTTCGTCAGGTGTTGACCGTCTCGCCTGGTGAGACAATTATCCTTACCACTCCCACCCAAACCCGCCGAACAGCCCGCCATGCACGTCGCGCTGGGTGAGGGTGGCGCGCTGCTGGGCGTCCAGGTGGGTGCGGTTGTACTGGTTGGCTGCCTGGGGGCGGGCGAAGGGGCTAGCCCCGGTGAACTGCCAGATGCTGGACGGCACCTCCCCGATGAAGCGCACCTGGATTGTGGTCAGCAGTGAGCGGGCATGGAAGCGGCTGGCCAGCGAATTATCGAACCACGGCGACGCATCGGTGGACGCCCCGCCAGACGCATCGCTACGCTCAACCATTCACACCTTTCGGCGCTGTCTGGCGGCTTGGCGCTGCTTTGTGGCGGCGACTGGTAGCCCCTTCTCGGGCTCCTCTCCTCTGCTGGCTGCGTGTCCAGGTGGTACCACTGTCGCCCGGTACGTCACCTACTCTGCTGGCCACAGCCATCTGATGGTTCTGCCCCAGCTGGAGTAATGGCCGAACCAGCAAGGCTCTCCACACTGTCCGCGTTGATCTCCGTGTCGGGTCTGCCATCGCTCTGCACGGGCGGCGAGTGCATGCGGGCCGTTCCAGCCAGCAGCGCACCACGCTCGCGCCGTACTTCGCTCCCCTTCTGTCGTTTCCACCCCTGTGCCTCTTCACTTCGCCCTACTTCGCACTGGACTTTTCGCGTCATCTGAGCGTCAATGGAAAGAGACAGCCGGCTAGGCGTGGCTGGTATGTCCAGACAAACGGATAAGTGAAAGGAGGATGTGTGTATGGAAGCAGGATCAACACTAGGCGGCGCGGTGGCAGCCGGAGCTGATCCCTTCACCGCCATGGCCGCCCAGCTCACCCCCAAGCGCGCCGTCTCCTACATCCGCGTCTCCACCCGCGAGCAGGCCCAACGCGGTGGCAGTGAGGAGGGCTTCTCCCTGCCCGCTCAGCGGGAGGCCAACAAGCGCAAGGCCCAGTCGATGGGTGCGCTGGTCGTTAAGGAGTTCGCCGACCGTGGTGAGTCGGCTCGTAGTGCGAACCGGCCTGAGCTGCAGAAGATGCTGGCTTATCTTAAGGAAGATGGTGGGATCGACTACGTCATCGTCCATAAGTTAGATCGGTTAGCACGGAACCGAGCGGACGATGTGGAGATCAACCGCGCCTTCGAGCAGGCCGGCGTCCGCCTCGTCTCCACCAGTGAGAACATCGACCAGACGCCTGGCGGCATGCTCCTGCACGGCATCATGAGCAGTATTGCTGAGTTTTACTCCCGGAACCTGGCCAACGAGGTCATCAAGGGGATGGGCGAGAAGGCCAGGAATGGCGGGACGCTGGGCAAGGCACCGCTGGGGTATGTCAACGTGCGCGCCAGAGACGAACACGGCCGCGAGATCCGCACCATCGCCCTGGACGAGGAGCGCGCTCCGCTGGTGCGGCTGGCTTTCACGGAGTATGCGACGGGTAGCTGGACGGTGCGGCAGCTGGCGGAGCATCTCAACAATCGTGGCCTGACCATCCCGCCAACTGCCCGCAGACCGACCAACCCTGTCTCGGTCAGACTCTTACAGACGCTGCTGCGAAACCCCTACTACAAGGGCGTTATCTCCTTCCAGGGCGTCGAGTACCCCGGGGCGCACGAGCCTCTCGTGGACGCCGTCACCTGGCAGACAGTGCAAGACATCCTGACCGCTCATGCCAACGGCGAGCGGCAGCGCATGCACAATCATCACCTCAAGAGCACCATCGTCTGCGGCCAGTGTGGTGCCCGCCTGCTGGTGCAGCACGCCACCTCGCGTGCCAGCGGCACCTACCACTACTTCGTCTGCGCCCGCCGCCATCGGGTACACGACTGCACCTTCAAGGCGGTGCTCATCGACGAGGTGGAAGCCCGCGTGGCCGAGCTCTACCAGCAGATACGGCTCAGTAGCGATGACCGCCGCGAAATCGAGCGCTACCTGCGTGCGGAGTTCGAACACATCCAGGCCAACCGCCAGCAAGACATCCAGCGCCTGACCACGCAGCAGCAGAAGCTGGAAGATCAGCGCCACAAGCTGCTCGAAGCCCACTACGCCGGAGCCATCCCCCTTGACCTGCTCAAGAAGGAACAAGACCAGCTTACCAGCGGCATCCTTGCCATCCAGCGCGAACTAGACGGCTACACGGCCGACGCCGCTCTGGTGGAGCAGCACCTCACCCAGGCCCTTGACCTGCTGGAGGACTGCTCACGACTGTATGCGGCAGCACCCGCTCATCTGAAGAAGTTGCTCAACCAAGTGTTCTTCGAGCGCATCCTCGTCAATCCAGCGGTGGACGACGAAGGCCGCCCCATCATTCCGCCACCGGCGCTGCAGACCAGTCTGAAGGCGGGGCAACGAAGTGGAGCAGTCAGCACTGGAAGCGGCAAGCAGACCAGCACTGCGCAGAAGGGCGCATCCGCAGCGGCGAAGAGTGGAGCATCGGCCATCGGATCAGGCGCTGGCGGCCAGCCGGCCAACTCAGCGACTGAGAACAACCACGGCGAAGCGTCAGGCACCACAGAGCAGAGCAGCATCACCACACGGCAGAGCGCACCGGCTGAGCCAAGCAGTGACAAAGGCAGCCACCCCGAGTCAACGGCACCAGCCACTATCTCCATCATCGATCCGTACAGCCACACCAGCGTCATCGGCGAACTAACCCCACCCTTCGACCAGCTCAGCAGCCAGCAGCTACGGCGGGCGGCACAGCAGGCGGCAATGGGCGCAGCACCCGGCCAGACGGCAGACTGCGACGCACCCATAACAAGAACGCCCGTCCACGATGTGGACGAGCGTCGTCGATGCAATTCAGGTGATGATTCGGCCCCTGCCCCTGTTACTCAGGCCAAGGGTTCGTATACGGAGCTTGTGGTGGACCCGGCCGGACTCGAACCGACGACCCACGCGGTGTAAACGCGTTGCTCTACCAACTGAGCTACAGGTCCGGGTGCAGACGCTGCCGGGAGCACGTTCCCCGAGCTTCCGGTGCCTGCACAGGCAATTGAGGGCGTAGGCAGCCTCAGCCGGAGACTTTACCGCCTCCGCTGGACGGGCCACCAATTCATCTCCGGCACTGAGGGTGCAACTCGCCGCGCGGCCATTGGCTCGCCTCAGCGCCCCCGGCTGGAGACCCTGATACCGCTCCAGTGCTGCCCCATGGATGCGGCAGAGGTCGCGTGCATGCCGGCTGTCGCGGCAGCCTCCTCCACCTCGGCGGCCTGGACGGCTCCGGTGGTACGTGCCTTGGGCGTCAGCACCCAGATGAGCCTGCACCGTCAAGGTTGGCCTGGGCGTCCACGAGGAGGTCGGTGAGGTCGTCGACGTCACCGTCGTCATCACGCCACCACACGATGGCCGAGTCAGCCACGTCCTCGTAGTCCTCATCCACCAGAGCGGTTCCGGTCTCCGCCTCAACGGCCTGTCGCAAGGTCTCGTCGACGTCGTCGTCGTAGCCGAACTCCTGAATGATGAGACCGGAGGCGAAGCCGAAAGCCCCACCCGCTGTACTCGCCACGTCCTTACACCGTCCTTCTGGGCCCAGCCCGTCTAGCGCTCGCCCACTGTTAGGCGATAGGTACTAGCCCACCGCACCTGGCACCAGCCGCGCAAGTGAACACGCACGTCAGATTACCTTGGACTTTCCTTTGAAGGTCGATTCTGGTGCAGTCACCGGCTTGAGGCTCCACGCCCACAGCGCCCGACAGCGAAATCAACCCACCGCTATGTGGCCTACATCATACGTGAGGTGGGACTTTCCTCCCGTTGGGTGCAGCGTTCGTGCCGTCGCAGGTCGTAGATTAGGGCCGTCATCCACAGCGACCTGACTTCAGGCGCACGCCGACGCCGTCATCGGCGCCACGGCACGCAATGAGGCTCGGGCCGTCCGCACAGACGCGAGGAAAGAGGATTCCGTGAGCCCCACCAGTGACTCCACGCCGCTCATTGACGGCCTCCTGACGAAGGTGACCGACAACGACCCAGAGGAGACCAAGGAGTGGCACGAGTCCCTCGATGCCCTCATCGCGGACAAGGGCGCCAAGCGTGCGCGCTACATCCTGCTGAGCATGCTGGCTCAGGCCCGGCAGAAGAACGTCACGGTCCCCACCGAGACGACGACGCCGTACATCAACACCATCGACGTCGCCAACGAGCCCTACTTCCCCGGTGACGAGAGCGCCGAGCGCACCTACCGGCGCTGGCTGCGCTGGAACGCCGCCGTCATGGTCACCCGTGCCCAGCGCCCCGGGGTCGGGGTCGGCGGACACATCTCTTCCTACGCCTCGACCGCGACCCTCTACGAGGTCGGCTTCAACCACTTCTTCCGCGGTAAGGACCACCCCGGCGGCGGCGACCACGTCTTCTTCCAGGGCCACGCCTCACCGGGTAACTACGCTCGCGCCTTCATCGAGGGCCGTTTGAGCGAGGCCGACCTGGACGGCTTCCGCCAGGAGGAGTCCCGCCCGGCCGGTGGCCGCGGCCTGCCCTCCTACCCCCACCCGCGTCGCATGGAGGACTTCTGGGAGTACCCCACCGTCTCCATGGGTCTCGGCCCGGCTGAGGCCATCTACCAGGCCTGGTTCGACAAGTACCTCCAGGGCGCCGGCATCAAGGACACCTCTCAGCAGCACACCTGGGCCTTCCTGGGTGACGGCGAGATGGACGAGCCCGAGTCGCGCGGCATGCTGCAGCTGGCGGCCGGCCAGCAGCTGGACAACCTCACCTTCGTCATCAACTGCAACCTCCAGCGCCTCGACGGCCCGGTGCGCGGGAACGGCAAAGATCATCCAGGAGCTCGAGGCCTTCTTCAAGGGCGCGGGCTGGAACGTCATCAAGGTGATCTGGGGCCGTGGCTGGGACCAGCTCCTCGCAGCCGACAAGGACCACGCCCTCGAGCACCTCATGATGGAGACCCTCGACGGCGACTACCAGACCTTCAAGGCCAACGACGGCGCCTACATCCGCGAGCACTTCTTCGGCCGCGACCCGCGCACCGCCGAGCTCGTCAAGGACTGGACGGACGACGAGATCTGGGCCCTGCAGCGCGGCGGCAACGACTACCGCAAGATGTACGCCGCCTACAAGGCGGCCACGGAGCACAAGGGCCAGCCCACCGTCATCCTTGCGCACACGGTCAAGGGCTACCTCCTGGGAGGCCACTTCGCCGGCCGTAACGCCACCCACCAGATGAAGAAGCTGACGCTGGACGACCTCAAGGCCCTGCGCGACCGGCTCCACATCCCGATCACCGACGAGCAGCTCGAGGCCAACCCGAAGATGCCGCCGTACTACCGGCCGGCCAACGACGACCCCTCGCTGCTCTACATGCTGGACCGGCGCCGCCAGCTCGGCGGCTTCATCCCCGAGCGTCGCGATGCCGGCGTCGAGCTCGAGCTGCCCGGTGACAAGACCTACGACATCCTCAAGGGCGGCTCGGGCAAGCAGGAGGTCGCCTCCACGATGGCCTTCGTGCGCCTGCTCAAGGAGCTCATCAAGGACAAGGGCATCGGTCGGCGCATCGTCCCGATCGTTCCGGACGAGTCGCGCACCTTCGGGCTGGAGTCACTCTTCCCCACCAAGAAGATTTTCAACACCCAGGGTCAGAACTACACGCCGGTCGACGCCGACATGATGCTGTCCTACCGGGAGTCCACCTCCGGTCAGCTCATGCACACGGGCATCAACGAGGCCGGTTCGGTCTCCCTGTTCCAGGTGGCCGGCACGAGCTACGCCACCCACGGCGAGCCCATGATCCCGGTCTACATCTTCTACTCGATGTTCGGCTTCCAGCGCACCGGCGACCAGTTCTGGGCCGCCGGCGACCAGCTGACCCGCGGCTTCATCATCGGAGCCACCGCCGGGCGCACCACCTTGACCGGTGAGGGCACCCAGCACATGGACGGCCACTCCCCCATGATCGCGGCCACCAACGACGCCGTCGTCAGCTACGACCCGGCCTACGCCTACGAGATCCGGCACATCGTGCGCGACGCCCTGGAGCGCTGGTACGGACCGGACTCGGGTCGCAACCGAGACGTCATGTACTACCTGACCGTCTACAACGAGCCGATCCACCAGCCCGCCGAGCCCGACAACGTCGACGTCGAGGGAATCCTGCGCGGTATTCACCGCATCAGCACGGCCCCCGACGGCGAGGGCCCCGAGGTCCAGCTCCTGGCCTCCGGTGTCGGAGTGCCCTGGATCGAGGAGGCCCGCCGCATTCTGGCCGAGGACTGGGGCGTGCGTGCCGCCACGTGGTCGGTCACCAGCTGGAACGAGCTGCGGCGCCAGGCCCTGGAGGTGGAGAAGGCCAACTTCCTGGCTCCGGACGCTCAGAAGCAGGTCCCCTACCTGACGCAGAAGCTCTCCGAGAGCACGGGCCCCTTCATCGCCACCAGCGACTACGATCACCTGGTTCCCGACCAGATCCGTGCCTGGGTGCCCGGCGACTACTACACCCTGGGTGCTGACGGCTTCGGATTCTCCGACACCCGTGCCGCCGCCAGGCGTCACTACCTCATTGACGCCCAGTCGGTGGTGGTGCGCGCCCTCCAGGCTCTGGTGGAGCAGGGGCGCCTCGACCGCTCCGTCCTGGCCCAAGCCGTTGCACGCTACGACTTGACCAACGTCAATGCGGGCACCTCCGGGTCCCAGGGAGGGGAGTCCTGATCCACCCCGTGCGGCTATAGTTGGACGCACTGACCAATTGTGGTGCCGGTGGAACGCGGTCTTCCGTGTTCCACCGGCACCACCATGTCTGCCGAATGAGGTCCTTCCTTGTCCCGCTCTCCGCTCCTGCGCTCCACCTCCTTCATGGCCGCATGCCTGCTGACCCTGTCCGGTTGCTCGGTCGGCCTGACCGGTGCAAGGGGGGCGTCCTCTACCCCGCCGGACCAGACCCACGACGCCGCCGCTCAGGAGGCTGAGGAAGAGCCCACTGGGAAGCTGGAGGACACCAGTCCCATGGATCCGCTGGAGTACGGCAACTGCACGTCCTCCGACATCCAGGACTACGACGACGAGCTGACCGACAACGACGCGGAAGACACCCGATCCCAGGCGGAGGCCCAGGTCACCAAGGTCATGCCGGCCTCCGACCAGGTCAGTGTCACCGCGAACGAGCTCTCCACCGATCAGGTGGTCAAGGTCTCGGCGGGCGCACGAGACGTAACAATCACCGCACAAAGTCTCGTGGTCATCATCGAAGGGGAGATCGATTCACTGACCGTCAACGGCTTTGACAACACGGTCTGGATCGGCGCTTCCAATAAAGTCACGTTCGGCTCCAACGACGGGGACAGCCAGAATTACGTCTTCTGGCACTCCAGGCCTCCACAGGCGAAGGTGGATCCACAAGGGCTCAACATCATCGGCAAGGACGTTCACGCTCCTGTCGTCCGCTCCTGCCGATCCTTCTCGTGATGCCGTTCGCGGTAGAGCTGGAAGCAGCCTTCCGACGTCGGCGAGGCAGCGCAACTAGCCGCTGACCGCCCGCCGACCCTCGGAAGACAGATTCCCCTTACTCCCCCAAGTCAGGAGCGGTGGACACAACCGGCGGAGTTGACGGGTCGGATCCCGAGTAGACCTTCAAGTCGCGGAAATGGGGACGAAGAAGGTTCTCCGGGCTGAGAATCTCGTCAAGAACAGCCTCCTCGAGCAGCCCCATCTCCAGCACGACCTCTCGCACACTGCGTCCAGAACGGGCGCACTCACGGCCCACCAGGTCGCCATTGTGATGACCGATCACCGGATTGAGATAGGTGACGATTCCGATCGAGTCCAGCACATTGCGACGACATACCTCCTCATTGGCCTCGATCCCCACGATGCAAAGTTCCCGAAGGGTTGACATCCCGCGAGCGAGCAGATTGATGGACTCGAAGATGGTCTGGGCGATCACCGGTTCCATGACATTGAGCTGAAGCTGCCCTGCCTCGGCGGCGAAGGTCAGCGCCACGTCGTTTCCGATGACCTTGAAGCAGACCTGGTTCACCACCTCCGGGATGACCGGATTGACCTTGGCCGGCATGATGGAGGATCCGGCCTGGCGTTCAGGCAGCCGGATCTCCCCAGCCCCGCACGAGGTCCGGAGGACAGTAGTCGCAGGTCGTTACAGATCTTGGACAGCTTCACCGCCAGGCGTTTGATCGCCGCGTGCATCGAGACGTAGGCGCCCGTGTCACTCGTGGCTTCCAGCAGGTCATGCGCTCCTCGAATGTCCAGCCCCGTGACTTCCCGCAGACGTCCGACAACAGTGCTCTGATAGTCCGGCGGCGTGTTGAGCCCTGTGCCGATCGCCGTGGCCCCGAGGTTCACCTCCAGAAGTAGGGCGGCGTTGTTGTGAAGCCGGCTGACCTCCTCCTCCAGCAGAACGGCGAAGGCCTCGAACTCCTGTCCTAGGCTCATCGGAACCGCATCCTGAAGCTGGGTACGTCCCATCTTCAGAACATTGACGAGTTCCTTCCCCTTGGATCGCATCGACACGATGAGTCGCTCGAGCTCCTCGATGAGCGAAGCGACTAGGGTGAACAGCCCCAGACGGAATCCTGTCGGATAGGCGTCGTTCGTCGACTGGGACTTGTTGACATGATCATTGGGGTTGATGATGTCATAACGACCCTTGGCGTATCCCAGGTACTCCAGCGCGAGATTGGCGATCACCTCGTTGGTATTCATGTTGACGCTGGTCCCAGCACCCCCCTGGAACTGGTCGACTGGGAACTGATCGAGGCAGCGCTCAGCAACCAGCACCTGGTCACACGCCCACACAATCGCACCAGCAACCTCCGGGTCAAGAGCCCCGAGGTCACTGTTCGCTAACGCTGACGCCTTCTTCACCTGCACCATGCCGCGAACAAAGGCCTCTTCATCACCGACCACCGATCCAGAGATCTGGAAGTTCTCCATCGCACGCAGCGTATGGATTCCCCAATAGGCTTCCAATGGAACTTCCCGTGTACCAAGAAGATCTTCCTCTGTGCGGGTTGCCTTCGTCATCCTGAGCCTCCGAGTTGTCTAGCTAGGCACCTGCCTGTGCGCCTCCATGCTGGCATACGACGCACACATTCAGGTCATTGCAGATTCACATACCATGGCTTCCACAATGGTTACGCTATTGTAACCTGCGCAATCCTCACCGTTCTCGCGACACACCACCCTCAGTTATCCCCGTATTTTCAACACATACTCGTGTCGGATCGCACGCCGCGCCAAACGGGAACCTACTGTCCTCAGGATATTCCAGTCGGTAACATCCACAGCATGGATGAGTTGAGCGCTCCGGGAGTGTCTGCACTGCGACAGGCGCAGGACACAATTATTGAACACTCACTGGACCGCATCAGTTCGGCCCATGATTTCTACCGAACCCTGCCGGAGGGTTCGCGTGACCAGATCGCTGCGGTGGCCCGTCTGGGCGTCACCATGTTCGTCGACTCGGCGGAGGACCCCTCGACCCCGCTGGTCCCCTCCCAGATCTTCTCCGTGGCTCCTGCTGCTCTAACCGGTGTCATCACCCTTGAGCAGACCCTGGCTCTGGTACGCACGGTCCTCGACGTCGTGGTGGACGAGGCTCCCCGCGTCGTGCCGGATGAGGACCATGACGCCGTCCGCATCCTCGTCCTGACCTTCGGCCGTGACGTCGGCTTCGCCGCGGCCGAGGTGTATGCCCGGGCGGCTGAGGCCCGCGGCGCCTGGGATGCTCGGTTGGAGTCAGTAGCGGTCGACGCGATGCTTCACGACGCCCCCGAGGACGCCGCGACCCGGGCGGGAACTGCCGGCTGGAACGGCACCGGTCCTGTGGTGGCGATCGCCGCCAAGACCTCTCTTGATGCGCTCGGTGTCTCCAGGTTGCGTCACGAGTGCCGCAACCTCGCCAGCGACTGTCTGGTATCCGTGCGCGGAGACTCCGTCCTCATTGTCCTGGGCGACAGCCCGACCACTCACGTTCCGGCGTCCAAGCACTCCGGCCGAGAGGCCACCGCTGAGCAGCTGGTGGACCAGGCGGCCATGCAGGTGGCAGGCAGCCTGGGAGGGTCGGCCGTCGTCGGCCCGGTGGTGCCCGGGATCTCGCACGCGGGCCGATCGTTGCGCTCAGCCCTGGCCGGCCTACGGGCCCTGCCCGGCTGGGCCGAGGCACCCAACCCGGTTCATGCCGACGACCTCCTCCCCGAGCGGCTCCTGGCCGGCGACGAGCTTGCCGGCGAGCAGATTCTTCATCTGGTACACGCGCCCCTCCACGAAATGGGCGACCCCTTCGAGAGTACGGTGGCCACCTACCTGGCACTGGGTGGGAGCCTGGAGGCCACCGCCCGGAACCTGTTCGTACACGCCAACACGGTGCGCTACCGCCTGGGTCGGGTCAGTGAACAGGTCGGCTGGGACGCAACGAACGCCCGTGACGGCCTCATGCTGCACATGGCGATTATCGTGGGCCGCCTGGCTGTCAGTCGGGAGGCCTGACGCGCCGCGCCCTAATACGCACCCTCGTCCACTCCTTCACGACCGGACCCGTCCGTCACCCTCGGACAGGTCCGGTCGTGGCGATATGACCGCGCCCCGGCCGCAAGCCGGCCCCTGTGCGCATCGATGCAGGAGCACCCCTTCTCATCTGGGACAATGATCTGACCTGCGGCGCAGCCGCCGGCGAACCACAACCATCATCGAGTCACAGCGCCGTCACGGATCCTGGATGCTCCGTCGCGGCGCCAGAAGGAGCCACCATGGCTGAGCAGAGCAACGACGACATCCTGTCCGTCATCATGCAGATCGTCAGCGAGGAGTCCGGCGTCGCCGCCAAGGACATCACCCGGGAAACCGCCTTCGCCCAGGACCTCGACGTCGACTCACTAGGTCTGCTGACCATCGCCACCCAGGTCGAGGAGCGCTTCGGTGTAACCCTGGACGACTCCCTCATCCCAACCCTGCCCACTGTTGGAGCGCTGGTCGACCTGGTGACCTCCAAGAAGGCCTGACGACAGACATGAGCCCGGAAGCCGAGTGCCGCCCCGACGACGTCGTCGTCACCGGACTGGGGACCGTCAATCCTCTGGGCGCGGACATTGAGTCCACCTGGAGCGCCCTGCACGAGGGTACCTGCGCGGTTCGCACCCTCGAGCACGAGTGGGTCGAGAGCCATGACCTGCCTGTGCGGATCGGAGCCCCCCTGGCGGTCGATCCTGCCGAGATGCTTCCGCCCCGCCAGCTGCGCCGCCTCGACCGCGCCAGTCAGTGCGCACTGCTGGCCGCCCGCCAGGCCTGGGAGCAAGCGGGGGCCCCGCAGGTCGCCCCCCAGCGCCTGGCGGTGTCCGTCTCCCCGGGCATGGGGCCGGTCCTGTCGGTCATGGAGGCCTGGGACACGCTGAGGGACAAGGGACCCCGGCGGGTTCTGCCGACGGCGGTCCCAGCGCTCATGCCCAACGCCCCGGCGGCCGCTGTCGGTATCGAGCTGGGGGCGCACGGCGGCATCCATGCTCCGGTCTCGGCCTGCGCCTCCGGGGCCGAGGCCATCGCCTATGGTGCGGACCTCATCACGCTGGGACGGGCCGACGTCGTCGTGGCCGGGGGGACGGATGCGGCCCTCCACCCGATGACCGTGGCCGCCTTCGGCGCCATGCGGGCCCTGTCCACGCGCAACGCCGACCCGCAGACCGCCTCCCGCCCCTTCGCCCCGGACCGCGACGGCTTCGTCCTGGGTGAGGGCGCCGGGATCCTTGTTCTGGAGCGCGCTGGGCACGCCATCGCCCGTGGCGCACGGGTCCTGGCCGTGTTGGCGGGCTCAGGGGTGACTGCCGATGCCTACGACGTCGCACGCCCGGAGCCATCTGGCGCGGAGCAGGAACAAGCCCTGCGGCTGGCTCTGGAGCGCGCGGGTATCGACCCCGGCGTCGTCGGGCACGTCAACGCCCACGCCACCTCGACACCGGCCGGCGACGTCGTCGAGGCCGGTGTCCTGGCCAGGACGGTTCCGAACGCGGCGGTCAGCGCCACGAAGTCCGCCACAGGTCATCTCCTGGGTGGGGCCGGGGGGCTGGAGGCGGTACTGACCGTCATGGCGCTGCGGGAGCGCTGGGCCCCGCCCACGCTGCTGCCGGCCGGGTGGATCCGGGCTGCCCCAGCTCGGGCTGGACGTCGTCGGGCCGCAGGGCCGGGACCTGCCCCGGCTGACGGCCGCGGCCAGCACCTCCTTCGGCTTCGGCGGGCACAACGTCGCTCTGGTCTTCACCCGCCAGTAGCCGTGCTCGGGCGGGAGCCGCCATGAGACCTCACCTGTGACCCATGGCGCTGGACCCGGCCCGGTGTGGTCAGGCACAATAAGCCGTGCATGCCGCGTGCGTCATGACATGAGCCCGGTTGCGGGTCGAGACCGTTGGGGAAGGCGAATCTCGAAACCAACCAGGAGGCGATACTCATGATCGGTGCCTACACCCGCGGTGTACTTTTCGTGCATTCAGCACCTCGGGCGCTCTGCCCCCACATCGAGTGGGCGGCGGCCGAGGTGCTCGGTTCGCGTGTCCATCTGGACTGGACCGAGCAGCCTGCGGCTCGAGGGCATGATGCGGGCCGAGACCAGCTGGGTGGGGCCTGCTGGAACAGGAGCCAGCCTTGCCTCGGCCCTGCGCGGCTGGGCGAACCTGCGCTACGAGGTGACCGAGGAGGCGAGTGTCGGCACCGACGGCGGCCGCTGGTCCCACACCCCCGATCTGGGCATTTTCCACGCCCAGACGGATGTTCACGGCAACGTCGTCGTCCCCGAGGATCGGATCCGTGCCGCGCTCGTCTACGCGACTGATCCTGACAGGATGCGCCGCGAGCTCGATCTGGCTCTGGGGCAGGCCTGGGACGACGAGCTCGAGCCCTTCCGCTACGCCGGAGCCGGTGCGCCCGTGCGCTGGCTGCACCGCGTCGGCTAGGAACGCCGAGTACGGGACGCCTCATCGCCCGCTGAAAACCGGGTGGGGCAACAGGTTTCGTGACCTGTTGCCCCACCCGGTTCGCGTCCTGGGGACGTTACAGTCCCTGCGCCCGCAGCTCCTTCATCGCCTTGGCCCGGTTCTTGCGGTCGAGGCGGTCGAGGTAGAGGTGGCCCTCCAGGTGGTCGCACTCGTGCTGGATGCAACGAGCCATGAGCTCCTCCCCCTCGACGACGACTTCCTTGCCGTCCAGGTCCACTCCCTCAGCGCGGGCGTACCACGCTCGCTCCGTGGGGAACCACAGGCCCGGCACTGACAGGCAGCCCTCGTCCCCGTCCTGGTACTCATCCTTGGAGAGCTCGACGATCTTGGGGTTGAGGATGTAGCCGATCTCGCCGTCGATGTTCCAGGAAAAGGCGCGCAGACCGATCCCGATCTGATTGGCGGCCAGGCCGGCCCGGCCGTCCTCATCGACTGTCTCGAGCAGGTCCTCAACGAGGGTCTTGACGGAGTCGTCGATGTCGGTGATCCAGTCGCACTCGGTGCGCAGGATCGGGTCGCCGATGATGCGGATGTCGCGGTATGCCATGGCAGCATCCTCCCATGACCGGAGCGACGCGGTCATGTTCGACCCATCTTGTGATCTGCTGTTCGCACACCACACCGGCACCATCGGGAACAGGCCACCTGGCCCCTTGGATCATGCAGGAAAAAGGAGAAGAGTCCCCGGCCCGATCGGCTGAGGACTCCCCTGGTGGCTCCTGCGGCTGGACTCGAACCAGCAACCGTCCGATTAACAGTCGGATGCTCTGCCATTGAGCTACGCAGGAATGCGCTTGACGCGCAGTGAACTTTAGCAACATCCCGCGGCGACGTCGAATCCGGCGAATCACGGAAAACGCCGCCATTCCAAGGACATCCTACCGTGTGGGCAGGCCCACACCCTCGCGGACGCGGTTTTCCAGCACCTGGAGCGCCTGGCGATCCTCCACCTCATCGACCTGTGAGATCAGGGGCCGGGTGACGGAATAGAGCTCACCGTCCTCGCCTCGACGCACACTTGCTGTGGCCGTGGTGCCACTGGGGAGCGCTGCCACAGCGCTGTGGATGATGGCCGCCTCGACCCGCTGGCGCAGGGCCTTGGCGAAGGGGGCCACGTCCGCTGCGGCGTAGGCATCGCCGCGGCGCACTCCTGCCGGGACCTTCAACACGAGGTCATCACGATCCTGCTGCGTCCACCTCAGGGTGAAGACGCGCTCCTGCCCGTCCCAGGTCCCCTGCTCCACCTCGTCCCAGGGGTGGATCTCGGGCACGCTGCTCCCGGTGAAGACCACGAGGGCGCTTGCCGTGGCCACTGCCCACGCTGAACCCTCCGTGTCCAGGGGAACAGCCCCCAGGGCGGGCTCATGCAGCTGTTCGCGCATCTCCAGCGGAAGCGTGGCGGTGGAGCGGGTGGATGAGCCTTGACGACGGCGCAGGATCGGCATGGCCGCCAGGGCTACCTGCACCTGCTCGCCGCCGTGGGCCGCCACCAGGTCTCAGGTCCCCCTGCCCGGATCTGCATGCGGCGTTGCTCGAGGGCGGCAATCTCGGAGAACAGCTCGCGGTAGCCCTCCTCATGTGGCGACATCCGCCGGTGGCGTGAGCGCATCTCAACGAGCCTGCGGTTGATACCCATGACGGCGAGGGAGGCGAGCGTGTCCTTGGCATAGCGCTCCAGATCGGCAGCGTCCACCTCGGTTCCCCGTCCCCGGATGGTGGGCAGGGGCAGGGGTGCCACGGCGAGCTCGGTGATGGCGGCCTCGACCAGGCCGATGGCGCCATCACGCACCTGCTGGAGCCAGCGCAGCGTGGACCGGCGCTGCGCCTCCTGCTCCCCCATGCCGGCGGCCACCGCCTGCTGGACCAGCCCCCGCACCTCCCCAGTGCCTCCGGCGGCGGCGACGGCCTCGTAGACGGCGCGGTGAGTGAGCTGCCCGAAGGAGTCGGCCCCGAGCTCGTCGGCGCCGGCCTGGTGGGCCGCCATCGGGAACTGGATGATGACGGACAAGGCCACCCGCTCAAGCCGCTCAACGGGGTCGGTCACTGGAGGCAGGCCCCGCACGGGGGCCGCGGCATCGAGGCCTGCGGTCTCATCGGCAGGCCACTGGCCACCCCGTGCCGCACTGGGCTGGGCCCCTCGTCTTCCAGCGGCCTGGACTGCGGCGTGGACCTCGGCGTCGGGCAGACCCAGCCATCCGGCCAGGCGCCGGGTGTACTCGCGCTTGAGCGCCCGGTCCCGGATGCCGGCCACCACCGGTGCCGCCGAGCGCAGCCCCCGGACCCGCCCTTCGGAGGTGTCCAGGGTCCAGGTGGGACAGGGAGGTGCGGATGACGAACTCGAACAATGGCACCCGCCGGGACAGCAGGCGCGGGATGCCCGAATCCCCCTCCTTCATGCGCAGGTCGCAGGGGTCCAGGCCGCCGGGGTCGACGGCCACGAAGGTCTGGGTGGCGAAGCGCTGGTCCTCGGCGTAAGCACGCAGGGCGGCCTTCTGACCGGCTGCGTCCCCATCGAAGGTGAAGATGACCTCGCCGCCGCGGGCCTCTCGCCCCTGACCGGTGACCACTCCCGCCGCCGGGTCGTCCACATCCCCCAGCAGGCGGCGCACGACCCGCACGTGGTCCGCGCCGAAGGCGGTCCCGCACGTGGCCACGGCCGTGGTCACCCCGGACAGGTGGGCGGCCATGACGTCGGTGTAGCCCTCGACGACGACGATCCGGTGGGAGCGGGCAACCTCCCGTTTGGCCAGGTCCAGCCCGTAGAGGACCTGGCTCTTGTGGAAGACGGGGGTCTCGGGGGTGTTGAGGTACTTGGGGCCCTGATCCTCCTCTAAGAGCTTGCGCGCCCCGAAGCCGACGGTGGCTCCGGTGACGTCCCGGATGGGCCAGATGAGGCGACCGCGGAAGCGGTCGTAGACGCGGCGCCCGTCCTGCCCGCCCCGGCTGCACAGGCCGGAGTCGACCAGCTCGGCCTCGGTGTAGCCGGAGCTGCGCAGGTATCGCGCGAGATTGTCCCATCCGGCGGGCGCGTAGCCGACGCCGAAGTGCGCGGCGGCATGACGGTCGAAGCCCCGAGCCGTGAGGAAGTCCCGCCCCGGCTGTGCCTCCGGGCCGGCGAGCTGCTCGCGGAACCAAGCCTCGGCCAGGCGGTTGGCGTCCATGAGGCGCTGCCGAGTGCCCGGCTCCACCCCGCGCCGTACCGCACCGCCCTCCTCGTAGCGCAGCTGGACCCCGGTACGGTCGGCGAGGTACTCGACCGCCTCAGCGAATCCGAGGTGGTGGATCTTCTCGATGAAGGTGATGACGTCTCCGCCCTCGCCGCAGCCGAAGCAGTGCCAGTAGCCGAGCTGGGGGCGGACATGGAAGGAAGGGGTGCGTTCATCATGGAAGGGACACAGCCCCTTGAGCGAGCCGACGCCGGCACTCTTGAGAGTCACGTGCTCACCGACGACATCCTCAAGCCTGGCGCGCTCGCGCACCGCCTCGATGTCCTCACGCCTGATCAGTCCCGCCACAGAGCCATCGTAGGCGAGGGCACCGACAATCTGCGCCAGGGCTTGAACGAGCTCCCCGATCGGTACAGCTAAACCTCGGAGAACATGCCGCACAGCCGGGCGTGCCAGGCCCGCGCGGAGGTGTCCGTCAGGGACGCGATCTGGTCGACCACCACCCGCAGGCGCGCATCATCATTCTCGGCCCGGTGCCAAGCATCGAGCAGAACCGGGTCAATGCCCTTCCCGCCACCGGTCATGAGGACATCGGCGAGATCGAAGATAAGGGTGCGCTGACGCAGGTAAACCGGCTCATGCTCACGGGGCTCCATGACGTAGCGCACGGCGATGCCCTTGAGGAGGAGGATCTCCGCAGCCGTCTCCTCGGGAATGACGAGCTCGGCCTCGTAGCGAGTCAAGGGCCCGTCGCCGTAGGCCTGTCGAGTGGCGGCGGCAACAGCCGAGACGAAGCGTCCGATGATCTCGCTGGTGAGGTTCTTCAGGTGCGCAGCGTCGGCCACGGAGCCGTTGTAGGAGCGGATCCAGTAGGGCCGGCCGGCCAGCCTCTCGAAAGCCGCCCCGAGGGCGTCGGCGCTCAGGTCGGTGCCGTACCAGGCCCGCGTGGCCTCGAGCAGCCCATCAACCTCCTTGGAGTCGGTCAGGCAGGCCGGGTCCAGGCGCCCCAGGGCGATCGCGTCCTCGACGTCATGGACGGAGTAGCCGACGTCGTCGGACAGGTCCATGATCTGCGCCTCGATGCAGCGCCTACCCTCCGGGGCCCCCTGACGCATCCAGGCGAAGATCTCGGCGTCGTCGTCGTAGGAGGAGTACTTGCGCGCGCTGCGCCCGTCCGGACCACCCGGTCCCCTGCCCTTGAGCCACGGGTACTTCGCGACGGCGTCGAGGCTGGCCCGCGTCAGATTGACGCCGACCGGCCTCCCGGCTGCGTCGAGGGTCTTGGGCTCCAGCCGGGTGAGGATTCGGAAGGTCTGGGCATTGCCTTCGAAGCCCCCGATCTGGCGGGCCACGACGTCGAGCGCCTTCTCACCGTTGTGCCCGTAGGGGGGATGACCCAGGTCGTGGGACAGGCAGGCGGTATCGACGACGTCGGGGTCGCATCCCAGCGCCTGCCCCAGGGCGCGCCCCACCTGCGCCACTTCCAGGGAGTGGGTGAGCCGGGTGCGCACGAAGTCGTCAGCAGCGGGCCCCAGCACCTGGGTCTTGGCCCCCAGGCGCCGCAGCGCCGAGGAGTGCAGGACCCGGGCCCGGTCGCGTTCAAAAGGGGTGCGCTGGGGATTCTTCGCCTGCTCGTGAACGAAGCGCTCCACGTCCTGCGCCTGGTACCCCTCGGACAGGCCAGGGGCGTCCCGTCCGTCGATACGCACAGGTTCGGATCCAGATTTCTGCGCTGACATGGTCACAAGGTAGCGCAGAAGCGGGTTACCATGGTCGTCACCATTCCGACACCTCCGACACCGCCCCAGGGGAGCGCCGGTGCCCGATCCCTCCAGCTTGTGGTCGCCACGCATCCTCCTCACATCGATGAATCACCTCTTGGACGTCAAGTCCCTGGGCACGCGCCCGGCGGAAGGGAGACACCTGCTGTGACCACCACCACGACCCTCGTTCACCGGCCCTACGACGGTCCGGAAGAGTGGTGGCGCCATGCACTGGTCTACGAGATCCCCTCACCGGCCATGGGGGCGGCCGAGCTGGACCGCACCGATCCCATCATCGAGCACGCCCTCTACCTGGGCATGGACGCGGTGCTCATCCGTCCGAGTCTGCTCGATGTGGACACCGAGATGGACTCGATCCGCCGCTTCATCGACAAAGCCGGCGAGCAGGGACTGCGCACCATCGTGCGCATCTCCGGAGCGCTTGGTCCGATCACGGGTCCCTACGCCAAGCAGACCACGGGCTTCGTCACCGGTCTCGAGCAAGCCGCTGACGACCTGCTGCGCCGTTCGGAGACCTACCTGCAAGCCGGTGCGGCCGGCATCGACCTGGGCACGATCGTCCCTCCCCAACTCACCAGCGGAATCCGGCTGGATCGACTCAGTACCTACTGCGCCATGCTGCACGGCCAGCTGGCCGAGTACGTCGACGAGGGCATCATCGGTGCTGACGTGACCGCCGACTACCCGGAGTCGCTGCGTCATCACCTCCAGGACGACTGGGTGCACCACCTGCGCGATGACTGTCTGACGCTGACACGGTGGAACGCCGAGTCCCTCACGTCGCACCTGACTCGGTCGCTGGATGAGCACGACCGCTTCGGCGCACCGCCCACCTGGCGATTCCTGCCTCCCCACATTCTCTCCGAGCACCTGGATCCGGGGGACGGGCAGCGCTGGTACTCCGTCGACCACGAGGAACGGCTGCGTCGAGGACTGGCACTGCAGGCCATGATGCTGGCCCTGCCCGGCTCGCTCTACCTGCGTCAGGGCGATGAGATCGCCCTGACCGACTCCGACAAGCCGACCGCTCCCTTGGAGCTGGCCGACATGGTGGCTGAGCACACGCAGGTGCAGTCCTCTCAGTTCGGCTCTCCGACTGCGACCGTGCGCCACGCGGCCCACGTGCGGCACGAGTACAACCTGGCCTGTGCTCCCCTGGCCTTCGTCACTGGCCTGGAGTGGTGCCCGCCCCAGACCCTCGCCTTCCTGGTCCGCGGCGTCCTGGTCGTCGTCAACACCTCCGACTCCCCCGTCACCTTGCCGGCTGAGGCCAAAGTTCTTCTGTCCTCCCAGCCCCTGCGCCAGGACGAAGGACGCCTGCTCGTGCCCCCGGCGACGACGACGTGGCTGGAAGCCACGACTGTTGCCTAGAGCACGCGAGTGCAAGTTTCATTAGTCTCTTGCAATCATTGCATAGGCCAGTTAAATTATGGTGCCAGGCGAGGAACTCCTCGCTGCGGATCTGATTCGAAGGAGAATCCTTGTGGCACCCACCCGCCGATCCTTCCTGACGATGGCGGCCCTGGCCTCCACCGTGCCAACGTTCGCCGCATGCTCCGGCTCGCGCGGCGCCGCGGGCACGGCAGCCTCGGGCAGCACCGCCTCGCAGGCATCTGACGCCCCGGACGTCAGTTCCAATGCCGACCTGGTCATCTGGGCGGATCAGAAAAAGGCCGACTCCCTCAAGGAGATCGCCAAGACCTGGGGCGATCAGCAGGGCATCTCGGTGGCGGTCCAGACCGTCGCCAATGACCTGCAGCCCAACTTCGTCACCGCCAACCAGGCCGGTAACGGGCCCGACATCGTCGTCGGTGCACACGACTGGATCGGCAACCTGGTGCAGAACAGCGCGATCCGGCCGGTCGTTCTGAGCCCCGAGGCCGAGTCCAACTACTCCGACATCGCTCTCAAGGCCGTCACCTACGACGGCCAGATCTACGCTACGCCCTACGCCGTCGAGTGCCTGGGCCTGTTCGTCAACAAGGCACTGACCTCAGTGACCCAGCCGGCCAGCATTGAGGAGATGATCGAGGCCGGCAAGGCAGCCGGAACCGAGCTCATCCTGTCGCAGCCCGTCGACGAGAAAGGCGACGCCTACAACATGGAGCCGATCTACACCGCCGCCGGCGGCTACATGTTCGGCAAGAACCCGGACGGCTCCTACAATCCCGACGACCTCGGTATCGGCAAGGAGGGATCCATCAAGGCCGGAGAGAAGATCCGCCAGCTCGGCCAGCAGGGAGTCCTCAGGAAGTCAGTCACAGCCGCCAACCACATTTCCTTGTTCACCGATGGCAAGGCCCCCTACCTCATCTCGGGGCCATGGGCTCTAGCGGACATCAAGAAAGCCGGTATCGACTACCAGCTCACGCACATTCCGGGATTCAAAGACATCAAGAACAGTCAGGCGAGCCCCTTCGTCGGAGTCAACTGCTTCTATGTCGCCTCCAACGGAAAGAACAAGGCCTTCGCCGAGACCTTCGTGGCTGACGCGGCCAAGGACATGACCTTTGCGGCGTCGATGTTCCCCTCCAACGAGCTGCCGCCGGCTCAGAAGGACCTCGCGGACAAGCTCAAGGCGGAGCAACCCGACATGGTCACCTTCGCGGAGCTCTCCGCCAAGGCCGACCCCATGCCCGCGATCCCCGCCATGTCCTCAGTGTGGGAACCCCTTGGACGAGCTCAGGCCAACATCGTCGCGGGCGCCGACCCCGCCAGCACCATGACCGGGGTCGGCCAGACCATCAAGGCATCGATCAAGGGCTCGTAAACCGCCCCGACGCCGAAGAGCGGAACGCTTCTCCAAACACCCAGTTATTCCTCATACTGCTTTCCCACTTCTGGAAAGGACCCGCAGATAATGACGTCCCGCATCCACCACCCCGAGGGAGAAGACCACGACCATCAGAGGTCTCGTCGGTCGCATCATGGTGCTCTCCCTCACTCTGGTCGCAGCGATCTACCTCGTCCCGCTTCTTGTCGCCTACCGGATGTGGTTGTGGCTGGGAATCGTCGTCCTCGCCACCGGGGCCATGTTCCTGCTGTACTCGACCAAGAGATTCGTCCCCGCCAAGTACCTCTTCCCAGGCACGTTCTTCCTCACCGTCTTCCTCATCGTCCCCATCGTGCTGACCATTCAAACCTCCTTCACCAACTTCGGGGACGGGTACCGCGGGACCAAGGAGGAGGCCATCTCCTCCATCACCAACAACTCAATGGTCCGCACGGAGGACTCTCCCACCTATGGCCTGTCAGTGGCGACCGACGGCGACGTCACCAAGGGCCCCTTCTCACTGTTCCTCGTCAATCCGCAGACCAAGGAGGTGCTGCGGGGAAGTGACGGGAAAAAGCTGGAGAAGGTCGACGCCAGCACCGTGACCATCGACAACGGCGTGGTGACCAAGGCGGAGGGATACACGATCCTGTCCCCCAGGCAGATCAACACCGCCTACGAGGACATCAGCGCCATGTCGGTTCCCTTCACGGACAAGACCACGGTCAAGGTTCAGGGCGTCAGGACCGCTTTCGAGGGAACCAAGCGGATGATCTACAACAAGTCCTCCGACACCATTACCAACACCGCCACCGGGGACGTCTACTAGGTCAAGAAGGTGGGGCTGTCCGAGCACTTCGTCAACGCCGAGGGAGAGAAGCTGGCCCAGTCCTGGAAGCAGAACGTGGGACTGGCCAACTACTCACGGCTCTTCACTGAGGGCAACCTGGCCTCCCAGTTCCTCAAGGCCTTCGCATGGACCATCATCTTCGCCCTGGGCTCGGTGCTGCTCACCTTCGGCCTCGGTTTCTTCTTGGCGCTGACCCTCAATGATGATCGCATCAAGGGTAAGAAGCTCTACCGCTCCTTCCTCCTGCTGCCCTACGCCGTACCCGGCTTCATCTCGCTGCTCGTGTGGTCGAACTTCTACAACCAGGACTTCGGCCTCATCAATCGGATGATGCACCTCAGTATCCCGTGGCTGTCCGACCCGACCATGGCTAAGATCGCCGTCCTGCTCACCAACACGTGGATGGGCTTCCCCTACATGTTCATCGTGTGCACCGGCGCTCTGCAGTCCATCTCCGGCGATGTCAAGGAGGCGGCCAAGATGGACGGCGCCAGTGGCATGCAGGCCACATGGCGCATCGTCACCCCACTGCTCCTGGTCGCCGTCGCCCCTCTGCTGGTGAGCACCTTCGCCTTCAACTTCAACAACTTCAATGCCATCCAGCTGCTGACCGAGGGTGGGCCCTTCCCGGCCGGGGAGTACACACGCGGCGGAACCGACATCCTCATCTCCATGGTCTACCGCATCGCCTTCGGCCGTGCCGGCTCGGACTTCGGATTCGCCTCGGCCGTCTCCGTGGTCCTGTTCGCCGTCACCGGCGTCCTGGCCGACTTGCAGTTCCGAGCCACCAAGAAGCTCGAAGACGTCAACTGACCAGCCGACCTCGGAAAGAACATCATCATGAGCACCTCATCGCAGCCCGTGTCCCGGTCCGCATCAAACAGTTCCGAGGACAGCGTCGTCATCGAGAATCACATGCCGTTCTCACGCTGGTTCCGGGAGATCGGCTGGAGACACGTCGTCGGCGTCATTGCCCTGGTCTTCGCAGCCTTCCCCGTCCTCTACGTCATCTCCGCCTCTCTCAACCCCCTGGGCACGGTGGCATCCACCGGGTTGATCCCCACCAAGGTGAGTCTGGTCAACTACCAGAACCTGCTATCCGGGGCACGGGGCCCATTCCTGCGCTGGTACCTCAACACGATCATCATCTGCACAGTGGTGGCAACCGCTCAGGTCTTCCTGTCCCTGCTGGGGGCCTACGCCTTCTCCCGATTCCGCTTCACCGGACGCCGCGGCGGCCTGCTCGCCCTGCTCCTGATTATGATGTTCCCCGCGATCCTGTCCATGATCGCCATCTACACGATGATCTCCGACATCGGCCAGGTCGTCCCCTTCCTCGGCCTCAACACCCTGGCCGGCTACAGCCTGGCGCTCATGGGCGGAGCACTGGGGCAGGTGTGGCTCATCAAGGGAACCTTCGACACGATTCCCCGCGAACTCGATGAAGCCGCCATCATCGACGGCTGCACGCACTGGCAGGTCTTCCGCATCATCCTTCTGCCCACGCTCAAGCCGATCATCGCCACCACCTTCCTGCTGGCCTTCGTGGGTGTCATCAGCGAGTTCCTCCTGGGCTCGATCATTCTGACCGACAACTCCCAGAAGACGCTCGCCGTGGGGCTCTACGGCATGCTCGTCGGCGACCGCTCCAACAACCTGGGCATCTTCGCTGCCGGAAGCGGTCCTCACCATGGCCCCGGTGATCGCTCTGTTCCAGTACTTGCAGCGCTACATCGTCGGCGGATCGATCTCGGGCGCGGTCAAGGGCTGATCAGGATCGGACGACTTCACGCGCACCCCGGTCCCTCAGCCGAAGATCAGGGGCCGACGGCGCCACCTCACCGTCCCGGATTCCCACGAACGGGACATGACCTGCGATGATGGTCAGTCGAGGGACGCGACGTTCCGCTGTCGGTTCAGGCGAGTCAGCCCCTCCATCCTGACCGTTCTTCGTAGGATTCACTCATGCCACAGAGACTCACTCTCACTGACATCGCCGACCAGGCGGGCGTCTCCACCGCAACTGTCTCCCGTGTGCTCAATGGAAAGTCCAACGTGGCGGACTCGACCCGCCGGCAGGTGCTCGCTGCGCTCGACATCTTGGGTTATGAGCGTCCTGAGTCGGTGCACCAGACCTCCCGCGGTCTCATGGGGCTGATCGTGCCCGAGCTGAGCAACCCGATCTTTCCGCTGTTCGCCCAGCAGATCGAGCAGCTCCTGGCCCCCTCCGGGCACACTCCCCTGCTGTGCACCCAGACCCCCGGCGGCATCAGCGAAGACGAGTACATCGAGATGCTCGTGGACCGCGGTGTCGCCGGCATCATCTTCGTCTCCGGACGCCACGCGGACACCACCGGCGATGTCACCCGCTACCAGCGCCTGCGTGAGCGCGGCGTACCGTTGGTGACGATCAACGGCAACGCGCCGACCATCAAGGCACCGGGCTTCGCCACCGATGACCGCCGGGCGACCCGGATGGCGGTCGATCACCTCATCGCCCTGGGGCATCAGCGCATCGGTCTGGCCATGGGGCCAATGCGCATGGTGCCAGCTCAGCGCAAGCGCTCCGGCTACGAGGACGCCATGAGCGAGAGTCTGCAGGAGGAACCCCTGCGGATCGTGGAGACGCTCTACACCTACGAGGGCGGGGTCAGCGCGGCGCTGCACCTGCTGGAGCAGGGCTGCACCGGCATCGTGTGCTCCTCGGACGTCATGGCCCTGGGTGTGGTCCCACGGGGTGCGCCAGACGGGCAGGTCAGTTCCTCATGACGTCTCCGTCATCGGCTACGACGACTCACCGCTCATCCCCATGACGGACCCGCCGCTGACCACGGTGCGCCAGCCCGTGGAGTCCATCTGCCGGGCGGCCGTCTCCACGCTCCTCGCACAGCTCAACGGGCAACGACCGGCCGACACCGAGATGCTCTTCGCCCCAGACCTCATCGTGCGTGACTCAACCGCCGCGGCCCCCATCGACTGAGCCGCGCGACTCGCAGCGGAGCCCTGGCGTCAAGCATCCGCTCAGCGCGACCACGTGCGGGCCAGTCGGGAGCCGAGGTCCGTCAGCCGTGCCTCCAGCCCGTGAAAGTCAGTCGCGTCCCAGGGCTCGGTGGCATGAGACTCCTGCAGCCCGTAGGCGTTGGTGACGCCGGCGGCGGCCAGCTCACCGCGACTGACGGCGCAGCGCCCGCACACCACGATGCACGGCAGCGCCTGGGATGCGGCGTTCTGACCGACGACGCCCACGACGCCGTCAGTCAGAACATCGTAGAGCTCTCCCCAGGCGGCGACGACCAGGTCCTGGCCACGGACGGCATCGCTCAGGCCGAGGATCTGCGCCATGACTCGCGCCCCGGGCCGCGCCCATGCGCCCAGGGCCCGCAGCACCATGGCGCTGCCTCCGCCCGCCCCGGTTCCCCAGGTGGACGCGCTCAGGCGAGCAGTCCCGGTGGAGTCCGCCGCATGCGCGGAGGCGGAGGACCCGGCGTCGTCGAGCACGGAGACGACAGGCAGTGGCCTGTGTGGACCGACGGCACCAGCATCGAGATCCTGGGCCTCGCTGACGACTTCCATCGCCCGGGCGCAGGCGCGCCGGTCCAGCTCCTGGGCCCGCTCAGGGCTGATGGCACTGATGCTCGCCAGGGCAGCCCCGGCGCCACTCATGCCTCCCAGGGCGATGTCGTCGGCCAGGACCAGTCCCAGGCTGCGATGCGACAGCAGCTCCTTGGCAGCTCGTAGACCGCCGAGCGCGTCCATGGCTCCCAGACCCCCGTCGTGAACGGCAGGGCGCGACATCCCCACCAGGAGCGTGTCCAAGGGACCGGTACGGCTCAGGGCGGCTCCGATGACTCCTCCCAGGCCGGAGGTGTTCCCCTCCAACACCTCCTGAGCCGCCTCGTCGGGATCGGCCGGCAGTGCCAGGAGCCGAGCGGCATCCAGGAACCAGGTGCTCGCCTCGCCTCGATGCCGGTTCCCGGATCGTGCCGCCCTGGGGACCAGACGCACCAGGTCGACCTCTCTGACCTGTCCGAGCGGCCCCCGCCCCTGAATGACCTCCCGGGAGGCGACCTGATCGGGGGCGATCACCTGGGCCGAGCCCGGTCCGCCGTCCGCCATGGGCAGCAGGGTCAGGGCGTCATGGGGGCGCACCGCCCGCCAGCCACGCGCCAGGCAGGAGGCGACCCGGCCCGGGGCGAGACCTGGTCCCGAGCCCGCCAGAGGCACTCCAGCGGGCTCGGGCCACAGCCCGCCAGGAGCAAGAAGAACCTTCATGGGCTCATTCTCCGGTGGCGGGCTCGGCGTGCACTGGCCGTCATGAGTCGATGGCGCCGCCCAGGCGGGCCAGAAGAAGGGCTTCGGCGGCCACGATGTGCTCAAGCTCGCCCAGGTGCATGGACTCGTTCTCGCTGTGGGCCCGGGTGTCGGGGTCCTCGATCCCGGTGACAAGCACCTGGGCGTCGGGAAGGTCTCCTTCAGGGTGGCGATGAAGGGGATGGAGCCGCCCTGTCCGATGTTGACGGCCTCGGTGTCCCAGGCGGTGGACAGGGCCCAGTGAGCGGCCTCGGAGGCGGGAGTGACCTCGGAGCCGTCGAAGGCGGGCCCGGCTTCACGGCCGGTGACGGTCAGACGGCCCCCGAAGGGTACGTGCTTCTCCAGGTGGGCGACCAGGGCCTCCTGGGCTGCGGCCGGGTCCTGCCCGGGTGCGATGCGCAGCGAGAGTCGGGCCGTGCACGAAGGGGTCAGGACGTTGCCGGCCAGGTCCAGGGGCGTGACGTCCATGCCGATGAGCGTCAGGGAGGGCTTGGTCCACAGCCGGGCGGTGAGGTCGCCGGTGCCGGAGAGCTCGACGCCGTCGAGGATGCCGGCATCGGCGCGGAAGTCGGCCTCCGGGATAGACGGGAAGTCGGCATCGGCCTGGGACTGGCTGACCAGCCCTGCCACGGCGACGTCACCGGCCTCGTCGTGGCAGGAGGCGATCAGTCGGCACATGGCGGTGGCGGCATCCAGCACGGGGCCGCCGTACATGCCGGAGTGAAGCGCGTGGTCGAGCATGTCGAGACGAACATCGACCTGGACGACGCCGCGCAGCGGGTGGTCAGGGACGGGACGCCGACCTTCCAGTTGGAGGAGTCGGCCACGACGATGACGTCGGAGGCCAGGCGGTCACGGTGAGTGGTCAGGAAGTTCTCGAAGGAGGGGCTGCCGACCTCCTCCTCACCCTCGATGAAGACCGTCACGGAGCAGGGCAGCTCGCCGTCGGCCAGGGAGGCCAGGATGCGCAGGGCGTGGGCGTGGGTGATGACGCCCGGCCTTGTCGTCAGCGGTTCCGCGTCCGAACAGCCGTTCCCCGCGCCGCTCGGCGGTGAAGGGGTCGGCCTGGTCCCAGCCGGTCGGGTCGCCGACGGGCTGGACGTCGTGGTGGGAGTAGAGCAGGACGTGCGGGCTGCCCTGGGGGCCGGCCTTGTGGGCCAGGACGGCGGGCCGGCCGAGGGGTGCCGTCGAGGGGCGGGCACCGAGAGGATCTCGGCATCCAGACCGCTGTCGCTCGGGAGTGCGGCCACGGCCTCGGCGGAGCGCTGAACCTGGGACTGGTCGTGGCTGGAGGCGGAGACCGAGGGGATCGCGACCAGATCCGTCAGGTCGGAGACAATGGTGGGCATGGAGGTGTGCACGGCGGTGCGCACGGCATCAACGGTGATCATGGTTTTCAGGGTATCGCGCCGCTGCCGCTAGTCTGTGCACCGTGAGCCTGTTCAAGAAGCGCAGCCAGACCCCTGAGCCGGAGCCCGTGGCCGAGCCCTCCCCCAGCCCGGAGGCAAGGGACGCCCCACGCCCCGGCGCAAGGACCAGCAGGCCAAGAACCTGCACCCGGTGGTCCCCAAGGACCGTGCGGCCGCCAAGCGCGAGGCGCGAGCAGCCCGTGACGCCGCTTGGGAGCGTCAGAACAAGGCCATGGTCACCGGTGAGGAGAAGTACCTCCCGTCCAGGGAGAAGGGGCCGATCAAGCGCTACATCCGTGACTACGTCGACGCGCGCTTCAACCTGGGCGAGTACTTCATGCCCCTCATCTTCGTCCTGCTCATCATCTCCTTCGGGTTCAGCAGCCTCCTGCCCCACTACCCGCTCATCAGCTTCTACACAGTGCTGGCGATGAACGGCTACCTGCTGGCGGCGATCGCCGACGCCGTCTGGTGCTGGACGCGCCTGCGCCGCCGCCTGACCGCGAAGTTCGGCCAGGAGAAGGTCAAGGACGAGGGGACGATCCTCTTCTACATCATGTCGCGCTGCTTCATGCTGCGGCGCTGGCGCCGTCCCGCCGCCCTGGTCGAGCGGGGCCAGTACCCGTCCTGATCCGTTCCGGCCCGCTGTGGGGCGGCCCCGGACCTGGGGCTCAGGCAGTCGCCCGGGCGGCGGAACCGGTGGCCAGGGCCCGGTTGATGCGCCCCGGCCAGGCGGGGCCGTTGTAGATGAAGGCCGTGTAGGCCTGAAGCAGGTCCGCTCCCGCGTCGAGCATGAGCTCGGCGTCCATGACGGAGGAGATGCCTCCGACGCCGATGATCGTAGGCTCCTGCCCCAGCCCGCGGCGCAGGCGGCGCACGACCTCCAGGGCGCGGGGCAGAAGTGGGGCGCCGGACAGTCCGCCCTCCCCCAGGTCGTGGTCGATGGTCGTGTTGGTGGCCACCACCCCGTCGAGGCCCATGTCCAGGACCATCTGGGCGACGGCGTCGATGTCCTCGTCAGCCAGGTCCGGGGCGATCTTGACCAGGAGCGGAACGTGGCGCCTGGCGGCGCGGTCGGCGGCCTCGCGCACCGCTTCAAGGATCGGTCGCAGCGTCTCAACGCTCTGCAGGCTGCGCAGCCCGGGGGTGTTGGGGCTGGAGACGTTGACGACAGGGTGAGTCGACCCAGCGGGCCACTGCCGCGGCCGAGTAGCGGTGAGTCCTCCACCGCCTCCTCGAGCAGGGTCACCTTGAGTCTTGCCGATGTTCGCTCCGACGACGATGGATCGCCCTCGAGGGGTGCGGCGCAGTGCCCGCAGGCGCTTGGCGGCCTCATCCGCCCCGGAGTTGTTGAAGCCCATGCGGTTGCGCACGGCACGCATCTGCGGGTAGCGCCACATGCAGGGCTTGTCGTTGCCGCCCTGGGGTGGGCGGTGAAGGTGCCGACCTCGATGAAGCCGAAGCCGAGCATGTCCAGGCCCTCGACAGCCTGTCCCTCCTTGTCCATACCCGCTGCGAGCCCCAGGATGCCGGGCACGGGTCAGGGCGAAGGGCCGCCCTGGTTGGCCGAGGGCACGGGGAAGACCGGCCTGCGCCCCCATCTGGCGCACTACGTCCCTAACAAGGGGAACCTTCCCGGTGATCTCGATCGCGTCCAGGCACACGTCATGGATCAACTCGGGGTCGATACGGGTCAGCACGGTCTTGTACAGCAGGTCGTAGAGCACGGCATCAGGCTACCCCGACCAGGCCTTCCAGGGACTGTGCAGGGTCCCGCCGTTATTCTCCTCGGTGTCCCCGCTTCGCGCCGGTGGTGGTGTCACGGTAGCGTGGGCTTCGTCCGAGCCTCATTGCAGGCGTGTTCTCAGAGGTGGCCAGTGTCCTTCAACCGCGATATCCAGCTCGACCCTCAACCGGGTCCAGACCCGTTCCGGCGGAGGTCGGGGCGCCGTGATCGTGGCGGCTCGATCCTGACCGTCATCGCCGTCGTCCTCATCTCCCAGCTCACGGGAGTGGACCTGACGTCCATGCTGGGGGCGCAGCAGCAGACCGGGACGACGACGTCGACGGCCTCATCGATCGACACCTCCGTGTGCACCAGCGGGGACAGTGCCAACAAGTACACCCAGTGCCGCATGGTGGCCACCGCGGAGTCCCTCGACGCGGTGTGGACCGAGCAGCTGCCGGCCCAGGCGGGGCTCAAGTACGCCAAGCCCGAGTTCGTCCTGTGGGACGGCAGCCAGATCTCCTCGGCCTGCGGTAATGCCTCCTCAGCGGTGGGTCCCTTCTACTGCTCTGGGGACCGGACGGTCTACCTGGACATGAGCTTCTTCTCCGAGATGGAGCGCTCCTTGGGGGCCGCTGACACGCCCCTGGCGGAGGAGTACATCGTGGCCCACGAGGTTCGGCCACCACATCCAGCACCTGACCGGGCAGATGGCAAGGGCCGACCGCTCGGGCAGCGGTGCGACGTCGGACTCGGTGCGACTGGAGCTCCAGGCGGACTGCTACGCGGGGATCTGGGTCAACCACGCCTCCTCCACCCCCGACCCGGACACCGGCAAGCCCTTCCTCAACCGCCCCAGCAGTGAGGAGATCAAGGGCGCGCTGGGTGCGGCCGAGGCTGTGGGCGACGACCACATCCAGGAGCGGGCCAAGGGGCACGTCGACTCCGACACGTGGACCCACGGATCCTCCGAGCAGCGTGTGCGCTGGTTCACCACCGGAATGGACTCCGGCTCGATGCAGGCCTGCAACACCTTCGCTGTCGACGCCTCCCAGCTCTGAGACACGCCGGGGCGACGCCGTTCGTCGCCCCGGCTCGTCCTTCCCCCCACCGATCCTCTCGGTCTGACGGGGCCCGCCGCCTTGAGAGCGGCGGGCCCCGTTTGCGTGCGACGTGGCGTCACACCCGACAGTGGGCTCATGACACGCGAGCCACCAGCGACAGCGCCGTTATCAGTTCTCAGGAGGACACCATGACCAGGGCACTCATCATTGTTGAGTCCTGCTTCGGCAATACCCGGGCCATCGCCGAGGCCGTTGCCGCCGGGTTGATCGAGGGCGGCGTCGAGGCGCAGATGGTCGACGTCGCCCAGGCGCCAGGCGCTCTGCCCGAGGACCTGGATCTGCTCGTCCTGGGGCCCCCACTCACAACCGGGGTCTGCCCACGGCAGCTGCCGCGGGCAAGGCCGTGCGCAGGCGGGCCGGGCAACAGCTCCCCGGGGATCAGCGAGTGGCTGGGAAACGCAGAGGTTCCAGCCGCTCTCAGCGTCGCCGCCTTCGACACGGTCATCTCCAAGGGCTGGCTCAGCGGTTCAGCGGCCAAGGCGATCGCCAAGACGCTACAGCGGCGTCAGGGTCGGCGGACGGTGTCGGTCAGAAGCTTCGTGGTCACGGCGAACAAGGGCCCGCTGGCCACCGGCCGAGAGATCCGACGCCCACAGCTGGGGACGCGAGCTCGCGGACTCGGCGAGCAACAGATAGTGCGGATTCTCTTCGCGACAACTGCGCATCACATCATCGGAAGGAAAAGCAACAACATGACAGCAACGAACCGCGACAAGTCGCACCGGCTGCAGCTGAGCGGACGAGACATCGCCGGGCATGCCTGGCCGTCTGCGGTCTCCTCGTCATCATCTGGGGAGCGACACTCGAGCCCGTCAACGTCACTGACCCAGGCTTCATGTCCTTCGCCGTCAGCGGCTGGTGATCGTTGGAGCCGGAGCATGCCTGGCGACGGCACTTCCTCGCGCTGCTCGTGTCACGCTCATCTGGCTGGCAACACTGGCGGCAATGCACTATCTGTTCATCATCGGCATGGCAGTCATCGTGTCCCTCATGAGCTGTGTGGTGGTCGCTGGGATCGCGGCCTGGATGACCATCAGAATCCTGCGATGAGGTAAGGCGGGCGACTCAACGCGTTAACAGCGCGGGCGATCGCCTCGGATTCTTCAGACCGAGCCGATCGCCTCTCCTGATGGTTCAGTAGCGCCACTGCCGCATGTCTTGGTTGCAGACCTCGACGATCCGCGGATGCAGGAGGGTGGAGGGCTCCATGGTCTCGGTGCGGGCCGGCTTGGTTCGCATGATGAACTCCAGCGTCTTCCGATCCTGGTAGGTCAGGCCCTTGGGTAGCGGCTGGCTGATGAGGTTCTGCGGCGTCTTGGTGGACAGCACGAAGCCCCACTCCCCGAAGGAGGGAATATTGGTGGAGAAGGGCAGGATCTGTCAGTCCGGCTGAGCGGCGGCGACGGTGCTGGCCACGTGTGGAGAAGGCGTGGGGTGAGAAGAAGGTGGAGGTCGCTTGGGTGACCATGACGCCCTCGGGTGCCAGCCGCGCCTCGATGTTCCGATAGAACTCGGTGGAGTAAAGCTTGGCGAGCTTCTCGTTGGAGGGGTCGACCAGGTCGATGAGAGCGACGTCGTAGGTCGCTTTGGAGTTCTGGACGTGGGTGAAGGCATCGTCGTTGACGACCTTCACCCTGGGGTCGGACAGGGAGGCGTGGTTGAGGTCCTGAGCAGGCGGTTGATTCCGTGCCAGCTCGGTGACATCAGGATCGATGTCTACGATGGTGACGTCCGTGACGCTGGGGTAGCGCAGGATCCTCGGGCCAGCAGGCCGTCGCCGCCTCCGAGCACAAGCACGTGGGCGGGTTTCTTCACCGAGGTCATGGCGCTGGCGGACAGGGTCTCGTGGTACCTGGCCTCGTCCAGGCTGGAGAACTGGAGCTGGCCGTTGAGGTACAGGCGCAGGTCGTCCTGGTACTGGGTGAGGACGACCTTCTGGTAGGCGGTCTGCTGGTAGTAGACGATCGGGTCGTTGTAGGTCAGCGCCTCCGCTGCGCTCGATGCGGTTGGCGGCTGCGAACATGCCGACCAGTGCCACGACGGCGGCGGTGGCTGCCCACAGGATCTTGCGCGGTGTGCGCACCTGGAGCAGGACGAGCAGTGCGACCAGGACGTTGAGGGCACCGACCAGGTAGGCCCCGCGCATGAGGCCGAGCTGTGGGAGGGGCACCAGGGGAAGACCAGGGAGGCCACCAGTGAGCCGAAGTAGTCGATGGCCATGACCTTGCCGAGCAGCTCACTGGTCGAGCGGCGCCCGAAGGCGGCGAAGGTCCGCACCAGCAGCGGGATCTCCAGGCCGATGAGGACGCCGATGGTCAGGCTGATGCCGCCGAAGACGACCCAGTGCAGGCGGGTGCGCCCCGAAGGCGAGGTACAGCAGGAGGACGGGTTGCCACCGATGAGGCCCAGGGCACCTCGCTGACACCGAAGCGACTGCTGGCGCTGCACGGAAGCGGTTGACCAGCAGTCGAGCCGGATGCCCATGCCGAACAGGGGTGTGATACCGGTGGCCAGGCTGAAGCTGAGCACGGAGTCGTCCAGGAGGTAGGAGGCGGCGGTGCCCAGGATGAGCTCGTAGATGAGCCCACGCCGATCGCGGCGAGCAGCGCCGCAGTGAACAGGGCGACGTTCTCCCGTCGCCCGATTCGGCCGTGGGTCATGGTGTGCGCTCAGCTCAGGATGGTGGCGGCGATGATGATGGCGATAGCCAGCGCCGTGCCGGCGAGGCGACCCCCAGGCCGATGTTCTGGTCCTCGATGAGCTCGCGTCTGAGGGTCGAGGCGGAAGATGCGGTTGACCAGCAGCGCGAACACCATGAGCAGGACCACTCCGAGCACCGCGTAGACGATGTCGCTCAGCGGTGACTGCCAGTTGAGATCGACCGATGAGTGGTGAGCGATGGTCATGAGCGACATGTCTTCTCCTTCGTGTGTGACCGTCGAGGGTTGAGTCCGTGGGGCTCAGGTCATTTTCGGACGCCGCCGCCCCCGCCGCCGTAGACCGAGCGGTTCCGGAAGACGCCGCCTGCGAGGAATAAACCCTCATCGTCATCGATCAGCTCGGCAAGCACCACGGAACGACGAACATCAGGACGATCCAGAACACGAGGCCCAATCGCTTCTGCTCGCCCCGGAGATCGCGCGGGAACCACCGCCGACCTTCGCACGAAACCGGGTATCCACGGCGGCGGTCGCGGCCTACCGAAGACCTTGTACTGCTTCGAGGAGGACAGACCTGTTTCGCTGTAGATCTCTCGGGTGTGGAGGCGATGTGCATCGACCACCATGGTGGAGATCGAGCCCTCGGCATCCACCACGCGGAGATCGGCGCACGTTGTCGCGGTGAGCCCCCAGATGATTCGTGGCCCCGGTCTCGTGGTCGATCTCAGCACGGCGCATTCGTGACCTCGACGGTGCACGGCCGGCACGGACTCTCAGCTCCGCTCAAGCCGACACTCGGTGGGCAGGTCAATCGCCGGCTGCGGGAACCGGCTCCGTGAGTACCACCTTGTTGGTGTCTCGACGGATCTCCAGCCGATCTTGACCCTCGTCGTCGATCGGCGCCACTGCTCCCGCCCTGACGAAACGCGCGAGCTTCCTGATCCCGTCGTCTGAGGACAACTCGCCCTCATGACGGCGGTGTAGGAGCGGCGCTTCTTCCTCAGGGAACCGCGAAGCGTCTCACCGACTCTCAGATGCTCTGGCCTCACGGTGTGATCCCGAGCTGTTTCACCTGCTGCTGCCGCAGGCGCTTGCCACCAGCTCCCCCGCTCGATCTGGGCGGGGGTCGGTGTGCGACAGCTGGTGAGCGTCATGGCCGGTGCCGGACTCGGGCCGGGTGTGGGCGGCGATATGCGACTCGGAGATGATGACGGCGCTCGGTCTGGGGCTCGAAGCGGTGGTGAGGCGCTGGAGACGGCGGTCGAGTCCCGCCGTCTGGGCGGCACCAGGAGAATCGACTCCATGGTGGACGGGTCGTTGAGCGCATGCGGCTCAGCGCCACTGATCTTGTAGCTGACGGAACACAGGCTCACCGCACTCCACGCGAGCACGGTAGCAAGGCGGGCAACCGACAAACGAGCTGGTTATCCTCGCTCTCCCGCCGTACAACGACATGCGGGCCCAACCGGTCAGGACGGGCTAGCTACCGACTCCGCCTCCGCCGCCCCCGTAGACCGGGCGGTGGCGGTAGCTCCCGTGAGGCCGAGTGCAGGTGCTGGTGGGGTCGGCGTCGCCACTGGTGCGGCTGAGTTTGGGCACGCGGAGAACAGTCCGCCGACAGCTGATACTGACAGGGGCGGCGACGACCGCGCATCCGATGTTTCGAGCCGGTTCGCCCAGTGACGGATCGGCGGTTGTGCAGGACCGCCCGAGCTGCTTCTGCTGCACCGGTGGACAGGGAGGGTCTTGCGGTATGCCGGAGGTCACGAAACGGTGGCTGTCGATGAGATCAGTCTGCTGGTCACGCCGGCGGGTCCGTCAGCCGCACCTCAGCAGTAGGTCATGGTCTCGCCGATGTTGAGTGGGCACACCGGGGAACCGATGACGTTCTCGAGGGTGCCGGTGGTCACCTCCTCGACCATGCCCCGGTGCAGGACGCGTTGATCGTCAGCGGCATCGTCTGAGCGCGGTCCAGGGCCCTGAGCTCGATCTTCTCCTGGAGCGAACAGGTTCGTAGAAGGACCTCGCCGGGATCGTGGTCGACCTCGACAGGTGTCGGCGTTGCTGCGTTCGATGCACTCCTCCCAGTAGTAGAAGCAGTGGTCCTGAGGTCCCATTCGCTTGAAGAGCAGGCAGACCTGTTGACTGACAGGGGCGCCTGCACTGTCTGGAGCAGGTCGCCGACCTGCAGGCTGCCTCGCGTGCCCGTTCACCAGGACCCTCCCGCCTGCTCAGGGCGTAGACGGGCGCCGCTGCCCGCCGTCGGTACCTGATCCGCCTGTCATCAGCGGAACTGGTAGCAGACGCGGGCATGCCCCGGCAAACGGATCGCACTCCCCATGATCCGGCCCCACTACGTGGATCCGAACGGCTCCAGGATCCGGGTGCCGTGTGAGACTGTCCCCATGCGCGTTGCCGAGATCGCCGGCTGACCGGGACAACCGTGCGCACGGTGCGCTACCACTCGCTGGGTCTGCTTCGGTTCCCGGGAGAACGGGGCGGCTGGCGCGACTCGACCTGAGCCCACGTCGCCCGGCTCTCCCGGATCGCTGGCTGGTCAGGCCGGCGTGTCCCTGGAGACCATCGGCGCGTTCTCGACAGGTCCGAGGCGACCGGCGTCCGAGCAACCCGACGGCAACGCGCCGCAGCCTGGAACGGTTGAAGCACGCGCGGCGGCGGCTCCGTGATCGAGGACCTGGCGGAGCTGCGCCGCCGTGGAGGATCACCTGGCCGAGGGTCAGCAGGCAGAGGGACATGCTCGCCGGCCTGCTGGAGCGAGGCCAGAGCGAGGTTCGACCATCTCACCGATGTCCCCACGTATGGCGCCTTCTTCGACCGCCTGGAGCAGGCCGCTGCCGATGAGGGCCACCCGCTGCACCGTGCGCAAAGGGCGGGACCTGACCGACCTGGCCTGCTATCGCGGCCAGATGCCGCCGGAGGCGGGTTCCTCTTCGTGGACCCCGGATCCTGACTACGACGCCGAGGTCACTGGCGCTTTTACTCCAGGAGCCGACCGAGCTGTCAGGCGCAGATCGAGCAGCGCGCGGGTCGTGGTGCTCCCGGATGGAGGCCCGGCTGCCGCCTGAGCGCCTTGCAGCCCTGCGCCGGCAGCGTCGACGCGATGCGGTCGCTTCGCCTCATCAGACGGGGTACGCCCGATGCGCAGCTCACCGGAGCGCGGAACAGGGTTCCTGCCACTGATCGACCAGAGTGGCGCCTGAGCAGTAGACGGCACTCGCTGATGCCGCGCGATCGGCGGCTTTGCGTACGACGCGGCGTACACCACCCTGAGGGCATGCCAACGATACAGCTTCCTCCACAGCTGGCTGCCGGTGGCATCATCTTCCGTGACGATCTGGGGCTGGTCAAGACCTTCGGTTCGCTTCCGCGCGCTCGACGGTCTCCGGCCTGAGGTGGAACAGGCCAAGACCACAGTTCCGGGACCCAACGGTTCCGGGGAAGTCGACGACGATCCCGCATCGCTTCTGGGCATGTACCGCCACGACAGCGCGCCAGGTACAGGCTCCTGGGCATGAATCACGCAGGCAAGGCATCACGCGCCGGTGCGCCTACATGCCAGGTGATGGCGCTGTGACGCTCACGGGGCACAGACCTCAGTGCCCTCGCGCGCTGCGCAGCGCGACCAGGCGCGAGCCCGGCTCAGCGGGGTGCCCTGCCTGGATCCCCACAAGCCAGCTCTACTCCGAGGGCAACCGGCAGAAGGTCATGCTCACGTGGCGCTGGCGGCGCCAGTGCGACTGGTCATCATCCTCGGTAGGCCGACCTCAGGCTCGACCGCTTCCAGGCCGAGGTCTTCGTCGACGCAGTTCGTGATGACGAACCAAAGACTTGCGTTAGCATGTCGAGCCACATCGCTGGCGGAGTCGACCACCTGGCGACTGGTGACGATCATCAGATGGACAGCCGTAACTTCAGGCTGCTGGTTCGAAA
>BNJU01003653.1_pt1:0-72500 | contig 76530 bp, 88 predicted proteins | sample 8539281 | NCBI WGS metagenome assembly BNJU01 (sample SAMD00202456, study PRJDB9452) | human saliva metagenome | isolation source: human saliva | place: Japan
TCTTAAGACCTGGTTGGGGCACCACTTATTTTATCCAATTTCAAAATGCTTTAAAATCAACGTTTTCATAAGTTTCTAAAAATTCAAATTTCAATTAAGTTCAATCACTTTCATTTAAATAAGGTAAACTTTCATTAAAAATAAGATAAAAATCGAACCAGAATATCAAAAGTTTACCTTATTTGGTTTTTACAGAAGTGAAGTAAGCATTCAATACGAATCAATACATAATAAAAACGCTGATTTTGTACTGACCCCAAAAAGTTAGACAAATAATTATTGAAAGGATTTAGTTCTGTATTGCACAGGACTGAGTCCTTTTAGTTTGACTTTAATTCGTTTATTGTTGTAGTAATCAATATAGTCTACAATAGCTTGTTCCAATTGCTTAAGCGACTGAAACGACTTCTCATAACCATAAAACATCTCAGACTTAAGAATACCAAAGAAGGACTCCATCATACCATTGTCTGGGCTGTTGCCCTTGCGTGACATAGATGCTTGAATTCCCTTACTCTCTAGGAATCGATGATAAGAATCGTGTTGGTATTGCCAGCCCTGGTCACTATGGAGAATCGTATTCTCATAATGTTTCTCCGTGAAGGCCTGTTCCAACATGACTTTCACTTGTTCTAAGTTGGGCGAAGTAGAAAGATGATAAGCAATAATTTCGCTGTTAAAACCATCTAAAACAGGCGATAAATAGAGTTTCTGTGTGCTATTTGGAATGGCAAACTCTGTCACATCCGTATAGCACTTTTCCATTGGTTTCGCTGCTTCAAACCGGCGTTGAATGAGATTTTCTGCTTTCTTGCCAATCTCTCCTTGGTAGGAAGAATACTTTCGTTTCCGACGAATTCGGGCACTTAAACCAAGAATCTTCATCAGACGTTGGACCTTCTTATGATTCACTGTAAAAGCCACGATTTCTTAGTTCAATAGTAACTCTCCGATAGCCATAATTTCCTTTATGCTCACTATAAATGGCCTGAATTTCGGTTTTTAAGCTCTTTATCTTTATCAAGCCCATCCAGTTGCTTCAACTGATAATAGTAAGTCGAGCGAGCTAAACGTGCTGTTTCAAGAAGAAAATCTAGTCGAAATCCTCCTGAAACCATTTCTCTAACTGTCTCTGCCTTTCTCGCTCTAGGGCTTCCTCCCTTTCCTCTAATTCTTTTAACTTTTTTAGGTAGGCCACCTCAGTCCGTAAGCGTTCATTCTCCTCCTGAAGTCGCTCCAGTTCTGTCATCTCTTCCCAAGTTTTTCTTCCGTTTGCGTCCCATTTTAGCTGGTCTCCCTCTTGTTTTTCTCAAGAATAGTATACCCGTTTTTTTCCTGTATTGCGCCAGCCAATTTGGAAGCATTCCTTGGTTTGGGAGAGCATAATCAAGACTGACACTTCTTTGCGAACGACCTTCAAGAAGAACTTTCTCAACCATTTCTTGTTTTAATTCAGGGGAATAGTGACGATTCTTCCCTTTTTTGACGAACTCCATTCCATAACGGTCAATCAATCTCATCATGTATCTTAGGCCAGCAACATCCACTCCAAATCTTTTTGAAAGCTGCTTGAAGCTTTGTCCTTGTTTTCTTAGTTCATAGATTTGAACTTTATCCTCATAACTCAATTTCATAATAAAAACACCCCAAAAGTTAGATTTTTTTCTGTCTAACTTTTTGGGGTGCAGTTCATTTCAAGCGTTTTTCTTTTTTCAATTTCAATACATTTCACTATATTTCAGTCCAAACTCTACCTTTTTCTCTACCTTTTTTTAGATAAATATATCATCTGGATATTGAGTTAAGCCCTGCTATCATTTCGATGGCAGGGCTTTTTAATGTTAGTACACTACCTTCTTATCTGTATTTTTGATGGAGCTGAAGTTGACATCTACAAAGTTTAATGTTAAAATACATTCAAAAATATATTTGAATGAGGTGTTTTATGGTTCAAAATGTTGTTACTTCAATAATCCTGTATTCTGGCACAGCCGTAGACTTACTTATTATCCTAATGTTATTTTTTGCCAAAAGAAAAAGCAGAAAAGACATCATTAACATCTATTTAGGACAATTTCTAGGCTCTGTTAGTCTAATATTGCTAAGTTTACTTTTTGCATTTGTCTTAAATTATATTCCTAGTAAAGAGATTTTAGGTTTGCTCGGTTTTGATTCCAATTTTTCCTAGGACTCAAAGTTTTTGCTTTTTAGGAGATTCTGATGGAGAAGCTATTGCAAAAGATGGTTTGCGCAAAGATGATAAAAACCTGATTTTTCTAGTCGCTATGATTACTTTTGCAAGTTGTGGTGCTGACAATATTGGTGTTTTTGTCCCATATTTTATTACCTTAAATTTAGCGAATTTGATAGTGGCTTTACTTACTTTTCTAGTCATGATTTATCTCTTGGTTTTTTCTGCCCAAAAATTGGCACAAGTCCCTTCTGTTGGAGAAACTTTGGAAAAATATAGCAGATGGTTTATTGCCGTTGTTTATTTAGGATTGGGGATGTATATCCTGATTGAAAACAACAGCTTTGACATGCTAAGGACTGTGTTCGGCTAGGAGAAAAAATTATGAAAAAAGATAGTATATGCCAAGTGAATATTATAAATCAACAAAATGTTACAACCGCAACGAACTACCTTGAAAAGGAAAAAGTCCAAAAATCACTTCGTATTTTTATCAAAGTTTACCGATAATAAACAGATAAATATCATCTTTTATCTCCTTGCTGTTGAAGAACTCTGTGTCTGTGATATAGCCTGTTTACTAAATCTCAGTATGGCATCTGCCTCCCACCATCTTCGTAAACCAGCCAATCAAAAACATCTTGGATACTAGAAGAGAGGGAAAAATTATATATTATTTTATAAAAGATGAGGAAATCAGAGATTTTTTTAATCAACTAGGATAACAACTATTTTTTTACTACTCTACCATTCACTCTACCTTTTATTATGTAGCATTCTAAAAACATTGATGTACCAACGTTTCTAACAGCTAAAATAGAAATTATTTAATCTTTTTATAGAAGTTAAGTAAGCATTCAATACGAATCAATACATAAGAAACGCTGATTTCAAGCGTTAGTTAGATAGAAGAAAAGTCCTTTTTGAGAGCATTTTCTTCTATTTTTTCTTTGTGATCAAAAATATAAAAATTCTTTAAAATCTTCGGGTTATAAAGAGATCGTTTCAGCTCTTTTGAGTTGTCTTCGTTGACATTTTATCTCAATAGTGTATAATCGATGTAATATGTAAAGTTACAACAAAAAGGAGACACCCTATGCCTTATGCTTACCAAAGCCACATTTACCTAGCAGAGGCGGTTTTAAATGTCAAGGATTTGACGAGTCAAACGGCTTTTTATCACCAGATTATTGGCTTGGAGATTTTATCTCAAACAGAGACAGAAGCGATTTTGGGACTTGGTAAAAAGGCCTTGGTCCACTTGATTCAAGCAGAAAAGTCTGGCGAAGTAAGGGAGCATTATGGGCTCTACCATCTGGCGATTTTGTTACCGACACGAAAAGCCTTGGCAGATGTCTTGAAACACCTAAGTGACTTGCGCATTCCTCTGGTCGGAGGTGCGGATCATGGATACAGTGAAGCCCTTTATCTGGAGGATTTGGAAGGAAATGGCATTGAACTCTACCGTGATAAGCCAGTTTCTTCATGGGATATTCGCGAAGATGGCCGTATTATCGGTGTGACCGAAGCCCTTGCGGCACAGGATATCTATGAGTTAGGGGAAAAGGTAGACCCCTTTATCCTAGCTGAGGGGACGAGAATGGGGCATATCCATCTATCGGTTAAGGATAGCCATGCGGCGAGTCAGTTTTATCAAAAAGTGTTAGGGCTAGAGGATAAATTTAGTATTCCAAGTGCTAGTTGGATAGCGGCTGGTCAGTACCATCACCACCTGGCTGTCAACGAATGGGCTGAAAAAGGTCTAGCTCCGCGCAAATCAGGCCTGCCTGGCTTGGCCTACTACGTCCTTGAGGTCGAAAGCAAGGAAGAACTCTTAGCCATCGTTAAGCAAGCACAAGAGGTAGAAGCTCCGATCAAGTGGTTACATTCGAGTGAAGTGGATCTTATAGACCCAGACGGCATTGTGACCCGCATTCGCTTGGAACGATGAGACGAGGAAAACACATCATAGACATAAAAAGCGAACAGGCTCGCATTCTGTTTTTAGAATGCGGACTTGTTCGCTTTTGTATGAAATGACGAAGCTTTTTCTTGACTCTAGCCAAGGTATCTATCGAGGATATTTTCCCTTTTCTGGGGGTTCATGCTATAATACTAATAAACTTTTCTTTCTCTAGGAAGGAAAATGCCGAAAAATCGGCTAGACTGCTCGCAATCGTCGTCACGATGCTTTTAAGAGAAAGTAGAACTCTGTTTGAGTATCCGTATTGAGTTTAGGAGACGGGAAATAAGATGGATACAAGTGTAAAAATTAATCAGTATGGACCCTCTGGAGGATTATTTTATCTATTATGATCTGAAGAATCAAGTATTCTACGGTATAAAACAAGGCATGAATTATTCAGCCATTGCAGTCCCTATTGCAATCTATTCCTTGCAATGGCTGTCGAGGTTGCTCAACCAAACCTTTGGAGATGTCTCGTCACCTTTCAATCTGCTTTTCTTTATCTTGATGTCTCTGTTTTTGATTTTCGGGACAATTCTCCTTGCCAAATCTACCCGACGTAAAATGAAGACAGATAGATTTAGAAAAGTCCGGCTGACAAAAGCCAATATCAAAACACTTAGGAGAAAATCTAGATGGACAGTTCTAGTTGAGGTTTTTTGTTTTCTCATGATTCTGTTTTCCATCTATCGCTATTTTATCTACTCTGATTTTCAGTTCTTGATTATGTATATGTTAGGGAATTTTTCCCTTGTTTATATGGTCTATGAATTTCAGATGAAAACGCGCAAACGACTGTTCAAAGAGCTGATGGAGACATTACAGGACGATAGCCGAGGGAAAGAGGGAGAAATGTAAGATGAGAAAAATAATTTTTATTGGACAGAGCGGTGATGAAGCTGTCTACTATAACACAAGAACAAAAGAGGCTCTGGTAGCCGATAAGAGCGCCTTGTTAAATACAGAAGGAGCTAGGAAGACCAATAAGGTTATTATTCCTTTGATATTACTTTTTGCGTTATTTGGTGGAGGTGTTGGACTTGCTATTTTTTCCTTTACTTCTCCATTTAGATTAAACGAGAGGATGATTCCAATCATTTTACTAGCCATATTTTTAGTTTTTGTTGGAAGTATTTATATGTTGGAAAAAGCATTGTATAAAAATGTTCGTTCCACATTTTTGGCAAACGAAGAACAATTTAAAGCTGCAGTGAATGGAAATTTATTTTGGGAAGGATTTTCCGATAAGAAAGCAACATTAGGTAAAATTTTCTTTTTCTCGTTTGTTATCTTGGTTCTTCTGTTTTGTTTAGGAATTGTAAGTTTATTTGGAATACCAGGAATGCTTATTCCTTATTATAACCATGAGTGGTTTGATCTTTCATTATTATTTTCACCAGTGGCAGGGGTACTTCCAGCAGTGGTCGTAATTGCTCTATTCCAAAACAACCCAATCCGCTGGCTCTTAGCTGTGCGAAAATGCAAGCAGGGAAAAGTATTGTTTAGGGAAGAGAAATAAGTGGAGGATAAGATGAAAGAAAAAGTATGTTGAATTTTTTGAATATACTGATGACTCGTCATATACCAGTGAGAAATTTACATTTCTATCTTGCATTTTTAATCGAATTTTTTTATTTACTTCAGTAGTACTGATTGTTTTCTATATTTACTAAGAATCAAATGCAGAATCTTAGTATATTTTTTTGATTCATGTTACTATTGTCCATATGGTAATAATACTGCTTGCATTTTTTTGTTGTTTCAAAAATTTTTCCGCTTCAAAAATTATTACAATCAGTTCCGACGACTTCGTATCTTTTTTTCTTCATTTTGAATTTCTTTTTGAGCTCTATATTCTTTGGGGAACAGTATTTATCGATATTCTTTCTTTTTCATTGGATTGAGCTTTGCTTTTCAAGTGGTAAACTTTTTTTATCAAATATCAATTGTTTCAAAAGTAAAACAAATGCCAGATAATGAGCATAAGAAGAATTTGTTACACTTACCAGTCCTTATTGTAACAATAACGTCAGCAGCAATAGTAGTAATAACACGATTGTTTATGTTATCTGGAATCTATATTATCATCGGATTAGTAGGAATGAGTATTTCATGGAACTCGTTCTTTATTCTCGGCTATACTCAAGTATTCACAGGTTGGAGAAAGAAAAGCACGAATAACTTCATTTATAGAGGAAAAAAATAAAATGAAATTAATGAGAATGTCTAGTAGTAGCACAGCTCGTGCTAGGAGGATAAGATGAAAGAAAAGTATGTTGAATTCTTGAATATGGCAGTTGTCGATACTAGACCTATAAAAAAATTCTGATTTTTTTAAAGTCAGGTGCAATTGAGTAATGTTTACTTTGCTGATATTTATAGTGTCTATTTTTATAGAAGGTGAGATACATGATGTAAGTATGAATATCTTTCACATTGCCATTTATCATCTATTAGCATTGTTATTCATATTCTTGCTATTTCAAAAGTTTTCCAAATCAAAATTATTGCAAATATTTCCGGCTACGTCTGTGTTAATTTTTTTCATATTGAGTTTCTTTTTCTGGAGTTCTATATTTTTTGGGAGATGACTACTGGTCTATCTTCATGGTATTGATTAGCCTAAGCCTTATTTTTCAACTACTAACCTTTGTTTACCAGTTATTAATTGTCCCTAAAGCTAAGACTTTACCATCTGGAGAGTTCAGGAAGACAATATTACATATCCCTTCTGTTATTGTTATTTGTTCAGCAGCAATTGTAGTAGTTATAGCACGTTTATTTATGTTGCCGGCGGTATATGTTGTTACTAGTCTTGTGGGCTTAAGTATTGGATGCCTTCCCTTCTATTGGTTTGAATATGCACGAGTATTCACTGGCTGGAAAAAGAAAAGCACCAATAACTTTATTTATAGAGGAGAAATAAAATGAAATTAATAAGAATAGATATCAGTAATATTGTTATACAGAGAAAAAGTAGCTATGGATTCTTTTCTAGATTTGATTGAAGGTTGTGAAAAGTTATTATTTGAAACAGGGTCTATAAAAATGGTCCGACAACGATTGAAACTTGTTTAAGCACTTTTGGAAAGCCGGGAGAAGCCTTGTTTAAGGTCTATATTCCGACAAACATTCCAATTGAAGGAAATGATGAATTCCAATATCTAGAACATTTTACAATTAAGCAGTGTGTCTCTGATGTAACTCCATTTGATGAACATTTCCTTCCAAAAATTGAAGAAATGAAGCAATATATTCAAGATGAGGGTTGGAAATGCAAGGAGATACCGTTTTTCTATCTATTTTGCCAATATTTGGACAGCACTTTGTTGAAATTAATATCCCAATTAAGGAGATTTCAGATGCTATTTAAAAATGTGGGAGAATACCAAGATATACAGTATAGAAATGTTATCTCAAGGTATTATACAGTATCTCCAGAAGAGATGCCAGACACCTATAATGCTTTTTTAGACGAAGTAAGAGAAGCAGGATATACGCTTCGAGGACCTTTCTTTTATACGATTAATTCCAAGTTAGAAGAAAATCAAGATGTGTTGATGGAGCTGTTTATCCCAGTAGAAGAAGAGTATATTGAAGATGCTTTTGCCGAAAGAGTTTTTTTATATCACAGTCTGTTTCAAGTTTTTAAATACTGTTTCAACTAGAATTTTAGAACCAGATGACGAGTTAGTGAAAGAGGGAATAAGCTTCTTGGCGGGTTATATCTATTATCAGGGACATTGTGAGTTGACCCCTCCCTTCTTTTTTACCACAATCTCTGATGGGAAAGTCTATACAGATATTAAGGTAGGAGTATTGAAGGAGTAAGCCGAATTCCATCTGATAATCTACTTCCGATAAAAAGTTAGATTTGTTAGTATATTTTAGGACTTTTCTATCTACTTTATTTAGTGAAACAAAGTTAATTCTAGAGAGTATAGATACAGATATTATCAAATAATATTACCATACTTTAAAGAAATCAAAAACGAGGAGCTACTTTGACATTAAAGAAAGTCCTCGTTTTGGAGATAGCTTTGCAAGAACTAATGGCGCTTCTAATCAAAGGTATATTACTCGATTAAATATTAAAAATACAATCTGGTAGCTTAGCTAGGAATCGACTCAAGATGAATCTGACGGATACTTTACTCTTTCTATCTATCGAATACGGGATAGACGATTGGAAGAATCGAAAGTAGACCCTCTATCATTTGGTAGGAGATTACAATGAAAATTATTTTTCCAGTACCAACGGGTGATATTGTAGAAATAAATGGGAAAGATTATCTCCCTATAGCTGTTCATAATCCAGATTGGTATATTACTAAGAGAAAGCATTTATGGTTAAATTTAGAAACCAAGCAAATTGATTGGGAAGATACAAAAATACAATAGTTTCCTAAAACTCCTTCGGTAGATCTAGGGTTCCTCAAAATAGAAATTGATAGAGATGACTATCTCACAAACTTACTATGATAGTCTTCGCCAAAATCAACTTTCCTTTCATCAGGATGTATTGAAGGAAGTGTTTTGGAGAAAGCTGCGCCTAAAGTTTATCAATTATTAAGCAAGCAAGATTCACAGTTTTATCTCCTAATTGATTCTAAGATATATAACCATGAGGTTTATGGAGATGTTCCACAGTTTCTTGATTTGTATCAGCTTTTTGTCCCAGCCAATACGAATCTTGACGAAGGGCTTACGATTCCAGCCGAACTCAGTAAAGATGATCAAGAGCATTCAGTCAATACCAAAGAAGAATTTGATTTGTATTACGATGTTGCTAAAGACCGCGAACTGAACAAACAACGCCGAATACTGGTTGAAAAAGAAGAATAAGAGGACGATTCGTCCTATGTATTTAAACTCAAATAAAGGAGGATTCTTACCAAATGAAATACCTATGGGAGAAAATAAATGGATAAGTTACAAAAAGATATTAATGATGCACTTGAAACAGCACGAAGATTAAGCTTAGTAAAGGCGATTTTTGGACTATCTCTATATTCTCTTATGGTTATGATTGGTACGTCTTTACCGATAAGTTTATTTCGAATGGCTAGTGAAGCTGGGTATGACCCAGCTATTCCACTGACCTCAATGGTTACACAGCTAACATCAGTGGAAAAAGGGCTCATTCCCCCAGATAGTTTCTTTGGCTTTCTATTTTTTCTTTGTTGCGGTCATTTTACTTGTTTTTATATTATTTCTAAAAGAAATCGCATTAAAGCCTATTTAATGACTCAGATTTTTCAATTGTTTTTGCTCGTAATTACATATTATAGTTGGTTTGTAGCCATCTTGTATTTAATCCCTCTAGTAGCAGTTCGTATCGTTTACTGGATTGGGTTTGTCTTATCATTGATTTACCTTATTTATATCCTTGTCACAAAGCAGCGTGCTAGAAAAGATTATTTTGATTCTCTAAATATTAAAAAATTTTTGAATGTGATTTTGTTCTTATGGTTGTTGATGTATGGAATCAATCTCTTCACCAACGGACTCAATCATTTCCTAGCGTATCTCTTGCTTGCTTTATTACCTATTGCACCTATTTTACTAGGACTATTTTTGGTATCATTTTTCAAGTCCAATGTAGTAACTCTAGAGAACTTGAATGCAGTCAATAAAAACCAAGAGAAATACCGTGAAGAGTATGGATATACCATCGAAGAATGGTACGGGAAAAAGTCAAAAATGTATAAGGAACATGTGAAGAAGTCTAAGAAGAGATAAAGGTTTGTATAAGTTTTATTAAAAGGAGGAAGAATGAAGAAGTTATTTGTCATCGTCTTGTTATTGATTCTTGGAGCTTGCTCTAATGGAAAGGAAGCAGGGGGAACAGAGAAAAGTACACGCGAGACAGTTGTAAATAAAGAGAAGAAATTGAAATTTGTGGTAGCGCCGCAATACGAAGGTAAAACATCTGATTTAATTGAACTTGGGAAAAAATTGACTAAGGAACATCCTGAACTAGGCAGTAAAGGGAAATATGGCTATCTACTTTACAGGAGCAGTTTCAGATGGTAGAGCAGCACTAATGCTCGTCAATAAAACTGACGTAGACATCAAAAAAGATTTGGAGTTTTCACTGAGCTGGTCCTATGATGGCAAAACTATTTTTGAGAATCAAAAGATTAGCTATACTATCAAGGATAGTGGTGAGTTACCTTCTTACACAACTACGTTAATTTTGTTACCACTTAATTCAGAGCAACTGGAGATTGTTGATTCGATGTCGATCCATCTAAGATGACACTTTCAATGTCCGATGTGAAGAGCGCAGAATAAGATAGGAATTGAATGTGACAACAGAAACCATTTTATTTTTTTATTTGCTACCATCGTTATTCTTTTTATCCTTGATTTTTATCTGGTACGTATTTTTTATCTTTATTTTTCGAGATAAAAATGGTACGTCTTGCCAAATCGTCTGTTAAGGGAACAGTTGTAGGCTATAGTAATTTTTCAGGCTGGGAATCCTCCGATTGTTGAATATACGGTTAATGGAACTACTTATAGCAAGCCATTACGGTATTTTTATAGTCAAAACGATTTTCGCTTCCATGGGGGCCCCATAAGCGCCTCTAATAAATTTACAAGAGAGGATATGTTGGCAAATTCCCTAACCTTTTATCGTAATTCCTTTATATCCTTTAATAACTTAATGCGTACGCATTTTCCGATCTATTCGAAGATGACGGTATGGTATGATCCTGAAAAACCAAACAGGGCTTATGTGGAACGATACTGTGGAATCAACAAACTTTATAAATTGTTGGGTATCGGTAGTGCTATATTGTTAATCATGATCTACGCCGTTGTAGTGCTTGCTTAGTTGTTAGGGAGATGAGGTAATCCACATAATGTCACAAGAAAGATACTTGCAGATAAAAAAAGAGCATCAAGTTCGAAAGTTTGTGGGGCTTTGGCTATTCATTGTTCTCGCCATACTCGATATTCTACTGGTATCGAGTCATTCCAGTTATGTTCCGCTTATAACGGTGGCTATGGCAACGCTTGTGCCTTTTAATTATTTTCTACTGGGTCCTCTTGGGATACAGAAAAAAGCCATAGAAAAAGAGCACCCAGAATGGAAAACACTCAGTACAAAGGGCGTGAAGGTTCCCTCGGCTGAAGCCAATAAAAGAACTTTGGCTGGCATTGGGACCTTGATTGCCTTACTATTGTCCTTTGGGTTATCCTATAAACTTGTAAAACAGCCGAGCGACCAAGTAGATAAGCTACCTAGGGTTGATTCTAAAGCGGCTGAGAAGTCCAAGTCTTCGGAGTCTGAGCCGTCTAGTTCCTCTAAGGCAAAAAGAATCCAGTTTCTCAGAGTCGAAAAACCTCGTCTTCGACTGAACAAAGTTCTAAAACAGAAAGTTCAGAAACAAAGCCGTCAAAAAGCGAGTCCAATAATCCTTATTACCAGATTCCAGGGCTTACCGACGAACAGGTGAGAGATATCATATCAAAATCTGTGAAAGATTTGAAAGAACAGCAGTCAAAAGAAAGATCCGAAGAGTAGACTCGAGGGCTTCAATGTTGTTTTTGGACGAGTTAGTATTGGAAATTTACTCTATAGAATAACTGGAGGAGTTCATATGACTAAAGAAGTGATTGGTTTGATAGTTGGAACAACTGTCACTCTCCTATCTTTTATGTTTGTATGTGGGACCTTTCTCTACCTCTATCTTCGAGATCAGAAGTTGGTCCGTCTTGCCCAGTCATCTGTAGAGGGAACGGTTGTCGGCTATAGTCGTTTTCGAGAGGGGTATCCACCTATTGTTGAATATACTGTAGATGGGCTTACTTATAAGAAAACCTTGCAGTATTTTATGATCAAAACGGTCACGACTCCGTGGGGGCCTACTAAGGTTTCAAACGATTATACAAGAGAAGAAATGCTAGCAGCTTCCATCACTCGCTACAGCAACTCCTTTGTTTCCTTCAAACGCTTGATGCAGACCCATTTCCCCCTTCATTCGGAGCTGACAGTCTGGTATGATCCAGACAAGCCGACCAGGGCCTATGTCGAACGTTACAGCGGGATGGACAAGTTTTACAAGTGGTTCGGTATCGGATTTGGAATGGCCCTAGTCCTAGTCTATGGGATAGTAATCCTAGCCTTTTTGTCTAAGATATAAGGCATAACTAATCGGAAACTTATTTACTCAACCGTGCTTCAAGGAGGACAGCCTTTGTTCTCCTTTTTCCTGTTCAGCAATCTTTTCTATCCGATACAGAGAAAAGGTTGCCTCCTACAAAGACAGATAGGATGAGAATTTTGACAAAGAACCTTATTCGAGATATAATGAAGAGAAAGTGACCAAGGATGAATCAATGACAAACTCAAAGTATATAACACGCCTGAAACGTTCAGAAGGCCAGTTGCGTGGGATTCAAAAGATGATCGATGAAGATCGTGACTGCGCAGATATCATTACCCAGTTGACCGCAGTACGCTCCAGTGTTGAGCGCGTGATTGAGATGATGATTACCGAAAATCTCACCGCCTGCATCAATCAGCCACTAGATGACCCCGAGGCTCAAAAGGAACGCTTGGAAAAGGCTGTTCAGTACCTTATCAAACGAAAATAACCCTCTTTTTGGGGCTATCAAGTTGATAAAGAAGGTTAGAAGATGGAAGCATACGAAAAAAAGTTGTAGAAATGCTAAATGGGCTAGATATTCCCTTTGATATCGTGGAGCACTGAGCCAGCCTTAACCACGGAGAAGGCAGATGGTTTTTATCGAGGAAATCGAAGGTATCCGTACCAAGACCATGTTTCTCACAAACAAAAAAAGAAAAACAACCTATTATCTGGTAATCATGGATGATCAAAAGCGTCTGGATATGGCCCTCTTGAAAGAACTAATAGGAGCTAGCAGGATTCGGATGGCTTCGTCTAAGAGCTTGTTTGAAAAATGAGCTTGCCCGCAGGTGTTGTTTCACCTTTTGGCTTGCTCAACAATACCGACAAGGATATTCAAGTTTATTTCGACAAAGAAATCATGTCGGAATAACGGATGAATTTCCACCCCAATACCAACGAGAAAAAAACCTCTTTTTGGGCTACGATAGATTTGCTTCGTTTTTCTAGAAGTGATTGGCTACGAGTCCCATATTATTGAGTTATAGGAAGCCGTAATCATCCACCTACCAACTTGTACTATTTATGCACACCATACACTACATCTTGAACAAAAACAAACACCAAAAAAATGATGTTTGTCTACTTTTCTGAGAGCTGGATTCAGCTCTTCTTTTTATTTAACAACAAGCTCATAGCGAGTTTTGCTGGTGAAGGTTTGCCCTGCTTTGAGAATGACTTGGTCTTTAAAGTCACTGTGAATAGCATCTGGTAAAGCTTGCGCTTCAAGGGCAATTCCATTGTGCTGTACCATTGGCTGACCAGCTATGATGACAGTCTCATCCACAAAGTTTGCTGTGTAGACCACAAAGCAAGGGGCCTCTGTTTTGAAAAGCAGGAAACGACCTGAGTTTTTGGTCATAAAGAAACCAGCATTGTCATGACCTGCAGGAAGAGCAAATGGGTGATCCAAACCAGATACCAACTGGATTTGCTCATCGTCCTCTGCAAAGATATCTTTCAACAAGGCACCATTGTAGATGTGTTTCACCACATCACGATCAGCATCTGGAGTTTTGGCTGGCACACCGTCCGGAGCGATTGGGTAAATGCCCTCTGTGTTTAATTGGAAGACATGGCGGTCAATCGTCTGCGTGAAATCACCAGACAAGTTGAAGTAGCTGTGATTAGTTGGATTGACCAGCGTATCCTGATCTGTCGTTACCTTGTAGCTGACTTCGTAGGCACCAGTTTCTTCCAAGTGGTAGCTGATCCAAATCTTGAGATTACCAGGAAATCCTCCTGTCCCGTCTGTACGTTCTGTGTAGAGAGTCAAGCCATGGTCGCTCACCTCGACCAATTCAAACAAGTTCGAATCCCAGCCTGTTGAACCACTGTGGTTACAGTTGCTAGCATTATTAACTTCAAGGTCATAGATCTTGCCATTAAGCTCAAATGTCGCACCTGCGATACGACCTGCCACAGGACCCACACTTGCTCCATGCTTGGGACTATTGCCTACATAGCTAGCAAAATCATCAAAGCCCAAGATAACATTGGCAAAATTTCCAGCCTTGTCAGGCGTTACATAGCGCAAAATGGTCGCACCATAAGTCATAATCTCTAGCTGGTAGCCACCGTCAGTCTCAAAGCGATAGGCCAAGACATCCTTGCCCTCATGATTTCCAAATACACGCTCTGTGTATGCTTTCATTCTGTTCTCCTTTGATCCATTTCTCTTAAGTAAACAAACCATAGAGAGCATATTCACCATCTATGGTTGTAGTTTCTATTTTCAGAATCCTTTGTCAGAAAAATCTTAAGAATCTTCTTAACAAAAGGAATTCTTCTATTCTTGATTTATGCTTCTACACGTTCAGTCCATGAAGTCGCTGTTGTTTGAAGAACCTTGTTGAGTTCGTCAATGTTCTCAAATCCAGTTGTACGTAACCATTCACGAGCTGCTGCCTCACCGTCTTTGATGTAGGCTTCGACTGATCCAGCCCATGTCGCACGTCCACAAAGAACGCCGTTGAAGTTTGCGCCTGATTCGTGGGCAAAGACAAGGGTTTCTTGGAAGAGTTTAGCTGATACACCAGCACTCAAGTAAATGTATGGTAAGTTCGTTGCTTCGTCTTGTGCTTTAAAGAAGGCTGCTGCTTCTTCACGAGTATGGACGATTTCACCATCGCCAAAACCTTCAACGTATTTGACGTTGACTGGAACTTCCACTTTCAAGACATCGATGTTGAAGCGTGGATTTGAAAAGACTTTCATGGCACCGATAACCTTGTGTGGTTTCACTTTAGCGTACTCTGCAAAGCCTGCGTCCGCAATCTTTTCATCGTAAGCCAAGATTTCAAGGAAGAAGGGGATGTCTTCCGCCACACACTCAGAACCTATGCGTTCGATGTAAGCTTGCTTTTCTTGATTGAGCTCGTCAGCGCTGTCTACATCGTAGTAAAGCAAGAACTTAACAGCATCAGCACCTTGTTCTTTGATGCGTTTTGCAGACCAAACGTCCAAGCAATCAGGCAAGCGTTTAGTGCTAGTTGTATCGTAACCAGTTTTTTCATAGGCAAGGAGAAGACCTGCATTGGCATCAAGCGTCTTTGTAGCTGGAAGTCCATACTCAGGATCGAGGAGCATAGATGAGGCGTATTTTGTCAATTCATCAGCTACCAAGACTTTGAGTTCTTCCATTTGAGCGACAGTTGGTTCTTCTGTTTGGTATTGAGCCATGAGGCGTTTCAAAGCACCACGTTGGTCAAATGCAAGAGCTGAGATGATACCATTCTCGTCAGAGAGTTTTTGCAAGCAGGCTACTTTATTAGGACTTAGTTGTAATTTACTCATAGATACTTCCTTATTTTTGATAGTCATGAATGATAACACCTTGTACCACACGGTTTACTGTACCAGTAGGAGACGGTGTATCTGGTTTATTTTCGACCTTAAGTGAAGTCAATAGGGCAAAGAGTTGGGCATAAATGATGTAAGGGAAGACACGGTAAATGTCATTCAAGACTCCACCACAGCCAAGAGCCACTTCTTTGACATTTTCAAGACCAAAGGCTTGATCACTCAAAAGAACGACACGACGAGCAATCTGGTCACCAGCAACTTCACGAACCAAGTCCAAATCATACTTGCGAGTGTAGTCTGTCGTTGTACCAAATACCAAAACAACTGTATCTTCATTAATCAATGATTTTGGACCGTGACGGAAGCCAACTGGGCTTTCATACATGGTCGCAACTTGACCAGCTGTTAATTCCAAAATCTTGAGCTGAGCTTCATGAGCAAGGCCGAAGAAAGGACCTGCACCCAAATAGATAACACGATTAAAGTCGAGGTCAACCAACTCTTTGACATCTTCAGCGTTATCTAGGACCTTACGGGCAAGGCTAATCACAACTTCAAAACGTTCAGCTTTAACAGCAAATTCTGTAGGGTCAAAAACCAAGAGTGCTGTCAACATCATAGATGTAAAACTAGAAGTCATGGCAAAGCCAGCGTCATTAGAGGCCGCTGGTTGCAAGAGCAAAGATTGCGGTCATCACCATGAGCTTGAAGAGCCAATTTCCTTCTGCAGCACATGTAATGGTCACTTGATAGAGGTCATCAACCAAGGCTTTAGCCAAATCAACTGTCGCCACACTTTCAGGTGAATTCCCACTACGAGCAAAGGATACAAGAACAGTTGCCACATCTTTTTTCAGATAGATTTCTGGATTGGCTACAATATCTGTTGTCGCAATGGCATTGAAATTCCATTTACGCTCGTCATAGACTTCCTTAAAGTATGGCACCAAGGTATCTCCCACATAAGCAGAAGTACCAGCACCTGTCAAGATGACCTTGATATAGTCATGTTTATCAGCGATCCCTTGCAGAAAGGCTGCAATTTCTTCCCGTTTCGCTTGATAGGCTTCAAAAGCCTCTTTCCATACATCAGGCTGTTGGTAGATTTCACGAGTCGTGATTTCTGCACCCAGTTCAAGTAGTTCTTCTTTCGTGTAATTTAGCATAGAGTTCCTCTAATCTATTATTGTTTCATTCCTATTGAAAATATGGGAATGGGATTGACTCCCATTCCCATGTATATTCTATACAAGCTGTTCTAACGATTTAGCCGTTGTCACATCTTATTGAATTGAGTTCCAACTAAATCTTGGGGAAAAAGACCGATTATCGTCGGAGCATCGCTCCATCCTCCTATCGCCTACTTTCCCTGTGATTTTCACGTTGTCACATCTTATTCATCTTCGTCATCATCGAAGCCAGCTAACAGATCATTGACTTTTACGATGCTCTCTGCAGCACGGCTCTTATAGTCCGCATCTGCACCTGTAAGGCTCGCATTGATAAATTCAATCACCATTGGTAGATTCATCCCTGCGTAGAGTTCAATATCACGACCCTCCATAATCAAGCGGCTCACCACGTTACAAGGTGTCCCACCGAGAAGGTCCGCAAAGACTAGGAAATCATCCAAACCTTCGATAGCAGCTTCAAATTTAGCAGTAAATTCTTCTGGACCATCTTCTGGAAGAAGAGCCACTGCATGAATGTTGTCCTGTGGACCCATGATCATTTCTGTGCTACCTTTAAGTTCTTCACAGAAACGACCATGACTCACCAAAATTAACGATTTCGTCATAAATTATGCGCCCATTCCAAGTACAAATTTACCAAGGGCAGAGAGACCCACTGCAAGAACGATAATAATACCGATAGCTTTAGTAGAGTTCATACCTTTCTTACCAAGCAACCAGAAGATAAAGGCAGTAAAGATTGCTGGAAGTAAGCGTGGGAAGATTGAGTTCAAGATGTCTTGGAAATCAATCATCTTTTCACCGATTGGCAATTTGTAAGAAATCTCAAAGTTGATCATTGTTGCTACAAGAGCACCCATCATGAAGACACCAAGTACAGATGCAGCATCAATCAAAGCTGTCAAGGTACTTTGCATGTTGTTGATAAGGTTAACCCCTTCTTTGTAGGCAAATTCCAATTGTTTCCAACGGAAGATGTCGTAAGCAACTGCAACTGCGATCCAAAGGAAGATACCCCATGGTTGGCCAGCGATAGCCATAGTTGCTGCGATAGATCCCATGATAGCAGGTACAAGCGAACCAAAGATAGTATCCCCAAGAGGAGCAAATGGTCCCATCAAACCTGTCTTGATACCGTTAACGGCATCTTTTGAACCCACACCATCTTTTTCTTCCATGGCAAGGTCAAAACCAGCGATAATAGTGTGGAAGAATGGTGAAGTATTGAAGAATTGAGTATGAACTTTCATCATTTCTTTCAATTCAGGAGTTCCATCCCCATACATTTTACGCAATTGAGGCAAAATCATGTAAAGGTAACCAGAAGCTTGCATACGTTCGTAGTTCCAACCCAATTGGAAAGTAAACAAGCTACGTTTGTTGATTTGATTAAAATCTTCTTTTGTAAGTTTGTAATTAGAATTCGTCATCTTCGATTTCCCCACTTTCTGATGGTGTAGAAGGTGCTGCTACAGCTACTTTTTGGCTGTTCTTGAAAGTGAACAACTGCAAGGAAGATACCCTACGATAGAAACACCGATCATAGACAAACCTTTGAAGTTGTTAGCAAAGCCAATCTTTTCAGCAACATCAGCAGGAAGAGTACCAAGGATACCCGCAACAGCTCCACCAAGACCTGTTACATATGAGTAAAGAACAGTCAACATAGCTGTCAAACCGAAATCCCATTGCAAGGTAGTGAAGGTTACGTTTAACTGGAAGGTAACGAAGCAAGATTGCAAATCCTAGACCTGGAAGCATACGTCCTGCAAGTGTCAAACCGTCTGCAACCCATTGGTATTCTTTAACTAGGTCTACTACTGATTGTACGAAAGCACCACCAAAAGCAAGAGCGAAGAATACTGGAAGGGCACGAGAAAGAGCCCAAGGCACTGCACCAAGTAGGTAGTTGCGCTCGATACCTTTGTAGTCAAAGCGTTCGATTGCAGCATCAATACGGTGTGCAAAGAAAGTAGTAGTCATACGTCCAAGAACGTCGAAGTATGTCAAAAGTGCTGCTACTGGTACAGCGATTGTTGTGATCGCAAGGTCTGTATCAATACCTTGAGAGATAGAGAATGCTGTTGCAAGAACCGCACCAGAAGTTGCGTCGATACGAGAAGCACCACCAAAGGTACCAACCCCGAGAACGAACAACTGCAAGCTACCACCGATAAACAAACCAGTTGTCACATCTCCCATGATCAAACCGGTAATGAAACCAGCGAATACAGGGGAACCTGCAGATGAAACGATTGTCAACTCATCACAGATTTGATAAGCTGAGTACAAAGTGAGAAGTAAAATTTGCCACCATTGTATCATAACAATGACCTCCTAAAAATTTTTTCCTATTTTAACAAGCTCAAAAAGTCTGAAACTGGATCATTTGGAACCATTTGAGCAGTGAGTTTCACACCTTTTTCTGCTAGTTTGTGGAAGTCTTCCACATCCTTATCTACCACATTGATAGAACGTGTGATAGGGCGAGTTTCTGGTGTTTGAGACATATTGCCGACATTGAGTGTTTCAAGCGGAACACCTGCTTCAACCAAACCAAGGAAACGGTCTGGTTTACGTGCAACGATAAAGAGACGTTGGCTATCGTATTTACCAGCAAGGATATTCGCTGCCGCTTTTTCAACCGGCAAGATACTAAGTTTTACACCTGGTGGTGTAGCAAGTTTCAAGCCACTCTTTTCGATATCGTTGTTAACGACTTCATCGTCTACAACCATAATGCGCGAAACGTTTAGTTTCCCTGCCCAAAGATTGGCTACTTGACCGTGGATCAAACGTCCATCGATACGGCATCCTACAATTGTCATAAGTTTTCCCCCTTTATATGTTTTAGTGTAGGTTTACGAGTTAAATGAATCTCTTCTTTATATTCGCACTCAGTTTCAAAGATGATGATGCGGTTAGCACCTTCCTTGAGATAGCTATGAGGGATATAAAGTGAGAGGGTCGGGCCGACATTCCAGAAACGTCCTAGGTGACGCCCGTTGACAAAAGCAACTCCCTTACCAAACTCAGATAAATCTAAGTAGGTATCCTTAGGCTCTTCAACGGTGAAGTCGAAAGCGTAAAAGGCTGGTTGTCCTTCTGTCCATCCTTTTGAAAAATCAATTTTCTCAGGATTATCCAATGGAAGTGGATATTGTTTCCCAATTTAACATGAAGTGTAGATCCTTACAGACACCTGTACGAATCCCTTTACGTTGCGTATCTGCCAAGAACTTATGTCCATAGTTAACACGCCCCATATTTTCGACCAAGATGTCAATCTCTGAAAAGCCTTCTCTATTGCCCTGACAGTAGATATCTTCACCAATTTCTGTCTGGTATTGAGTGGCAATCCATTGACCATCTACATAGAGTTGAGCTCGGTCACGTCCATCGATGATACGGAGACGTTCCTCTTCTGCATCCCAACTTGCTTCGGTACGATAAAGAAGATAGCCATAACTTTGACCAAGTTCTTCCATCGCTTTTGGATAGAGGCTTTCAGTTGGACTTGCCAGACTATCCAAGGTTTCAAACAAAGGAAACTTTTTCGACTAGTGGAATGGATTCCATTTCCATGCTTTCCTTGTAAAGTGGTTCCAACTGTGGATACTCTGGAAAGTGTGTTGCCATCATCTTCTTGACTGCTAGGTATTTAGCAGTTGGATTTCCTTCTTCATCGAGAAGGGCATCATAATCGTAAGATGTAACTTGTGGCAAATCCAGAGTTCCTCGAGCCGAGCAACCATTCATGAAACCAAAGTTTGTTCCGCCATGGAACATGTAAAGGTTGATGGAGCCTTGCTCTAACACCTCTCGAACAGCTTCTGCCAACTCTTTTGGATCACGCGTGATGATGGGTTCTTTCCAACGGTTGAACCAGCCATCCCAGAATTCCATACACATGAGGGGCCATTTTTTGCCATACTCATCAAAGAATTCTTGCATCTGTGAAAAGTTGTAAGGAGCCTTAGAACCGAAGTTTCCTGTCACAAAGAGATCTTCTTCAATCAAGGTTCCGGCTTTCAGAGTAGCCCTCCAAGGACCGTCTGAAGTAAAGAGTGGGCAATCAATCCCTCGATCTTCCATCAATTTTCGAATCGCTCTCAGATAAGACTTATCTTCTCCATAAGAACCATATTCATTTTCGACTTGCATCATGAGAATGTTTCCGCCATTGTCCAACAAGCGAGGCACGAGCCTTGGCAATAATTGGTCATAATAGCGAGCAACTGCCTCGATGTAGGCCGGGTCGGACGAGCGGATTCGCATGGGCTTGGTCAAGAGCCAAGCTGGTAAGCCACCGAACTCCCACTCGGCACAGATAAATGGCGAAGGACGTACAATAGCATAAAGGCCCAATTCCTGTGCTATTTGGAGAAATTTCTCCAAATCTAGAGCACCTTCAAAATTAAATTTTCCCTCAACAGGCTCGTGTAAATTCCAAGCCACATAAGTCTCGACTGTATTAAAGCCAAGCGCCTTTAAGTTGTAGAGAGAATGATACCAATCCTCTGCTGGAATCCTAAAATAATGAATGGCGCCGGACAAAATCTTGAACGGTTCTCCATCTAGGTAGAAATCGTTCTCAATTTTAAATCTTGGCATGTTCCCACCTCTGACTAATTAAGTTTGCGCTTTCATTTGTTATAATATTAAATATAATCAAATCTTTTTGCATTTGTCAATAGGTTTTAGAAAATTTTTTTAAATTTTTTTCTATTTTTTTACTTCTCTTTTACTAGCTTTCTGCAAATACCACATGAAAATGAACCCTCTAGTAAATTTTTAGCAAGTCGTTAAAATGAGCTACTTCTCATACATAGAATAACATTTTTAGTCTGTTATTCTATTTTTTTATCTAAATACTACTATTTTTCTTTTATATTTATGGTAAAATCAAGGATAGAGAAAGAGAATCGAGGTGAAATTATGGCTATTCCAAAATACCAATATATTAAAGATGAATTGAAAAAAACAAAATAATCTCTGGTCAATTTGCGAGTGGAGACAAGTTCTATACTGAAGCAGAGTTGATCGCCATGTATGATGTAAGTTCTATTACCGTCGTACGCGCTTTTGAACGACCTTGCCAAAGATGGCTATATTGTCCGCCAACAAGGGAAAGGAACATTCGTATCACGCGCTCGTAAGCACAAACTCGTTGAATTTTCAGATGTCGAAATCTTTGAAACAAAAAGATGATAAGGTAACCGTCCTTTCTATCGAACGTGGAAACACACTTGAATATTTGGAGAAACTTGGATTACGTGGTGATCAATTCTACTATAAAATTGAACGAATTCGTCAAAGTAATGACGTAACTTATATCTACCACACTTCTTATATTCCTGAACAATATATCAATGCCAACTATCCAAATCTTGACTACTATAGTTCTATCTATACACGCTTCAAGCTGGACTACCACATCCACATGAGTGATGAGCATTTTGAGGAAATCAATGAGATTGCATTCCCAACCCCCGAGCACGCTGCTTCTGTATTAGGAATCGATACACAATTCCCAACAGTCTTCCAAACCAAGACAACCAAGCTAGAAGCTACTGGTCAAGTTCTGGCCTATAGCGAAACTTATAAGCGAGCGGATTACTACAAGATTAAATTTATCTCAAGTAATAGAGGTCGATAAGAAAAACCTGAGTTTAGACTCAGGTTTTTCTATGTCTATTATAGCATGCACCATTTAGTATGAACATACGATAAAAAGGTAAATCTATAATTAGTAACGTTTTTACTAAAAAAACAAGTAAAATAGTCAGAAAAAAATTTTTCTGCTAGAGCAGATTTGCTAGGGAAACAGCTTCCTAATCTTATGATTTTTTTCCATTTATTATAGTTCTTTCATAAAAGCCGCTTGACTTTTTATAGTTTAGATAATAAAATAAAAACAGTTTTTATGTAAACGTTATCATACAACATAATAATAAGGAGGTTTTTATCATGAAACTAGAAAAGAAACAGCGCTTCTCCATCCGTAAATACGCGATTGGGGCAGCTTCTGTACTCATAGGATTTGCCTTCGGTACCCACGTCGTGTCTGCCGACAGCGTCACTCCAACACCAGAAAATCCAAGCGCAGCTCAAACTGCTCAGGGACAGTCGCAGACAGCTGAGACATCGGTTGAAAGCAAAATTGAAGAAACAGTTGAGGCAAAAAGCACGGAGGAGAAGAATGCTTCAGCTACACTCGCTCCAACAGTCGAAAAAAACTGAATCTCCAGTAAATTGCAGAAAAGCTGACGAGACTCCAGTCGCTGAAAAAACTACTCCTGTTTCAAAAGAACAATCAGAACCAGTAAAAATTGACGAAGAAAAGAAAAACGAAGTTGTCACACCTGCAGTAGCCACTCCTAGCGCCGAACGGGCTGCTCAGGTAAACGAAAAACTGGCTAAAAGAAAAATGATCTCAATCGACGCTGGACGCAAGTACTTTTCTCCAGATCAACTCAAAGAAATCATCGACAAAGCTAAACACTACGGTTATACTGATCTTCATTTACTAGTTGGAAATGATGGCATGCGTTTCATGCTAGACGACATGACCATCAAAGCCAATGGCAAAACCTATGCAAGTGATGATGTCAAACGTGCTCTCGAAAACGGAACGGATGCCTACTACAAGGATCCAAACGGCAACCATTTGACAGAGAGTCAGATGACGGACTTGATTAACTACGCTAAAAACAAAGGTATTGGCCTTATCCCAACCGTAAACAGCCCTGGCCACATGGATGCGATTTTGCATGCCATGAAAGAACTAGGCATCCAAAAACCGAATTTCAACTACTTTGGGAAAGAATCTGCTCGTACCGTTGACCTTGATAACAAAGAAGCGGTTGAGTTCACAAAAGCTTTAATCGACAAGTATGCTGCTTACTTTGCTGGCAAATCTGATATCTTTAACATCGGACTAGATGAATACGCCAACGATGCTACAGATGCCAAAGGTTGGAGCGTTCTTCAGGCCTACAAGTGGTATCCAGAAGATGGCTTCCCAGATAAGGGTTACGACAAATTTATCGCCTACGCCAATGACCTTGCTCGCATCGTCAAATCTCACGGCCTCAAACCAATGGCCTTCAATGACGGTATCTACTACAATAGCGACACTAGCTTTGGAACTTTTGACAAAGACATCATCGTTTCTATGTGGACTGGTGGATGGGGCGGATATGACGTCGCTTCTTCTAAACTTCTAGTTGAAAAAGGCCACCAAATCCTTAATACCAACGATGCTTGGTACTATGTTCTAGGACGGAATGCAGATGGTCAAGGCTGGTACAACCTCGACCAAGGACTCAATGGTATCAAGAACACTCCAATCACTTCGGTACCAAAATCTGATGGGGCAGATATCCCATTTATAGGCGGTATGGTAGCTGCTTGGGCAGATACCCCATCTGCACGCTATTCACCATCACGCCTCTTCAAACTCATGCGTAGCTTCGCAAATGCTAACGCTGAATACTTCGCTGCCGACTATGAGTCTGCTGAGCAAGCCCTTAAAGAAGTGCCAACAGACCTTAAACGCTATACTGCAGAAAGCGTCGCAGCTGTCAAAGAAGCTGAAAAAGCCATTCGCTCACTAGACAGCAATCTCAGCCGTGCCCAACAAGACACCATTGACCAAGCAATCGCGAAACTCCAAGAAGCTGTTAGCAACCTAACCTTCACACCAGAAGCTCAAAAAGAAGAAGACGCGAAACGCGAAGTTGAAAAACTTGCCAAGAACAAGGTAATCTCTATCGACGCTGGACGTAAGTACTTCACGCTGAACCAACTCAAGCGCATCGTAGACAAGGCGAGCGAACTCGGATACTCTGATGTACATCTCCTCCTTGGAAATGACGGACTTCGCTTCCTACTTGATGACATGACTATCACAGCTAACGGCAAAACTTATGCAAGTGACGATGTCAAAAAGGCCATTATCGAAGGAACAAAAGCTTACTACGATGATCCAAATGGAACCACTCTTAGTCAAGCTGAAATCACTGAATTAATCGAGTACGCAAAATCAAAAGGTCTCGGACTCATCCCAGCGATTAACAGCCCAGGTCACATGGATGCCATGCTCGTCGCTATGGAAAAACTTGGAATCAAGAATCCTCAAGCTAACTTTGACAAGGTCTCAAAAACAACCATGGACCTCGAAAACGAAGAAGCCATGAACTTTGTCAAAGCTCTTATCGGCAAGTACATGGACTTCTTTGCAGGCAAGACTAAAATCTTTAACTACGGTACAGACGAATACGCCAATGACGCTACCAACGCTCAAGGCTGGTACTACCTCAAATGGTACGGACTCTATGGCAAGTTTGCCGAGTACTCTAACACTCTTGCGGCCATGGCTAAAGAAAGAGGCCTTCAACCAATGGCCTTCAACGATGGTTTCTACTACGAGGACAAGGATGATGTTGAGTTTGACAAGGATGTCTTGATTTCTTACTGGTCTAAAGGATGGTGGGGTTACAACCTTGCATCACCTCAATACCTAGCAAGCAAGGGGTATAAGTTCTTGAATACCAACAGTGACTGGTACTACATTCTCGGCCAAAAAAACCAGAAGATGGTGGTGGTTTCCTCAAAAAAGCTATTGAAAATACTGGAAAAACACCATTCAATCAACTTGCTTCTACCAAATATCCTGAGGTAGATCTTCCAACCGTTGGAAGCATGCTTGCCATCTGGGCAGATAGACCAAGTGCTGAGTACAAGGAAGAAGAAATCTTTTGAACTCATGACTGCCTTTTGCAGACCACAACAAAGACTACTTCCGCGCTAACTACAATGCACTCCGCGAAGAGCTTGCTCAAATCCCAGCTAACCTAGAAGGATACAGCAAGGAAAGCTTAGATGCCCTCAATGCAGCTAAAGAGGCTCTCAACTACAACCTCAACCGTAGTAAACAAGCCGAGTTAGACGCTCTCGTAGCCAAACTCAAAGCAGCCCGCCTAAGCCTCAAGCCAACGGCAACTCACTCAGGAAGCCTCGATGAAAAATGAGTCATCTGCCACTATTGAAACTAAGCCAGAACTCATCACAAGAGCAGAAAAGATTCCTTTTGAAGTTATCAAGAAGAAAAATCCGAACCTCCCAGCTGGTCAGGAAAAGATCATCACACCAGGTGTAGAGGGCGAACGCACTCATTACATCTCTGTCCTTACTGAAAATGGGAAACAAACAGAGACCGTTCTAGATAGCCAAGTAACCAAAGAACCTGTGACCCAAGTGGTTGAAATCGGTGCCCCTATTACGCACAAAGGGGATGAAAACGGCCTTGCTCCAGTCACAGAAGCAAAACCAAGACTGGATATCCAAGAGGAAGAGATTCCGTTTACTACAGTGACACGTGAAAATCCACAATTACCACTCGGACAAACGCAAGTCGTCCTTGCTGGAGTAAATGGTCGTCGTACGATTTTCTACTCTGTCAGCACTACTGCTGACGGCAAGGAGGAAAGAACGCTTGTCAATAGTGCGATATCACAGGAAGCAGTCGCTCAGGTCGTTGAAGTCGGAACTGCCGTTGAGAAAACTGAGCAAACTGCACCAACTACTGCCAAAGCAGATGAGAAACAACTCCCTGCAACAGGAAGTCAAGACTCTGCAGGCTTGGTCGCAGCAGGACTCATGGCGACACTAGCAGCCTACGGACTCACTAAGAGAAAAGAAGATTAAACCACTTCGACAAGAATACAAAAAAGCGAGATTGAATCTCGCTTTTTTTGTTGTGATTAGTCACCCAGTCCGATACGTTCAAAGATATCATCTACTCGTTTGGTGTAGTATGCAGGGTTAAAGATTTCATCGATTTCTTCTTGAGTGAGGCGGGAAGTGACTTCTAATAATTGTTAGTGACCTATTTTAAATGCTGTCGCATATGCATTATGAAAGGCATATCCTGAAGCATATAAGTTAACTTCCGGTCTAACATTACTATAACTACGTTCTTTAAAACTCCAAAAATACTCTACCTTGCTCCTGTTCCCTATAACCTATTATATTTGTATCATATAACAACTGAAGAGTATCTTCTGGTGTTCTCATATTTCTAGGTATAGATAAATTATATTTTTTTGTTTTTTTATAAAGTTATTATAAATTTCTTCAAATTTATTATAGGTAAATCGCTTCGTTCTAAAAACTTTTTGACAAACTTTTTGAAACATATTATACTCATCATTATCCATGTAAATTAACATGAAGTCTTTTAATTCTCCTAATAAGTAATGAGGATATTCTGTTTTAATCATATTTAAGAAGTCATCTCTTCTAAACCTTTCACCTTCATTCTTCTCTACTAACTGATTCAACATTGTTAAAATATCCCTTGGTTTGTATAAAGAATAACGCAAAAATTCTATAAAAGAATCTTCACTATCTTGGCTATCTCGACCTGAAACACTATAAGGGAAATAATCATCCCATGTCACTCCTTTTTGGCCTATCTGACAAAGTTTGTTGTTTTTAAGAAATAATTATCCGCAATTTCGAAAAAGTTTGGAACCTCTATAAGCACTATAAGTAGTATTCCAATTAATTAATACTGAGTTATCTTTCAATTTTTTGGTTCATATTGTGAATAGACATAGAATATATAATATCTGGTCTAATCAACAAAAGAAACCTTAATCCCTCTTTCTTTCAACTCCGAATTATTCAACTCAATTACTGCATTTACTAATCCCTCAAACAATCCATATAGTCTTCATGCTTAATCTCAGTTGGCCTTGCATCAATCCCATCAATAAATAAAATGAATTGCTTATCCAATCGTATCTCTTTAAATACTTTTTTTAAATCCATCTAATAATTTAATCAAAGTCAATTGATAATTACTCTCAGCGTATTTTTCTGAACTTTCCGTACTAATCTTAGCAGATGGTTTAAAGATTCCCCCATTAATCATTGCATTTATAGAACTGTTAGAGTTTTTCAACAAACTCAATTGCTTGAATAAACTCTGGCGAAAAATGCATCACTATAAAAATCATTTATTACTGAATCTAATTTTTTTATTGGCCCAGATTTAAGTAACGTACTCGGTAAAAATTGTTTAATTTTCCTCACTAAGAACAAGATAAATAACATTCATCCATACATCCTTATATGATGACATATCTAAAGATTTATTCTTTTTCATCCGAATGAATTTATCATATACCGTATCCTGAACAAATTTTATTTTTAGCTTCAATATTATCTATGGCCTGTTTCGAAAAAAATATACTGAATATGCTGTCTTACCAGAACCTTTTTTCGCCAATAATAAAATACTTTCTCGGATCTTTTATTTGTTCTAGTACATCGCCTGCTAAAAAAATACCTTGTTAAATAAATCTAACTCACTTTCGTTGGAATTATAATATTCATATGCATCACCTTTTATTGTCTGTAAATCTTCAATTTTTAATCATAATATTACCTCCTATTTACCTCAAAGTCCGATACGTTCAAAGATATCGTTCACTCGTTTGGTGTAGTATGCAGGGTTGAAGATTTCGTCGATTTCTTCTTGAGTCAGACGTGAGGTTACCTCTGGATCTGCCTCGAGAAGCGGTTTGAAGTCTACTTGATTGTCCCAAGAGTAAGCTGTTTTCGGTTGAACAAGGTCGTAAGCTTGCTCACGCGTCATACCTTTTTCAATCAAGGTCAACATGGCACGTTGGCTAAAGATAAGACCAAACGTTGAGTTCATGTTGCGGATCATATTTTCTGGGAAGACTGTCAAGTTTTTGACAATATTTCCAAAACGGTTGAGCATGTAGTCAATCAAGATAGTCGTGTCTGGTGTGATGATGCGCTCAGCTGATGAGTGAGAGATATCACGTTCATGCCAGAGAGCCACATTTTCATAAGCTGTCACCATGTGACCACGGATAACACGCGCCAGACCTGTCATGTTTTCAGAACCGATAGGGTTGCGTTTGTGAGGCATTGCTGAAGAACCTTTTTGACCTTTGGCAAAGAACTCTTCCACTTCACGTTGCTCAGATTTTTGCAGACCACGGATCTCCGTTGCCATACGCTCGATGGAAGTAGCGATGCTGGCAAGAACTGCAAAGTACTCAGCGTGGAGGTCACGAGGAAGTACCTGTGTAGAGATTTCTTGAGCACGGATACCAAGCTTGTCGCAGACGTATTGCTCTACAAATGGTGGAATGTTGGCAAAGTTCCCAACCGCACCAGAGATCTTACCAGCTTCCACACCAGCAGCTGCATGCTCGAAACGCTCGATATTGCGCTTCATTTCACTGTACCAAGTTGCCAATTTAAGACCAAAAGTCGTAGGCTCAGCGTGAACACCGTGGGTACGTCCCATCATGATGGTGAACTTGTGCTCCTTAGCCTTGTCAGCGATGATGTTGGTGAAGTTTTCAAGGTCACGACGAATGATGTCGTTAGCCTGCTTGTAGAGGTAGCCGTAGGCGGTATCCACCACGTCGGTAGAAGTCAAGCCATAGTGAACCCACTTGCGCTCTTCGCCAAGCGTTTCAGAAACCGCACGCGTGAAAGCCACCACATCGTGACGAGTCTCTTGCTCGATTTCCAAAATACGGTCGATGTCAAAGTCCGCCTTCTCGCGAATCAAAGCCACATCTTCCTTAGGGATTTCTCCCAACTCAGCCCATGCCTCGTCAGCCAAGATTTCCACCTCAAGCCAAGCACGGTATTTATTTTCTTCAGTCCAAATGTTCGCCATCTCTGGGCGAGAGTAACGGTTGATCATGTTGATTCTCCTTTAATAAAAACAATTGTAAAGTTCGATAAACTTTTTATGCAACGAAGTAGGTACAGTAAAATTTAATAAATAGCTTTTCAAAAAGCTCTGTTCTATTTATAAGTTCCATTAAAAGTTTTAAATTTTTATACTGTCTAGAATTCTTATCCATTTCTGTTACAGTCGATTTTTAGATTATATATTGATTTGCATGCCATATAATCAAATAACTTAGCAAAAATCCCAGCAATAACATCACTTATCTGCAACATAATATTTTTTTCAGAACTCTCAAAATTATATCTATCTTTAATTGTAGATTTTGACATACCAGTTTGGCACCAATGTTCTTCGATTACCGTCTCTTCATCAAACAAGTGAATTGATTTATCATATACAAAAATTTTTATGACTGTATAGCTCAGAAAAGTTTTCAATTAAAAATATCGTCTTGATTATGTGCCAATAATACTAATTTGTCTGTACTACTTTTTCATACAATCCATTTTTCTTTTTATGCACCCTAACCATTCCTTATTCAATTCTCGTTTTGAAACACCTATCGAAACTGTTTCAAAATACTCTTTAATATTTTTTCCAAAAATTGAATGGAGTCTGCTTCTTTAATATTTGGATAATGAAAGTCATAAAACATTTCTGAAAAATCTATTATATTCCAAAAACATTTTTGAATACACAAATTCCTTTAATTCACCAACATATACTTTATTCAATTTCATTGGGGTTATTGTATCGTGAATAATTTCATCGACAATATCGACAATTCCATAATAAAAACACATTTAAAATACTTACATGAATATACAAATTTTTATCTTTAATAAATTTAAATAAATTTTGTAAATTTATCTGTATCTATCATTTCAAAAAGTATGACTATTTTTTGATGAAATGCTTAAATTTAAATTCCTTAAAGTTAGCATTGTTGGTAAAAAGCCTAATAAATCATATAATTCTTCTTTTGAAATATCTTTTTCCTCTGTTGAAAAAACACCAGCGAGTGAAAAAAATTGACATTATCATTATTAAAACCTGTGCTCTTTAGTATATACTTCCTAATATTATTGGATTCATCATAATAAAAATAATTCTTCATCCGACTTTCTAAGATCACTAATATATTTAGCACTTTTCTTTTTATTTTTGAACTTATTATTTCCCAACTATCTCCTTTAATCATACCTTTAACCTTCTTCTCGTTTTAACTAACATCGCTATCTAAGCTTATTATACCATGACAAAAATTATTATTTATACCAATTATAAATTTGCAACTGTAAAGTTCAAAACTCCTTCACGCTAGCTCATAACTCCAAAACAAGGTCGCATGACCCATGCGGTTATGCTTATAGTGGTCAGGGAATAAAAAAATCTAAATTTCAGATTATTAACTTTTATCAAATTCCTGAAGTAAAATGTTCTAAACTATACCAAAACTTTTTTTCCAAAATCCATATATGGCCTTATCATCTTCATCAATGTAAAGACTACTTTTTTAAAATAGTGTTTACAAACCGCATATCATAAGTAAAAAGCCTGAACAGTAAGATAATATGCCAATAAAAATAAAAACCACTATCAACATCAACTGCAGCAAAATACTAATCAGACTACTTTGTGAACTAGTACCCTCGCTAATTAATATCTTCGAAAGCTCCTCTTTGGTAATGAGAGTTATGAGAAAATTAATATAGGTTGTACCAACAAATATTGAAATGGTTGCTAAAATACCACAACTCCAGTTTGCAAAATTATTTATTTTATTTAATGACGATTCAATATCAGAAATTAACATTTCTGTATGCTCACTATCTAGAAAAATTTCCTTTTTTTAAAAGCCATCGTCAAATTTTTTTAATATTAATTTTTCTCAAAAAGAACATTTAATCTATAGAGTACTCCCATAATTATTAGTAGAATTAGGAGCTTTCCTGAGACATCTGTTTTCTGTTGAGTATTTCCTATTGTAACAAAAATAGCTAGAAATCCATATAACAATAGGTATTTTCAATACTTTACTCATAAGAGAATCAACTAAACTTATTTGAGATCTCAATAATCTTTTTGATTTCAAAAATACTTTAATGGCATACTATTCTTTAAAAATTAATCCCTTTCCAGCAGTAGTTGACTGACTTCTCTTGCTGACTTTATCAGCTACGACAAGCCTATTCAACCTTGCAGAGGTAAGACGACGGACCTTATAACTGGGGTCCTGTCTTACTCCTCAAACTCTTATTTCCCAATCCATACAGATGGATAGTGATCTAGTGTATTCAAATTTGTATCTAACTGCAAATCATAAATTGCCAAATAGTTTTCAGGACATTGAGCAACCAGCTCTTCATACTTAGCCTTCACTTTTTCGTGATCGTTACTAGCATACAAGACTTCGACGACTGCTCCGGTCTTATCCTTTTCAACAAATGCATTCACGATGATTTGAATCATAGATTCTCCCCATTAAATTCTAATCATTTTCTTCTTCCTCAGGATCTTCGTATGCAAAAAATTCAATCGAAAGTTTTATAGGACGGCTCGTTAATCCAAAACTCTTTATATAATCATAGACTTCATCATCATCGCGCGTATGCTCTATAACTAGCTGATTATTTGTTATCTCTACAATATGAATACCTTCTGCATCCGGAATTTCTGGGATGACTACATCATCCGCATAAGTAAATGTCAGAGTAGTAATATCATCTTCAAATACATCATCAAACTCTTCTATCATTTTAAAAATCAATCCCTTCCCCAAACTCAACCACACTATTTGGCACATCACTAAACACAGTTACATGCCCTAATCTACGGTTGTGCTTGTCTTCTATGGTCACTTATTTACCGCCCACTCCGCTGCTTTCTCTGCATGGATCACCGTTGTGTCGTAGAGAGGCAGGTCAGTATCGAATTGTTTGATGAGAAGGCCTATCTCGGTACAACCCAAGATAACAGCTTCTGCGCCCGCTTTTTTCAAATCATCTATAACAGCAAGATAAGTCTGCTTTGAACTGTCTTTGATATCTCCTAGACAGAGCTCGTCATAAATGATCCGATTGACCTCTGTAATACCAGCTTGGTCTGGAATCAGCACTTCTAACCCAGACTCTATTAATTTTTCCTTGTAAAAATCTTGAGTCATGGTGTACTTGGTCCCCAGGAGGCCGACTTTTTGAATACCGTCAGCCATCAAGGCCTGCGCAGTTGCCTGCGCAATATGCAAGATTGGAATCGTAATCTTTTCTTGTATCTGCGGAGCAACCTTGTGCATGGTGTTGGTGCAAATAACGATGAAATCTGCACCAGCTTGCTCCAAGCGCTGAGCAATATCTGCCAAAAGTTGACCGCTTTTCTCCCAGTCTCCGACTGCTTGATAATGCTCAATCTCTGCAAAATCAACACTATAAAGTAGAATCTTAGCTGAATGCAAGCCGCCCAGCTCTTTTTTTGATGGTTTTCGTTGATGATTTGGTAGTAAGATGTGGTACTTTCCCAACTCATACCACCAATCAGACCGATAGTTTTCATAGACTAATTAAACTCCTCCTTGCTTATCGCCACTGACGGATAGTGCGGCAAGCTACTTAGATTTGTATCCAATGGTAAATCATAGATAGCCAGATAATTGTTTGGATATTGAATCTTTAATTCTTGATATTTGGCTTTTACTTTTTCATGGTCGGCACTGGCAAAGAGCACTTCCACAACGGCGATTTCTTTGCCTTCCTCCACAAAAGCGTTGACAATAATTTGAATCATAAACTGGTCTCCATTTAGCTTTAAAGATTATCATTTTCTGAGTCTTTATGTATAGAAAATTCAAATGAAATTCTCTCAGGATGTCTAGGCAGACCGTAACTACTCAGATAATCCTTTACTTCCTTCACAGAACAAGAATATTCTAAGACTAGCTGATTGTCAGCTCTCTCTAAAATATGAATCCCCTCTCTATCCGCAATCTCTGGAACAATCAAATCGTCCGTATAAGTCAGTGTTACGGTCGTTATTTCATCATCTAGCAATTCATCAAATTCTTCTGCCATTTCAAAAATCAATCCCCTCACCAAACTCAACTACACTATCAGGCACATCACTAAACAAAGTGACATGTCCCATCTTGCGGTTGTGCTTCACTTCTATTTTACCATACATGTGGAGGTGGGCGCTTGGATTTTCTGCGACATACTTTTCAGCACCCTCGACATGCTGGCCGAGAACATTGAGCATAACAGCTGGATCATGTAGTTTGATAGCTGGTAATGGTGCTCCGAGAATGCCCAGGATATGGGTGTCAAACTGGGAGAAGTCGCAGGCTTCAATCGAGTAGTGTCCAGAGTTGTGTGGGCGGGGGGCAATCTCATTGACAATGATGTCATCAGCCGTCGCAAACATTTCCACGCAGAGAGTTCCAGAGAGGCTCAGTTGTTCTGCGATTCGCACTGCCATAGCTTTGGCTTTTTCAGCTAAACTTTCTGAAATGCGAGCTGGCACAATGGTTTTCGAAAGAATGTTGTTGCGGTGGATATTTTCCTGAACTGGAAAAAACGTCACATCCCTGCCATTTCCTGACACGATGACAGAAATTTCAAGGTCAAAGTTGACAAATTCTTCCAAGACACAGTCTGCAGAATCAGCTAGCGCATAGGCTTCTGCCAAATCTGCTTCTGAGCGAATGACCTTTTGACCATGGCCATCGTAACCACCGGTCGCAGTCTTGAGGACATAGTTTTTAGAAAGGTCGATATCTGCCAAGTCTTGGCTTGAGGTCACAACCTTGTAAGGTGCCACAGTGACTTGAGCCTTGTTTGACAAAAAGTCCTTTTCAAAAGATGCGATTTTTGGGAAATGCGGAGCAGGTCTGTCCCTTGAGGGAGCTGACCATCCTTGATAACGGCATCCAGCCCATCAGCGTCAACATTTCTCAAACTCATAGGTCAGGGACATCGCAACGCTCCGCCAACTGACGGAGGGCATCCACATCATTATAAGGAGCCACGATGATTTCCGCCACGCGAGAGGCAGGGCAATCCGCCGCAGGGATCCAGAGCGATAACCTTATGCCCCATGTAGATAGCAGAGATGGCCATCATCTGCCCCAGCTGACCGCCACCGATAATTCCAATTGTTTTAGATGAGCTCATTTGTAGACTCCTCTGCGATTTTTCCTTGTTCTTCTGCAAAATCTGCCAAAGCTGTCGCGATAGCCTGATCCTCTACTGATAGGAGACGGAGGGCAAAGAGGGCTGCATTGGTCGCACCCGCTTCACCGATAGCCATTGTCGCGACAGGTACGCCACCTGGCATCTGTACTATAGAGTAGAGCGAGTCCACGCCACTAAGCGCGCGTGATTTGACTGGTACACCAATAACTGGAAGGGTTGTTTTGGCAGCTACCATTCCTGGCAAATGGGCTGCGCCTCCAGCACCTGCAATAATGACCTTGATGCCTCGGCTACGAGCCTCCTCCGCATGTCTGAACATGAGATCTGGTGTGCGGTGAGCAGAGACAACTTTCTTTTCGTAGGCTACACCGAAGCGGTCTAGGACTTCGGCGGTTTTTTGCATGGTTGCCCAGTCGGATTTTGAGCCCATGATGATGGAAACAATTGGTTTCATTTCTTCTCCTTTTTTAATAATCGTCTAATGTAGTGCGGACGTAAGCGACCGCCTAAGCGTTCCATTACTAAAACTGGAGCCTGAGTCTCCAGTTTTTCGCTCCTAGTAGCAAAGCTACTAGGAGTTCCACTACTGCGACGATTATTCTATATTAGCTCGCTAACGCTCGCAAATCAAACGACATTATCGTACTTGGCGAATTCGTCGCTTTTTCTTATATCTTTATCGAATAGCCTTGCTTCCGATATCGGTTCGGTAAAAGAGGCCTTCTGTGTTTTGTTGGGCGAGTTCTTGGTAGATGGTGTCTTGGGCTTCTTTGACGGTGTCTGCTGTGGTTACGAGCATATAGACACGTCCGCCGTTTGAGAGCAGTGTTCTGCTATTTTCCGCAAACTTAGCCCCGGCATAGTAGGTGATGATGTCGCCTTCTGTCTTAGCTGGCAATTCAACGCCTTTTTCGTAGTCTAGCGGGTAGCCGTTTGATGCGACAACCACACCCAGAGTCACACCCTTATCCGTCCAAGTGATAGCTGGCTCTTTGCCTTTCAAAATGTCAGTGATATTTGTGCAAAGTCAGATGTCAAACGAGGCAAGATGATTTGCGTTTCAGGATCTCCGAACCGAGCGTTAAACTCGATGACTTTCGGTCCATCAGCTGTCAAAATAAGCCCTGCGTAAAGGACACCAAGATAGGGGCGCCCTTCTTTAATCATCCCTTCGAGGACTGGCTTGACAATAGTCACAACCGCTGTATCAACTACACTCTGTGGTAAGTGTGGAACTGGCGCATAGGCACCCATCCCCCCCGTGTTAGGCCCTTTGTCGCCATCATAGGCACGTTTGTGGTCCTGAGCTGTTGGCATGATGTAGAACTTATCCCCATTGACAAAGGCAAAGAGTGAAAATTCCTCTCCTTCAAGGAATTCCTCAATAACCACACGCGCACCTGAGTCACCGAATTTATTGTCCAAAAGCATCTCATGAGCTGCTTCGACCGCTTGCTCGACTGTCTCAGCAACGACGACACCCTTCCCAAGAGCCAAACCGTCTGCCTTGACTACGATAGGTGCACCCTGCTTTTCGATATAGGCTTTGGCTTCCTCAAAGTCAGAAAATGTGCCATAGGCTGCTGTCGGAATGCCGTATTTGACCATGATTTCCTTAGCAAAATCCTTGGACCACTCCAGCTCCGCCGCTAATCTTGTCGGACCAAAGGCTTTGAGTCCTGCCGCATTGAAATCATCCACGATACCAGCTGCAAGGGCATCATCTGGACCGATAAAGGCCCAAGCAATATCGTTGGCTTTTGCAAACTCAATCAATTTAGAATGTTCGGAAATAGATATATTTACCAAATCAAGTCCATCTAAGGTCATCCCGTCATTCCCAGGTGCCACAAAAACTTGCTCAACGTTTTTAGACTCCAATAACTTCTTAGCAATCGCATGTTCACGACCACCTGAACCGACAACCAACAGTTTCATCTCTTAACCTCTTTTGCGAATTATTTACTAATATTATAACACAAACGTTCGTTTTAATCTTGTTCTCATTCCGTTTTTTAAAGCAAAAAAAGGAAAGAAACTGTTTTCTTCCTTTTTGTCTTAATGTCTTACTCCGTTATATATTCTTCTTTCAACACTTTAGCAATATTCGGTTCCAATAAATTAACAAAATACTTTTTCAAATTTAAAATATTATCAACCTGTTCTTTATCTAAACCTAAATGAACGACCAGTTTGAGGTTCCTTTAATGTACGTAATAGATCTTTGCCAGTTGGCCATACTAATTTTCTTGCCTGTGGTTGAAAAGGGTTTACTCCCGTCCCTGGCATTATTCCCTCAATAAATCCATTTGAATTTGCTGTACTTGAACTTTTATTTATCAATGTGACAGTAGCAAATCCTAACGAAACTTCGCCAAATACAACAATAATGAAAGGGCGAATATCATACTCTGATTCACTGTTAGAATAATAATTAAGCTCCTTTTCAATCCCATATTTATACTTGTTGTTTTTTAAAAAAATATTTTTTTTTAGTTTAACCACTGTTAAATCATCATCATTTAACGAATGCTCTTTACTATTAAATTCTATCAGACTGTCATTCTTTGAAAAATCATAAATACATCTGGATTTGATCCAAATTCTCCTTCGAATGCTATCGAAGAGAAGGCATAAAAAAACCATGCTTGTAATCACCTCTAAGTTTCCATGACATAGTACTTTGACCAACTAAAGGAAAAATGTATATTTTTCAATTCTGCTTTTTTTCTGATATATCTTTCTTTTTATGCATAATATTTATAAATTCTCTAAGGTCTGGACTTATTCCAATGGTTGGGCCTGATAATGACATCCCACATTTAATTTTTATATATGACACCTTAACTTCTCCATTCTAGTGATTTACCTAATTATATAGTGATAGTAATCGCTCATATAAAACTCATTTTCTTAATATCTAAAAATTTACTCAAAAGTTTCAACTAATCGTATATAATTTCCACATATAATAAAGGCTAGTTGAATGTCAAACAACATTTTTCTTTTCAAGTAGTCATTCAAGCACTCAGGCGTGTCCGCACAATTAGTAAAACACTGTCATTATATTTTTTTATCGTCAATCAAAAAAATTGTTTTTGGGATAAAGCCTCCATTTTTACTCACTAAAGACAATATAAACTCCTTCAAAAACCATAATAACTGTTTTCCCTCTAAAAATAATCCTCTATGTGGACACGATATTCCTCCATATCATTCTCAAAATTATAGCGTATGTGTTGTCGTTTATCCCTAAAAATAGATAAGTCCTTTACATAATCTCTACCATTCTTTTTACAACCATTTTTAATTTTCTCACTTAGCATTTCCTCATACATACTTTCAAAAAAATTAAAACTTATATCTTCAACTGATAGTTCAATATTTTTTTATAACCAATTTTTAAAAAAATTAGCCGCATTTCGTTTTCAATCCTAACAAATCAAAATCTACTTTCCACTTTATTCAATTTACAACAGATTGCCCAAAGATTCATATCTGTTAGACAATCCATAAATTCTCTATATCTTTCATTAAAATATTCCAATACTCTACCAAACTCCGGGTCATCATCATTTATTCCAAAATGTACTTTCAATATTCTTTTGATTGCTGTAGAACTCACATAAAAGTTCTCAACTGCATATTTTTGGAGTCATATATATATCAGGATTAACTTGGTGATGTTCATAGTCTTTATCTATAAAAAAATAATTTATTAGCTAACGTAGATTCTCCCTCTTGAGTAAATTTCTCAACTAATTCCAAGACCTTACTCTTACCACCAACTGCATATGTGTTATAAGTTTTCAGTATACTGTTGTATTCGACAATCATAATATTGCCTATCTTCACCTTCATAAAATACAAAAATATCTATTGGGATTAATCTTAGCATCTCTCGTATACCTTTTCCCAAATAACTGAGGATTCTGTCAAACTTTCTAGGTGGTTTTCTATTGTTACTGATTTCAAATTATCCCCCTTATTTAAAAAGGTGACCCATCATTGCCTTCATTTTCTAATTGGAACATGATTTCATTCTTGTGAATTTGTTTAGATTCTACAATGTACTTATCAATTTCCTCTGCATAATCTAGCATGTTACTATAAATAAATGGAGAGTGTGTTACTGCGACTAGAAATGCACACTTTTTGAGCTTGAGAAATATCATAGATAAACTCCTCTTGCCAAGGTACTGATAAAGATATTTCTGGTTCATCAAATAGAATTATAAGATCCTTTTTCATCCTCTAAGAAAAATTTTTGGAAAAAAAGTTGAAATTAATTGTTTCTCTCCTGATGAAAGATTTCTTAACTCAATAAAACTTTCAGTACTTTCTCCTTTGTTATTGGTTCTTTTTATTACTAACTCTAATAACTGTGGATTGTAAAAAAAATATTTTTTTCCCAAAAGAAATATTTATTCACTCTCTCAGTAAATTCATTAATTCTGCTGTCAATATTTTTCTAAAAAGCTTTATAATTATCAATAATACTCGTGACTAAGTAATTTAGATATACATCACTATGCAATTCTCCGTTTTTAATTCTATCTAAAATATTAGATTTAGTTTCATCGGTGATTTTTTTCTCCTAATCTAGAAAGTGCTATTTCAACTTTATGTGAATCAAAAACCTTGCTAGGTATATCTTTTCCTTTATTAGCATTAGCAAATAGCTCTAACAATCTACTAATCATGACATCGTAGCTTTTTATTGGTTTCCTTGCTAATTTTTGTTTAATAAACTATTTATTTTTTTCTTCAACATCTTCCATCCCGAAATGTATTAATTCTCCGCTAGATTTATTATTAAACGCCCTTATACCTGGTGCCTCTCTAGAAATAATATTGAATTCTTTTTAAATCTTCCTCAATTCTTCTATAGGTTGGAAAGTATAATATTTTTGTACCTATTTTTTTAAAATCTTCTATCTTAAGTATTAACTTCATATAGCCAGAGGGAAAGACTCTGCTCAAAAACTTCAGGTAACATTACTACAATCATTTGCAAAGGATATTTTTTTGTAAAAAGATGATATCTATTATAAATTGATGATACTTCATCAAACTTTAAATTTTTAGATTTATCTAGTCCTGATAAATCCGACACTAAATCCTGATTTTGTTTAATTCTTTTCTACTAAATCAAAACAACTCACGTTTAATATTTGAGGTTATATGGTTTTGAATTCTGTATATTTATCTGAATAATTTCTTTTTTTAGTAATCTGTAGTTGTTCTTCACCTTCAAATGTAATCTCGATACTATCAAAAACGAAGCTTTCTAATTTTTTTATAATTTAAATCTAGTAAATAGTAAAGCATCGCAAGAATAGTAGTCTTACCAATACCATTTTTCTCCAATATAAATAGTCTTATCATTCTTAAAATCCAATTCAACATCATAATAATTATAAAGATTATTAATTTTAAATTTCTCAATTAAAGGCATACAACTACTCCTTAATAGTTTTTATTTATTACAATTATACCAGAAAGCAAGCCTTAAGGCTTGCTTTCTACAAATATTATTATAACTAATTTTTATGATTTCACTTTGTCTTGAAACTGTTGAAATTTTAATGTCTAAAATGTCTCACTCCTGTGAAGACCATGGTCAAGCCGTATTTGTCAGCAGCTTCGATGGATTCTTGGTCACGGACGGACCCACCCGGCTGGATGATGGCCTTGATACCAGCCTTAGCAATTTCTTCCACATTATCCGCAAATGGGAAGAAGGCATCCGAAGCAAGAACAGCGCCGTCCAGACGGTCTTTGGCTTGGTCAATGGCAATACGAACAGAAGCCACACGGTTAGTTTGCCCTGGGCCAACACCAAGTGTCATATGATCATTGGTCACGATGATACCGTTTGATTTGACGTATTTAATAGCTTTCCAAGCAAACTCAAGAGCTGTCGCTTCTGTCTCAGTTGGCTGGCGTTTGGTCACCACTTGCCAGTCAGCTGGGCTTTCTTTGACCACGTCTTGGTTTTGCACAAGAAGTCCACCAACCACACCTGTGTATTCTGCTTCCACTTCGCTAGCGTCTTGAGCATCAAATGGCAAGGCAAGAATGCGCAAGTTTTTCTTTTTGTTGGTCAAAATGGCTAGCGCTTCATCTGTATAGCTTGGCGCAATGATGATTTCAAGGAAAACGCCATGCATCTTCTCAGCTGTCGCAGCATCCACCTCACGGTTAAGAACGACAATCCCACCGAAGATAGACACTGGGTCTGACTCATAGGCATAGTCCCAAGCAGTTTCGATATCATCTGCCTGACCAATTCCACATGGGTTCATGTGTTTGAGAGCCACAACGGTTGGACGGTCTTTGAAGTTACGGATAATACGAATGGCAGCATCCGCATCACGGATGTTATTGAATGACAATTCCTTACCGTTAAGCTGTTTGGCTGAAGCAATGGAGTAATCTGTCGGCAAAGCTTTTTGGTAGAAGTCCGCGTCTTGTTGAGGATTTTCCCCATAGCGCATAGCTTGTTTGAGGTCATAGGTCAAGGTCAACTTTTCAGGCTTTTCTTCACCCACTTGAGCTGTGAAATATTCTGCAATCAAGGCATCATAAGCTGCTGTATGACGGAAAACCTTGGCTGCCAAACGTTGACGCGTTTCATAACTTGTTTCGCCATTAACTGCCAACTCCTCCAAAACAACTTCATAGTCCGCAGGATCTACCACAACTGTTACGCTGGCATGATTTTTAGCTGCTGAACGAAGCATAGATGGCCCACCGATATCGATGTTTTCAACTGCATCAGCATAAGTTACGTCTGGTTTGAGAATGGTTTCCTTGAAAGGATAGAGATTGACCACCACAAGGTCAATCAATTCAATCTTATTATCTTTAGCCGCTTCCAAGTGGCTGTCCAAGTCACGACGAGCCAAAAGACCCCCGTGGATATTTGGATGAAGGGTCTTGACACGACCGTCCATCATTTCTGGAAAACCAGTTACATCATCAATGGCAATGGTCTCCACCCCAGCAGTATCAAGGGTAACCTTGGTCCCACCTGTCGAGATGATATCCCAACCAAGTTTTTTGAGTTCTTGGGCAAATTCAACAATGCCCGCTTTATCTGAGACGCTGATTAAGGCGCGTTTAGTCATGTTTGTTCCTTTTCATTCCTAGTTTATATATCTAAAAATTGTTGACGAACTTCATCTGAATCAACTTTTTGAAACATTTTTAAAAAAATTTATATAATTATCTGTAGATTCTGTGGGAATTTCAATTTTAAATCGTCTTGTTTCCATATGTTCTTCAGAAATCTTATTCAATCCCCCAACTTGATAATAAATTTATAAGTTCATCAGCAATGCGAATATCTCTTTCACGAATTTCATCAAGTTTCCAATCACTTTTATCCTTAGCTAAATCTTGTACCAATGTAATTGATGATTTTTGATAACTTTCTTTCTTCTTAGCAAAATATCCGTTACTAGCAATAATATTCAGTTTCTTCTCAAAAAGGTATCTTATTACCAATATGTTCTATCAAATCCCTAACTTCTCTTTCGGAATTATCTGGAAAGAAACTATTTTGCCACTTTTGAGGTAAAATATGCTCTATTTCCCATTTTTCTGGCAATAATTCTTCTTGTTTTTGATAAGCCAGTACCTTTAGAAGCATCCGAACCGTATTTTCGATGTGCATTCTTTACTTTTTCTTTGAATTCTTCTTCATCAACTAAAGAGAAATCAAATTTAGGTGTTTTAGATTGATAAACTGAGGCATTCAAATTTAAAATACTACGCTTAACTGCGTTTATTGTTGGAGTAACTACGTACCTTGCTGACAAAACTGCAAATAAATTTCTTAAAAAGTTCAAAAAATCTGACTCAAAATTTTCAGAGTTTTTGTAACGTAAATAATATATTACTACAGGATACTTCCAAAATTCATTCGGATAAGAGGATAGAGAATCCAGTACTTTAAGAATTTCTTTATTCTCTGACCAATTCTCGCCTTCCACAACTATCCTATTATTAATAACTGTCCATAAACCTACTAGTAAACGAAGATTCGTCAATAAGTCACTTTGATATAATTTTTCAAATTGATTCTGAGAATAGTATTTTTCTAATACCTGGAGTTGTAGTATTTCTATCATTCTCTTTAGCTCTCAGATAAAAACATATAGTAATAAAACAACTTTTGAATACTCTCATTTGCATTTGATGCGGATTCATCAATCAGTTTCCACTCCTCAATAAAATCCTTTTTTTCTGACTATTGTCTATATAGTTATATATCTTAGCCTTAAAAATATCTGCATCAGATAAAGCTAGTCCTCTATCATTTAGTGTAGAAAATATTGTCAGCGCAGTATCCCTGTGAATCAGCAGTAATAGGAAGCAAAATAGCCCTATTTAAAACATTTTGAATAAACCAGTAGAACAATTCTGGTTCTTTACTTGCATAATCTTCAATTAACTCCACAAATAACTTATAGTTTTCAGAATAAGTGTCTTTTCTTCCTTTTTTCTGTTTCTCCCGTAACTAATATATTTGTAAAAATATTATTTTCTTCTTCACCAACAACTCTTGAAACTATTAAAACTTTTTTCAAAAATCAACTTCTGCCGTAAGTTCATCTTGTTCCCACATTGCTGCTTCAATCTGTCGCATAAAAATTCTTTGACTGAAGGGTTTCACTCATAGAACTCAATTTAGAATATAGAGCTCTTAGAAGCAAAAAAATAAAAGAAGTAATACGTTGCTGACCATCTATAATTTCTTGTTCGTTCTCATCATTCTCATATGCTACAATAGCGCCTAAAAAGTATGTACTATCTTTTTCTTCACCACTGGTATACTCAACTAAGTCATCAAATAGAGTCTGAATCTGATCAGTTGTCCATGCATATGGTCTCTGATATTCTGGAATAACGAATTTCTTATTTTTTCCTGATCCAAGCAATTCCTTTACAGTCTGTTTATTAACCTCTATAGTTGTTGCCATATTTAATACTTCCTCTCCACTCCCAAGCTATCCAGCACCTCTGGATACAGCTTGTACTCCGCTTCATGAATCCGAGCTTCAAAGCTTTCAATGGTATCATCAGCTAACCGTGGCACACGGACTTGTTTGATAACCTTGCCTGTATCAACACCTGAGTCAACCCAATGAATAGTCACGCCAGACTGCTCAACGCCTGCATTCCAAGCATCCTCAATCCCATGAGCTCCTGGAAATTCTGGCAAGTAAGCTGGATGGATATTGATGATTCGACCTTCATAAGCCGCCAATAAGGTTGGCCCAACGATTTTCATGTAGCCTGCTAGACAAACTAAGTCAATCTGGTGCTCTTCTAATAGCTCAACAAGTGCTGCTTCGTAGTCTGCCTTGCTCTCAAACTCCTTGAGTTCAAAAGCATAGGACAGAACGCCAAGCTTGTCTGCACGCTCAAGCACATAGGCATCACGATGGTCTGAAAAAGACAAACTCCACGGGAATTCTTCAGCAATCACCTGAAAATTTGAGCCATTACCAGAGGCAAAAACCGCTATTTTTCATTTGATGATGACACTTTCGTTTTCTTTCTTGACGATGCGACCAATTTCATAGACTGGCTCATCCAACAATTCCTTAACGCGATCTACATTTTCAGGGCTGACTGCCAACATGAGCCCTACGCCCATATTGAAAATTTCAAACATTTCTTCGTGTTTGATATGACCGTATTTTTCAAGGGCTTTGAAAAATCGGAAGAACTGGAACCTTGCTTTCCTCAATCTCTGCAGCCAAGTCAGCCGCAAACATGCGAGGGACATTCTCGATAAAGCCGCCACCAGTGATGTGGGCAATGCCGTTGACCAACTCTTCCTTGATGAGTGGCAAGACAGTCTTAACATAGATACGAGTCGGCTCCAGAAGAACTTCCTTGAGTTTCTTGCCTTCCAATTCTGGTAAAACTTCCTCACCTGTATAGTCGGCAAAGACACGACGAACGAGTGAGTAACCATTAGAGTGAATCCCACTTGAGGCAAGTCCGAGAAGCACATCCCCTTCTGCCACTTTTGAGCCGTCAATGATTTGAGATTTTTTCAGCCACACCGACCGCAAAAACCAGCCAAGTCATAGTCATCTGCGCCATACATACCAGGCATTTCAGCCGTTTCCCCACCGATTAGAGCTGCGCCTGCCTGCACACAACCTTCTGCCACACCAGCAACGACTTGTTCTAGCTTAGCCGGCTCATTCTTCCCAGTTGCGACATAGTCGAGGAAATAGAGGGGCTCCGCACCAGCAGCGATGATATCATTGACACACATGGCAACACAGTCTTGCCCAATCGTATCATGCTTGTCATACTTGATAGCCAGCATGAGCTTGGTTCCGACACCATCAGTCCCTGAAATCAATACGGGCTCTTTGACACCTGTTTTTGAAAGGTCAAACATGCCACCAAAGCCACCAAGAGCTCCCATGACACCCGCACGCTCCGTACGAGCCACGTGCTTTTTGATCCGCTCAACAACTTCATAACCCGCTTCAACATCAACACCAGATTGCGCATAAGCATTTTTATTTGTCATCTTCTCTTCCTTTCCTTTCATGGAGAGTCTTTATCCATCTATTTGTAAAAACTGGTCTTGTCAGCCAAACTTCTACGGTATTCTTCTTCATAGTCGTAGAGAGGAGTTGGGTAATCTCCGTCAAAGTAAGCGACACAGAGACCACCATTCGGTGCATCTGTTTCAATCCCGATGGAGTTAATCAAGCCATCAATCGAAAGATAGGTCAGGCTATCCGCACCAATGATTTGGCAGGTTTCTTCAACCGTATGATTGGCAGCAATCAGCTCCTGACGCGTCTGGATATCAATCCCGTAGAAACATGGATACGCTAGGGCAGGGCTACCAATCGCAACGTGAACCTCAGACGCACCTGCTTCTTTCAAAAGCTGAACGATACGGCGAGAGGTTGTCCCGCGGACAATGGAATCATCCACCATAACCACACGTTTGCCTTTAACAACACCCGAAACGGCTGATAGCTTCATCCGCACACCTTGCTCTCGCAATTCTTGAGTCGGTTGGATAAAGGTACGTTGGGTGTATTGGTTCTTGATGAGTCCCATTTCATTTGGCAGACCGGACTCCTCCGCAAAGCCCATGGCTGCGCTAAGTGATGAGTTTGGCACACCGACCACGATATCGGCTTCATGTTTGAATTCACGCGCTAGTTGGGCACCCATACGTTTCCGTGCCGTATGAACATTGACTCCATGGATATTGGAGTCAGGACGGGCAAAATAGATATACTCCATAGAGCAAATCGCGAGCTGGGTATCACTCGTATAGCTATCATACTGGATGCCATTATCATCAATAATGACAATCTCTCCCGGTTTCACATCGCGAATCCACTCAGCACCGATTACTTCAAAGGCACAGGTTTCAGATGAAACCACGACTGCTCCATTGGCCATTTTTCCGATCGAAAGAGGACGAAAACCATTAGGGTCAAGGGCAGCAATCAACTTGTCCTCAAACAGCAAGATATAAGCAAAGCCACCTTTGACAAGACTAAGTGCTTCCTTGATTTTGCCCATCAAGCTAGGATTGTGACTACGGCGAATCAAGTGAGCCAAGATTTCTGAGTCCGAAGTCGCGCTGAAAATTGCTCCTCTTTGTTCTAATTCTTGCTTGAGAGATTCTGCATTGGTCAGATTTCCATTATGAGCCAAGCCAAACTGCATATCATGAAATCGGAAAAGGAAAGGTTGGATATTGTCTACAGAAGCTTCTCCCGCAGTCGCATAACGCACGTGTCCAATCGCTCCAGTCCCTGTCAATTTATCCAAATTAGCAGGATCTCTGAAGACTTCTGATAAAAGCCCCATATCACGATGGCGCTTCAATTGTCCATGGTCATTGGAGAGGATCCCTGCCCCCTCCTGACCACGGTGCTGAAGACTGTGGAGCCCAAAATAGGTCAATTTAGCAGCATCTGGATGTCCCCAAATACCAAAAACGCACATTCTTCATTAAGAGATTTTACTTCGTATGTCATTTTTTATACCTTTTATTTCCCTGTGAAATAACGCACAGCTGACGCGAACAGGTGCTGGTCTTTATTTCCTGGGATGTTTTGGAAGAGACCGTCTTCATAACGTTCTGAGTGTCCCATCTTACCGATGATTTGGCCGTTCTTGCTGGTAATTCCTTCAATAGCATGGACAGAACCATTTGGATTGTACTTAGAGTCCATGCTTGGTTTGCCTTCGAAGTCCACGTATTGGCTAAAGATTTGGCCATTGCCACGGAGCTCCGCAAATTCCTCAGCCGTCACGACAAATTTCCCTTCACCGTGCGAAACAGGAATAGCGTGGATATCACCCACTTGCACCCCAGCCAACCATGGTGAGTTGGTATTGGCAATACGAGTTTCCACCATCTTGGCCACGTGTTGGTTGGCATCATTGTAGAAGAGGGTTGGGCTAGTGCTAGTGGCATCCTCAAAGTTTCCGTATGGAAGAAGACCTGATTTGACGAGGGCTTGGAATCCATTACAGATACCAATAATCAAACCACCACGAGCGATAAAGCTATCAATAGCTACACGCACTTTTTCATTGAGAAGGATGTTGACAATAAACTTAGCTGAGCCATCTGGCTCATCCGCAGCTGAGAAACCACCTGCGAAGAAAAGGATATTAGCCTTGCCAATATTGTCAACCATGGTTTCAACCGACTTGACAATAGCTTCTTCATTGAGTGTCACGAATGGCACCAAGTTGACCTCGGCACCTTCTTTTTCAAAGGCCTTGGCTGAGTCATATTCTGAGTTGGTTCCTGGGAAGACTGGGATGTAAACGACCGGTTTTTCAATAGTTTCTTTGGCTTTGATGACTGCGTCAGAAGCGACAGCTGGAACTTCTGCCAATTCTTTAGCTTGGGCAAATTCAGTAGGATAGACTGCTTCCAATGTCCCTTGGAAGGCACTGTCAAGTTTCTGTCCATCTAACTTCACACCGTTGACAGTTAGTGTAAAGTCTGGTTTCATTTGACCAATCTTCTCTACTCCAGCAATTTCTTCAGGAGAGGTGAAGACAAATCCGCCCAATTGAGCTGTCAAAGCCGTCTCAAGTTCAGGCAAGATCACCTCTGCACCGATATGATTTCCAAAAGTAGCAAGAGCCAAACTTTCAAGGACACCACCGTATTTAACAGCTGATGCAGATGTCACTTTGTGAGCCTTTTGGATGCCTTCAAACGTTTCAAAATTCTTCTTAATCAAGTCAAAGTCGATATCAGCAGAAAGAGCTTGACCTGGGATGTAGTAGATATTTTCACCAGCATCCTTAAATTCTGGAGAAAGGACCTTACGGCTATCTGCTGTCGTTACCCCAAAAGCAACCAGGGTTGGTGGCACCGTCAATTCTTCAAAGGTACCAGACATAGAGTCCTTACCACCGATAGATGGCAAGCCAAGCTGAATTTGTGCTTCGATAGAGCCTAGAAGAGCTGCTACTGGCTGACCAAAACGCTCTGCTTGCTTGTCCATACGCTCGAAGTACTCTTGGTAAGAGAAACGAGCCTTAGACCAGTTTGCACCAGTAGCCACCAAACGAGCAGTCGCTTCGATAACTGCATAGGCAGCACCGTGGTATGGAGACCATTCTGCTAGATAAGGGTTAAATCCTTGTGCCATAACAGAGGCTGTTGTTGTCACACCGTGTTGAACTGGCAATTTTTGCACAGAAGCCTCAGTTGGTGTGAGTTGGTAGCGACCACCAAGTGGGTGGTTGACCGTAGAACGACCGACCGAACAGTCAAAGATGGTCTGCAAGCCTTTTTGACTCGCATGGTTGAGGTCAGATAGAACCGCAAGAGTATCTGTTTCCAGTGTTTCAACACTCGTCTTGCGCTCTTCTGGGAGCTTGACATCCTTGTCCACCACCTTGGCATCGACAACGACACGCACCGTTGGTATCAAGGAAACAGCGTTCCAAGTCAACAATCGTTTCACCATTCCAGTGCATGACTAGATTTGGTTTTTCAGTCACTGTCGCAACTACAACAGCATCAATATTTTCTTTGTTACATTCCGCAACGAAGGCATCTACATCTTCAGGACGAACCACAACTGCCATCCGTTCTTGAGATTCAGAGATGGCAATTTCGGTACCATTCAAGCCTTGGTATTTAAGAGGAACCTTATTGAGGTCGATTTCAAGACCGTCTGCCAATTCACCGATGGCCACACAGACACCACCCGCACCAAAGTCGTTGGATTTCTTGATAAGACGAGTGACATCGCCATTACGGAAGAGGCGCTGAATCTTGCGTTCTTCGATAGCATTCCCCTTTTGAACCTCAGCTCCAGCAGTCTCTACAGACTCAACTGTTTGAACCTTAGAAGAACCAGTCGCACCACCGACACCATCACGTCCAGTCTTACCACCGAGCAGGATAATGACATCTCCCGCTTCCGGTTTTTCACGGACAACATTGCCCTTGGGAGCAGCACCGACAACGGCACCAAGCTCCATACGTTTAGCAACGAAACCTGGGTGGAAGTATTCACGAACGTAGGTCGTCGCAAGGCCAATTTGGTTCCCATATGAAGAATAACCATGAGCCGCGGTTTTAGAAATAACTTGTTGTGGCAATTTACCAGCACGTGTTTCAGCGATTGGCGTTGTAATATCTCCAGCACCTGAGATACGCATAGCTTGATAAACGTAGGAACGACCTGACAACGGGTCACGAATAGCACCACCGATACAGGTTGCAGCCCCACCAAATGGTTCGATTTCAGTTGGGTGGTTGTGGGTTTCATTCTTGAACATGAGGAGCCATGGTTCTTTGACACCATTGACATCTACTTCAATTTCAACTGAACAAGCATTGATCTCGTCAGACACTTCCATATCGTCCAAACGTCCATTAGCACGCTCATAACGACCGAAAATAGTCGCCATATCCATCAAGGTTTGCGGTTTTTCAGAGCGCCCCAACTCCTCACGCATGGCAATATACTTGTCATAGGTTGACTGCAATTGCTTGGAATCTAGAAGCTGAGAAATCAATTTGCTTCAACTCAGTCTCAAAAGTTGTGTGACGGCAGTGGTCAGACCAGTAAGTGTCCAAAACCTTGAGCTCCGTCTCAGTTGGCACTCGTCCGATTGACTTGAAGTAGTCTTGGATAAAGAGCAAATCGTCCACTTCCATAGCCATCCCTTGCTCTGCCTTGTAGCGGGCAAAGTCTTCTGCCGTATAGCTTTCAAAGAAAGTCAATTTTGGAATGGTCTTGTCTGACTCTGAAAATTCCTGCTTGGCAATCCCTGTTGTGATATCCTTGAAACGAGAATCCACTGGATTGAGCAGGTAGTTCTGGACCGCTTCCAACTCAGTCGCATCAATATCTTTATTGACCAAGTAAAGTTGAGCTGTGTTGACCGTCACATCACTCGAACTTCCCAGTAAAAGCAAGGCTTCTTGTGAAGAAGCTGCACGCTGGTCAAACTGCCCTGGCAAGCTTTCAATGGCAAAGAAAGCATAATTGGCAAGATCAGCCTGCACAGCCGCTTCATCCAAGACATGGTCGGTCACCTGCTCAGAGAAGATGTGTTTCTCTGCGGGCGCAAACAAATCCTCTGACAAATCAAAGACATCGTAAACTTGCACAATGCGAATACTTTTCAAAGTTGACAGTCCCAAGTTGTGCTGGAGTTCTCTCACCAAACTCTCTGACTTGACCTGAAAATCAGACTTTTTTTCAACAAAAATACGTTTATCCATCAATTCCTATTCCTTTATTTCAGCTCTTGCAATGTTCTCAAACAGCCTTTAGGTTGTTATTTTAAACCTTGCAACTTTTCCCAGACAATCTCATAAACATCTGTCAGTTCTCCCAAGCCTCTACAGAGTGAAAAGGTCTGGGGGACCTTTTCAGCCTGAGTCCTTTTAGTTGAGAGACGAAGGTTTTCCGTTGCTAACAGATTATTTCAAACCCTGCAATTTCTCCCAGACAATCTCGTAAACGTCTGTTAATTCTCCGAGACCTCTACGGAAAACATCCTTGTCCATGTGGTTGCCATCCGCATCCCACAAACGGCAGTTGTCTGGTGAAAATTCGTCTGCCAAGATAATCTTGCCATCCTTGTCAAAACCGAACTCTAGCTTAAAGTCAATCAACTTAAGTCCAATCTCAGCAAACCAAGCCTTCAAAAGTTCATTGATACGACGGGTTTCTTCCTTCAAGTAGGCAATCTGCTGGTCATCCGCAATTTCAAGGAATTTCACATGCTCATCATTGATAAAGGGATCATCCAAATCATCATTTTTATAGTAAAATTCGACGATTGGCGTTTCCAAGGCGATCCCTTCTTCCACACTAAATCGTTTTGAAAAGGAACCAGCTGTATAGTTGCGAAGCACGACTTCCAAAGGAATAATCTCAACCTTTTTATTGAGTTGCTCCGTGTCTGAAAGTTTCTCAACAAAGTGAGTCGCCACACCAGCCGCATTTAATTTCTCAAAAATAAAAGATGAAATCTGATTATTTAACACTCCCTTGCCCGCAATCTGCTCCTTCTTGACACCGTTGAAAGCAGTCGCCTGATCCTTGTAAGTTGAAATAATAAGATTTTCATCCTCAGTTGTATAGATATCCTTGGCTTTTTCCCGAATAGATCGATTGTTTTGACATGTTAAAGTTCGCCTTTCGTATTTCTTTACTTCATTCTACTACAAAACAAGAAAAATAGCAAGAATTTTGCGAACGATAGCAAAACTCCTTCTTTTAATATTAAGAAAAAAACTGTAAAAATCAAAACATTTTACAGTTTTTAAAAAGTATAATATTGCATTAAAAGCAAACATTATTCTCTGTTTAAAAATTGATCTAAGTAGTATCTCAGATAATTTTTCTTCCCTGTGATTAGCGTCAGACGTCCTTCTGAACCGTAGCGAAGTTTTTCCGCCTGTTCAGGAGTTAGACCAGTCTCCGCCTCTATCTTAAAAGAAATTTCCCTTTTTCAGTCTTGGTAGCTGTCGCATCAATATTCGTAATCGCAGAAACAAGAACGAGCTCTTTATTGGCATCCTTGCTTGTAGTAAATCGAACAGAATCACCTACTTTGAGCCCTGCAACATCTTTTGAACTGAGATAAGCTGTGAGTTTAGTTTTGCCTTCTCGTCCCAAGGCTGGGTAGAGTTGGGCTAGCAAGGTTCCTTCTGCAACCATGGTAGAATCACTGGTCTCAGGATTAAGGTGAAGCACCCCATCTTCGCTTGCTGTAATTTTCCCCTTGTCCAGCAGACCTCCTTGGACTTTTTTTCCTGACTCTGCTTCTAAAATTTTCTGATCCAAAAGGGTTAATTCCTGACCGACTTTGACTAGGTGCTGAGACTTGAGAGATTCAAGCTGACTATCCAGTCCCGTTGCGTAGGCTTGTTGAGCTCCAGAACCTGCATATTGCACACACGATAAGTAGCTAAACTAGACTCTAGCTGGGCGATTTGCGCATCCACCTGTGCAATAACTTGCGATTTAGCTTGCAGATCTGCCCCACCTTGGTTTTTATAGGTCTGATAAAATGAGTAGGCTTCATTTTGACTATCCAGTTGAGCTCCTGTTTCAATCGCCGACTTAGCTGTTTTGTAGTCTCGGATTTTATCCTGCGTTTGGCTGATAAGATTGCCAATCTCGGCCTGGGTCTGACTTGCTGCCGCATTTTGAGAAGAAATGCTGGAATTTTGCTGCGAAACATTGCTCCTAAGACTACTAGCTTGGCTGAGATAGTCTCGAAACATCTCCTGATATCCAAACTTATCCGCCTCTGGAAATTGATCAGTTCCCTCTTTCAAACTGGATTGCAAATAACCCAACTGCTTTTTTTGATCCTTTAACATCTGCAACTGATTGGCGTATGCTTCAGCTTGAACAGCTTCCGCCCCCTTGCTGGTACTGAACGAGTAGATCACCCTGCTTGACTAGTTTGTTCTCTTCTAGATAATTGGCCACAATACGTTGATTGCTAGTCGACTGGATGTTGGCAATAACCCGACTAGGTTCGACAGTAGCTCTGGTAGACAAACTAATCTCCTTCTCCGCAAAGACTGCAAATCCAAACAGAAACACGAGCAGAAGCGACATAGGTACAATCACCCGACTGGAAAAAAATTATGGTAACGACGATGGTAAAACTCGCACTTTCTAAAAATTCTGGTTTCATCTTCTCTCTTTCTAGCTATTCACCAAATGAGCGTAAAATCCACCTCGGGCAAGCAAGGCTGCGTGGTTGCCTTCTTCGACAATCTTGCCCTGATTCAAGACAACAACCTTCTCTGTCCGCTCAGCGATGGTCAAGCGGTGGGCGATAAAAATCAAGGTCTTGTCCAAAGCCATGAGATTATCCACAATCCGCTTTTCTGTCAAGATATCCAGACTACTGGTCGCCTCATCCAAGATCAGAGACAGGTGCATCCGTTAAAAGAGCACGTGCCAAAAGCGATTCGTTGCCGTTGTCCACCTGAAATCCCCTGCCCCATCCGAAGTCAATTCTGTCTGATAATTCAGCGGCATCCGCTCGATATCCTCTCGAATCTCAGCCAATTCAACTGCTCGTAAGATATCTTCCTGTGTCGTCCCTTCTTTGGCTCCAAGGAGAAGATTCTCCAAAATCGTTCCGTTAAAGACATAGGGCTGTTGAGGCAGATAGTTGATATACTGACGCAAGGCTTTTTTATCAATCTGATTGAGATTGACACCACCCAGACTAATCTCTCCCTGACTAGGGTCGTAGAAATTAACCATCATCTTGGCCAAGGTCGTCTTCCCTGACCCTGAAATCCCTACAAAAGCTACTTTAGAACCTTGGGGAATAGTCAGATTGATGTCCGACAAGACGTCACGACCATAGCCATACTTATAGTGAACTTGCTTGAAGGTCATATCCCCTTTCATCATGCTCAAATCTTCGACTGTTTTTTTCTCCTCAAACTCCGAAGCTACCAGATAAACCTCATTTAAACGGTTATTGGCAACTTGCGCTGTCTGAAGCTTGGTTTGCAGATTGATGATATTTTCCAAAGGATTGGTAAAGTAAACAAGCAAGGTATTATAGGTAATCAGCTGGCCCAAACTCATTTTCCCATCCATGACGAGAACTGCTCCCATCCAGAGAACACCAACATTAAGCAGGAGCTGGGCAACTTTTTTCAGAGCCTTCTGCTGGCTTTCTGCCCGACTATAGGTAAAGGATTTTTTCAGATAAGCTACAAATTCCTTATCAATCTTTTGATAGCGTGAACTTTCACTAGTCAAAGATTTAATGGTCTCAATACCGTTGATGTCCTCGATGATGGAAGAAGACAGAACTGCATTGGCTTCCATAGTGTCCCGATTCATCTTTTCAAAAGGCCTCATAAAGGCAAAGATAATCACCGTATAAATAGGAAGTGCAAGCAGACTAATGAAAAAGAGTGTCATATTTTGTGAAAACAAGACAAGCGAAATAATCAAAATCGTCGACACATCCAAAAAGATTGATAGAATGGTCGATGCCAGCGCATCGATGATACTATTGGCATCTGTAAAACGAGACACGATTTCTCCTGTCCTGCGTGTCGCAAAGAAGGACATAGGCAGGTGAAAAACATGCTTGATATAGGACAAAATCACGTCAATCGACAAGCGTTGCCCAAGGATCAGTAGGAGATACTCCTGGGCATAAGACAAGATCTGCTGGAGAATATAGACGATGACCAACCCAATAGAGATAATACCCAAGGTCGAACGCATCTGGTCTGGTACGTAACTATCAATGATAGACTGCAGATAATAAGAACCCACAATATTAATCAAGGTTACCAAGAGTGTTGCCAAAACGATATTGGCAATCAAGCCACGCTGCTTCACTAATATAGGGATAAAAGAGAGCAGACCATTCTTTTGATCCTTATGAGGCTTGTAGTCTGGACTAGGTGCCATAAAAAGAGTCACTCCTGTCCATTCTTCCGCAAAAACGCTCACGTGGCAGTTTGGTCAATTTCACCCCAGGATGCGGATGCGCAATATGAATGCTATCCTTATCCTGCCCAGTCACCACATAGTAGTGGAGCAATTTTCCTTCCTTAAGCACATGGGCAACAAAAGGAAAAGTCAAATCTGGCAAGTCAAAAAGCGTCATATCCGCCTTAATTGCTCGCGTCTCAAAACCAATCTCCTCTGCCACCTTGACCAAGCCCAAAAGCCGTCGTCCCATCCATGGTCGTCTTAGCTAGTTCTCGTAGATGAGCCAAGGGTAATAACTACCATAGTAGCCAAATACCATGGCCAAAGGAAGCCACGCCACAATCCATCTGATGCCTGGGGACGATAGTGCCTTTTCCCAAATTTCATATCCATCTCCTTTTTTTCTAATAATCTCTTAAAACTTTGTAAGATTATTTTTAACCAAACAAGGAAGAAATAAGGAATTATTTCTGAAAAACAATATCCGCACCTGAACAGCACTTTTTCCCTAAATAAAAAAATAGGTAGAACAAACGTCCTACCTAAAATATATATTTATTTCTTTTTCTTCCTAATTCTTTTTGTCAATCATGTACAAAACGATAATCGAAAACAGCGGTGGTACAATATAACTCTTTTCACTCATTGTCAGCTGAAATCCCAGGGTTGCTAGCATCTTAAAGATGAAAATATTCATCAAAAATAGAAAAACAAATACTAAAAATATCCTAAAACCTTCTTCATTTCTTTTTCTTCAACTTTTCCTAATTTCTACACCTATTTTATCAAAAAAATATGTAAAACTCCAAATAAACACCTCAACTGCACTTTTTTTGGCAAAAAATAGGCAGAACAAGCGTCCTGCCTAGATCATTCAATTACACAGATTTCTTACCTTCCCCTCTTCTTTTTGTGAATGGCGTATAAAACGATAAACGCAAACACCGGGGGTACCATATAACTATTTTTCACTCATTGTTACCTGAAATCCTAAAGTTGCTAGTATCCCAAAGATGAAAATATTCATCAAAAAAATAGGAAAGTGAATACAAGAATAGATTTTTAAAATCTTAGTCATTTTCGTCCTCATTGCCTTCTTTAGCCGTTATTTTTCTGGATAGTATGGTATTTTTACCGCTATGTAAATGATTAAAAGAAGTAGGGGATAAGAGAACAAGTCTGAAACTTCCATAAAATTTACACCATACTTTCCTGGTAATAGCTTATAGTCCATTAAAACTTGAAGGATCGGTGGTACAATACGTACTAGTAGAAGCCCCCCTAATAACATCACTTCTTTTTTTAACATACGAACACCATCCTAACTAAATGTAGATTACGGTTCATTGGTCTAACACTCCAATATTTCTCTTATACTAGAGCTACAGAAATCAGACTCATGTTGTCATCGTTTATTATCTTTTTCTTCACTTCTATAAAGTAAGATAAAGATTATCAAGAAATACTGAAATCGTAGGTATATCAAAGATTCAAACCATGTAGGTAGATGTATCTTGTTTACATCAGCTACGATTCTAATAATTAGATAAGCCATCGAGCTAAACAATACAGTGGTCTCTGGCCAAGCTTTTCCTAGTAATTGAACAACTTTCATCCCAAACTCAATCTGATGGTCCATCAATTTCCAATCGTACTTTCTTTTGTTTTGTACTTGTATCCTAGATAAAACAGACCAAGCAGAATTGGATAGGTTTCTGGATAAAACAAGGTATTGATCGGATTTTTCAAAATCAAATACGTTGCGATGTAGATAATGAGTGATGCAATAAAATATCCTCAGCAAAACCTAATAAGAAATTTTTTCATGGTAGACTCCTATTTACCTGATAAGAAAGGCGGAAAAACTCCGCCATTCACATGCACAAAATCCTTTTGATTCAGATTGATCATTTATAGTTTTGATTATTTTTGACAAATCTTTGCAAAAAATACCAAAAATAGCCCTGAAGCAAACAAACCAGCTAAAGTCCACTGCCAATTAAAGGATACTAATGAACCTGTACAGATCAGATGAAGCGCGAGATGCAGGCCGATTGCCAACAAAGGAAATATAGTGGCTAATTTAGGTAAGAGTGTATTGAGATTAATGTTGTGATTCATGGTTAATTTCCCTACATACTTTATCCCAAATTTTTTAGCTTAACGTCTACTTCCTAGATAACGCCCATACATATAGAAGCGACTCTAAAATACCCCCAAGCTATTGCTGTTGAAGTAGTAACAACGATGCCTCCTTCAGTAACGGATAAGTCTGCTTCTGTCATGATGTCAAAATTTTTTCATCCAGTTTTTTTCATTGTTCCATTCTCTCCTTTTTAAATAATACTAGCTAATTCAATAGCTACTCCAACCAAAAAGCTCTACTATTCCTGAAAGCTGATATAATAATTACTGAAAATTTTTTTCTGAAATCTTCGTTTATTTCTCCATTTTTTTAGTTCTTTTTCATTGATAGTAACTAAAAGATGACTATTCAATAGTATTTCCCACGTGCTAACAATAGTTCTCTTTAAAACCTTGTTTTCGCCTGAATCCAAATAACTCATCATTAAAATAAGGTTGGAATCCATAATTCTGAGCCTACATACTGATCGACCTTAAAAAGCAGTACATTTTAAATCACCTAGAACGCAGAGTGCTCCAAAACCGATTAAAAAGCACGCCTATTAAATTTTTTTCGATTTTTCATACCTAATCACTTTTTTTATCCAAACCTACGCTTTAAATCTTGCCCGATTAATCTACCGCCAAGGAAAATAGTCACTCCAATACCAATCGTAGCGAATGTGATCGCACTCCATCAGTATTCATCAATTCGTCTTCTGTCAACTCTGGCCAATTATTTAAATTATTCATATTCATTTTATCCTCCTATTATCACATAAAAGTATCCCCAAAGCAATACCGCCAATAAGTAGGATGCCCCCTACTACCACAGCAGTAACAGAACCCCCATCACATCCATCAACTCTTCTTCTGTAAGAGTTACAAAGCTCTGTTCCATTTTGTCAAAGTTTGTCATCTTTTTCTCCTTTATTTCTATTTTTTTGGTTTACGACTTCTAGATTTTTAAACCATTTTAAAAAAACCAGATTGGATAAATTACTGAAATCATTTTTCTCTCCTTCCTTTTCTTCTCCTTATCTATTCGAAGTGATTTAAAATGAACAGGTAAATTTCATTTATTTTTAAATACCATTTGATAAACCATGGCAATAAGATTGGTAAATACATCGCGTAGTCTCCTTCCTTTTTCTTCTCACTTATCCATTCGAAAAACAATTCGAAAAACGAACAATTCATTCATTTTTATTTTTAAAAACCACTTAATGAACCACGGATAAAAACCGGTCACATACATAAACATTCAACCTTTTTCTTTCTCATCTCTTTATTCGCAATTTCTACTAAAAGTTTCTCTTTTTCCTGCAAACAAAAAAACAACATGACTTGCATGTTGCTTATGGCTATTTTTTACCTTTAATAATCGCTACCACATCTGCCACACTTTGAAGTTGGTCAATTTCCTCATCACTGATTTCGATACCAAATTCATCTTCTAGCGTCAAGACGAACTCCATCAAGTCCACTGAGTCTGCATCAAGGTCGTCTTTCAAACTCAAAGCTTCTGTCACGACAAAGTCCTCTCCCTGTCGTTCTTGGATAATGGTTACAATACGGTCAAAAATTTCTTTTTCTGTCATCTTTTTATTCTCCTGAAAATTCACGCGCAGTTTGAGCAACTACGTCTGTTTCTAGCATGGTACGAATCTGGCGAATCGTACTGTACACAGCCTTGGCATCACTTGAGCCATGAGTCTTGACCACAGGGGCCTTAACACCAAACAAGACCGCCCCTCCAACATCTGAATAGTTGAGCTGTTTTTTCAAACCTCTGAGACTATCTTTAAGGAGAAGAGCACCTAGTTTCGCTCGCAGACCTCCACCTGTAATGGCGTTTTTGAGCAAGCCCATGATCCCCATGGCTGTACCTTCAATGGATTTGAGAACAGCGTTTCCCGTGAAACCATCTGTTACGACAACATCCGCAACGCCATTCATCAGATCACGCGCTTCCACGTTTCCGATAAAGTTCAAAATTTGATCAGCTACTAGCAAGTCGTATGTTTCCTTACGAAGCGGATCTCCCTTGCTGCTTTCTGTTCCGTTGTTGAGCAAACCAACACGTGGTTTCGAAATCCCACGAACATTTTTAGCATAAAAGGAGCCTAGAACAGCGTATTGGTGGAGGTGCTGGGCTGTGTTTTCTGCATTGGCACCGAGATCGAGCATGTCAAACCCTTTGCCATCGATAGTCGGCAAGGTAGACATGAGTCCTGGACGATCGATATTCTTGATACGACCCACAATGAAGAATCCTGCAGCCAACAAAGGCACCTGTGTTCCCAGCTGAGAGGACAGCGTCTGCTTCTCCCTCTTTGACTGCCTTAGCTGCTAATACCATACTGGCATTTTTCTTCTTACGGATAGCTTTTGTCGGCTCATCATCCGAATCAATTTCTCATCCGTATGGATAATGCTGACACGATCTGTCGCTGTTAGATATTGCTTGATTTTACTTTCATCTCCGTAAAGTTGAATCTCAATATCTGAAAAGTCAGCTAGGGCTTGATTGACCCCCTCAACGATGGCCTGAGGTGCGTAATCGCCCCCCATGGCATCTACTGCGATTTTTTTCATTTGTCTTCCTCTTTTAGTAATTGTCCCCAGTCGGCTAGGGAATCAATAAATTTCTTTGATTTTAGGTGAATTCCTACGTACTCTTCGTAGAGTTGATCCATAAATTGGCGTAACTCTTGCTTGATTTCAGGCTTGAGCGAAATATTCTCCAAGGTCTCAAAATCAATGGCTTGAAATTGATTGAGCAGATAAGGGATGTTGGGATTCAGATGGCAACGTTTCTCGTCCTCATGGTAATGGTCTGGACAAAGGCAGGCTCCATATTTGAAAGAAAAGTCAAAGGCCTGACCAACCCGATGGCAAAAGACACACTCATTAAAATTGAGGCTAATTCCAAATCGGGTCAAGATTTGAATTTCAAAAATATTGGTCAAAACTTGATAATCCAAGCCCTCTTCCATCAACTCCAGAGTCTTTCTCAAGAAAGCAAACAAGGGAGCATCCTGCTGATTATCCTGCAAACTAGCATCTGCAAGAGCTGCAACATAAGTCGCATAAGCCATGACAAAGAGGTCGCTATTGATCTTGGGAAAGGTCATGACCTCATGATAGTCCTCAATGTAACTGAGTCCGTCATCATTGATTCGTAAGAGAAAACGAGCTAGTACCAAGGGCTGAATAACCGGAGCTAGTTTAGATTGACCAGCGTGTTTGACGAAAAACATGCGCTTCCCAGCCTGCTCGGTGAAGATCTTGACCAGCTTATCATCCTCCCGAAAGTTACGATTGTAGAGTACGAGACCTTGACTCGTGATAGACTGAATCATGCTTCTCTCATGTACTCCTCAAGTCGTTTCATAGCCTCTCTGATCGTTTCCATGCTGGCTGCATAAGACAGACGAACATAGCCTTCTCCGTAACGCCCAAAGGCAGCACCAGGGATAAAAGCAACAGCCTTCTTCTGAGCAAAATCCTTGAGAAAGGCAAAGGAGTCTTGATTGTAACCAGGTGGAATTTTTGCAAAGATATAGAAGGCCCCGTCTGGTTTGATAATTTCAAAACCAAGAGCAGTCATTTTCTCGATAATATAATCTCGACGCTGGATGTATTCCTTCTTCATAGGCTCTGCATCGCTTTTACCAGCTGTTAAGGCCTCCACCGCAGCATGTTGAGCCATGGTATTTGCAGCAGTAACCAAATATTGGTGACTCTTGATTAACTGAGCTGTGAAAGCTGCAGGAGCAAAGATAAAGCCTAAACGCCAACCTGTCATAGCATGAGACTTAGATAGACCATTGATAATAATAGCCTGATCTCTCAACATTGTTCCCAGAGATACATGGGCTTCGCCTGTGTAGGTCAATTCTGAGTAAACCTCATCACAGACAACGAAAATCTCATACTTGCGTAAAACGTCTGCCAAAGCTTCCAACTGCTCTCGACTATAGGTGATTCCTGTCGGATTGGCTGGATAGTTGAGAATAACAGCCTTGAGCTTGTCCCCTTGCTCCAAAATAGCCTTTTCCAACATCTCAGGGGTCAAGACAAAACCATTTTCAGTTGTATCAATCTCGACAATCTCTGCCCCAACTAGATTGACAATCGGCTCATATCCTGGATAGGCAGGAGCGGGCAAGAGTACCTTGTCTCCCTCTTCCAAAATAGCCGTCAAAGTAGCAGATAAAGCCTCTGTCGCCCCAATTGTAACTAAGATTTCATTTTCAGGAGCATAGTCCAGTTGGTATTTTTCCTTAACAAAGTCACTAGCTGCCTGACGTAGAGTCAGTAGACCACTCATCCCTGTATAGTAGGATTGGTTCTGGTCAATGGCTCGCTTGGCTGCTTCCTTGATATGATCTGGCGTTGTAAAATCAGGTTCCCCCAAGGTCAAACGCAGGACCCCAGGAATCTCCGAAATAGCCTGGTCAAACTGGCGAATCAAGGACACTTGAATCTTATCTAATTGTTTATTAAAGCGCTTGGTTAAGTCCATAGATACCTCCTACTTTCAAAACGTATTTCTATTATACTACAAAACCTCCCTGACCGCAAAATCCATCTGAAACCCGCATTTTTCACTTTCTGTTTTACTTTTCTTCTCGACAGGACTATAATAATAAGTGCTTATTTTCGGAGGTTTTTATGTCATTTCTATCAAAAAATGGAGCAGGCATCTTGGTCTGTCTTGTCATTTCTATCGTGTCTTGGTACCTAGGAGGATTCTTTCCTGTCATCGGAGCACCTGTCTTTGCTATCTTTATAGGGATGCTCCTTCACCCTTTTCTATCACCCCACAAACAACTGGATGCTGGCTTGACCTTTAGTTCAAAAAAATTACTCCAGTATGCCGTTATCTTACTCGGTTTTGGTCTCAATATCTCGCAAGTTTTCGCAGTCGGACAATCTTCACTCCCTATCATCCTGTCCACCATTTCGATTTCCTTGATTGTTGCCTACCTCTTCCAGCGCTTCTTTGCTCTGGACACAAAACTGGCTACCTTGATTGGAGTAGGTTCTTCTATATGTGGAGGGTCTGCCATTGCGGCAACAGCGCCTGTTATTCACGCCAAGGAAAAAGAAGTAGCCCAAGCCATTTCCGTTATCTTTTTCTTCAATGTCTTAGCGGCACTCATCTTTCCGACCTTGGGAACCTGGCTTCACTTATCAAGTGAAGGCTTCGCCCTCTTTGCAGGAACTGCGGTCAATGATACTTCTTCTGTAACGGCCACCGCCAGCTCCTGGGACAGTCTTTACCAGACCAATACCCTTGAGTCTGCAACCATTGTTAAACTCACGCGCACCTTAGCCATCATTCCCATCACTCTCTTTCTCTCCTACTGGCAAAGTCGCCAGCAAAAAAACAGCCAAGATTTCCAACTAAAGAAGGTCTTCCCACTTTTCATCCTTTATTTCATACTAGCCTCTCTCTTAACGACCCTTCTTACCTCTCTTGGTGTGTCTAGCAGCTTCTTCACCCCTCTCAAACAACTATCCAAATTCCTCATTATCATGGCCATGAACGCCATCGGTCTCAAAACCAATCTTATCGCTATGATCAAATCCAGTGGCAAGTCCATTCTTCTTGGAGCCCTTTGCTGGATTGCCATCATCCTTACCAGTCTAGGTATGCAAGCATTGATTGGTACTTTATAACACAAAAGGTAGCCCATGGCTACCTTTTTATTGTTCAAGAATTAAACGAGTATGTTCTCTCTTGATACAGCGATTCATCACGATGTCGTCGCATCCTCCAGCACGCAAGATTTCTTCCGCTTCTATACTTTCTAACCCTAGTTGTGCCCAAAAAATCTTGGCATCAGCCTTGAGAAAATCACGCGCCACATCTGGTAAAAACTCGCTACGTCGATATACATTGACAATATCCACAGGAAAAGGAATCTCAGCTAGACTCGCATAAGCCTTTTCTCCCAAGATTTCCCCACCTGCAATCTTGGGATTGACTGGAATGATTTTATATCCTCTAGCCTGCATTTCCTTAGTCACTCGATTGCTAGTTGTTTCTTCACGGTCAGACAAACCCACTACCGCTAACGTTTTACTGGTCTCCAGATACTGACGGATCACACCATCACTTGGATTGATAAATTCTTGGCTCATAGAAATCCTCCTTTTTCATCAGTATAGCATATTTTGAAAAGGCTTGCAGATTTTGACTACAAAAATCCCCTAGCAAGAAAAGAAACCTGCTAGGAGAACGATCTATTTTAAGTGAAGGATTAAATCTTTTTCTCAATACAAAATAGAGGAGAAAGAGGACGTTTTTCGTGAATACGGATAATAGCATCGCCCAGAAGATGAGCAATCGAAATTTGTTCAATCTTATCAATCAAACGCTCTTCTGGTAGGTAGATCGTATCCAAAACAACCAATTTTTTTAATAGCTGATTTTTGGATATTGTCCATAGCTGGCCCTGAAAGAACTGGGTGCGTACAGCTTGCGTAAACTTCAACAGCACCAGCTTCAGCAAGAGCATCCGCCGCATGACAAATCGTTCCAGCCGTATCAATCATATCATCAATCAAGATACAAGTCTTACCTTCTACCTTACCAATGATGTTCATCACTTCACTGGTATTCATCTTATCTACACTACGGCGTTTGTCAATAATCGCAATCGGGTTTTCAAAAACTCTGCCAATTTACGAGCACGAGTCACCCCACCATGGTCTGGACTGACAACCACATGGTCAGAACCAACCATCCCACGACGTTCAAAAATAGTCCGCGATCGGTGGAGCACCCATCAAGTGATCGACTGGAATATCAAAGAATCCCTGAATCTGTGCCGCATGCAAATCAATCGTCAACAAACGATCACTCCAGCAACTTCTAGCATGTTTGCAGCGGTTTTGCAGTAATTGGCTCACGCGCTCGCGCTTTTCTATCCTGACGTGCATAGCCATAGTAAGGCATAACAACATTGACAGATTCTGCACTAGCACGCTTCAAGGCGTCCACCATAATCAAAATTTCAAGTAGATTATCATTTTACAGGTGAACTCGTTGATTGTGGGATAAAGGGACGATGTTTCCACGGATTGATTCTTCGATATTGACCTGAATCTCCCCATCTGAAAATTGGCGAACAGTCGATTTCCCCAACTCTATCCCAATCTCTTGCGCCACGCTCTGCCAATTCTCTATTAGAAGAAAAGGGCAAACAGCTTTAAATCAGAAAAAGACATGATTTCCTCCGGTATTTATGTATCACTTGTTTTTACACAACATTTTCCATCTACCATTGTAGCGCTTTTTTTCCTTTATTTTTTTCAATCAAAAATAAAACAAGAGCAAACATTTATACCCTTGTTTTTATACTATTTTTATATTGGCTATATTAAAACTAAAAATCCTACATTTTAACAATCGTTTTTTATGCTAGAATGAGATTTTTTTCGAGACAAAAGTTAGTATACTTCTCTCATACTTCCTGTATCCACATCATAGACAGCACCTGAAATAACCACATCATCAGGAATCAGTGGAGATTCTCGAAGCAACTGCATATCCTCTCTCACACTCTCTTCAACATCCTGGAATGGTAAAAAATCTTGACCAGACACATCAACTCCGAGCTCGTGCTTCAAATGTTCCTGAAAACTTTCATTTTGAAAGGTTTGAGCTCCACAGTCTGTATGGTGAAGCACCACGATTTCTCTTGTCCCCATTTGTTGCTGGGAGATCACCAGTGAACGAATCATGTCTTCTGTCACTCGACCACCTGCATTCCGCAAGATATGAGCATCCCCAAGGGCCAAACCTAGAGCTTGCGCAACGTGCAAACGTGAATCCATGCAGGTCACAATGGCTACTCTAGTTTTGGGTTTAAGTGGCAGATTTAACTCCCCATGTAGGGCAACATAAGCCTGATTGGCTTTCATAAACTGTTCAAAAATACGACACGATTCCCTCCTCAAAAATTTGATAATCAAATATTTCTCCTATCTTATCATTTTTAAGAGGATTTGTCACAGATTAAGCAAAGACCATTTTCAGAACTTCCTGAATAGTCGTCACTCCAATGACCTGAATTTCTTGAGGTGGTTTAATTCCTGTCAAAGAATTTTTGGGTACATAAATCTTAGTAAAAGCCTAGTTTAGCAGCTTCATTGATGCGCTGTTCGATACAGTTCACACCGAATCTCTCAGTCAAAGCCTAACTCTCCTACAAAGCATTCTTGAGGATTGGTTGGCTTGTCCTTGTAACTAGAGGCAATAGCCACTGCAACGGCTAAATCAATAGCAGGCTCGTCTAATTTGACACCCCCGGCAGATTTGAGATAGGCATCCTGATTTTTGCAGAGAAGCCCTGCCCGTTTTTCCAAAACAGCCATAATCAGACTAGCACGATTGAAATCTAGTCCAGTTGTCGTACGCTTGGCATTTCCAAACATGGTTGGCGTCACCAAGGCTTGAACCTCCGCCAAAATCGGACGTGTCCCTTCCATGGTTACCACGATTGACGAACCAGTCGCCCCATCCAAACGCTCTTCTAGGAAAACTTGACTCGGATTGAGCACCTCAACCAATCCACCTGACTGCATCTCAAAGATGCCAATCTCGTTAGTGGAGCCAAAACGATTTTTGACTGCCCTCAAGATACGGAAGGTATGGTGGCGCTCCCCTTCAAAGTAAAGCACTGTATCCACCATATGCTCCAACATACGCGGACCAGCCAAGGTACCCTCCTTGGTCACATGCCCTACGATAAAGATGGCAATATTATTGGTCTTGGCCAACTGCATGAGCTCAGCTGTCACCTCACGCACCTGAGAAACTGACCCTTGCACCCCTGAAATCTCAGGAGACATAATAGTCTGAATGGAGTCGATAATGAGAAAGTCTGGTTGGATGCGCTCCACCTCTGCACGAACACTCTGCATATTTGTCTCTGCATAGAGATAAAACTCGCTATCAATATCCCCCAAGCGCTCTGCTCGTAGCTTGATTTGCTGGGCAGACTCCTCCCCACTGACGTAGAGAACCGTACCCACTTGAGACAACTGGGTTGAAACTTGAAGGAGAAGAGTTGATTTCCCGATTCCAGGATCTCCCCCGATAAGGACGAGACTTCCTGGTACCACTCCTCCACCAAGCACACGGTTAAATTCCTCCATCTCGGTCTTGGTTCGATTGACATTGATAGAAGTTACTTCAGCCAGTTTCATAGGCTTGGTTTTTTCACCTGTCAAGGACACACGCGCATTTTTGACCTCGACAACCTCGATCTCTTCTACAAAAGAAGACCAAGACCCACAGTTTGGACAGCGCCCTAGATACTTAGGTGAATTATATTCACAATTTTGACACACAAATGTCGCTTTTTTCTTTGCGATGATAAACCTCTTTCTAAATCTCTACCTCACACTCAATCACTTGGCAAAAATCAATCTTCTCGTCTGGTACAAATTGGCGCATGAGCATTCAATAAGTGACAACTACCACAGTTTGGTGTTCTCGATACTTAGCCATAGATTCGAGAAAGCGAGCTCCCATCTCCTCAGCTGTCTCATATTGAATAGGACTATCTGGAAGTAACTTCCCATTATTTTCTAAAAACAGAGTACGTGCTTTTTCAAAATTCTCTATACCACTTTCGTAAACCTGCCATTCGTGTAACAAAGGCTCCACCCTCAAAGAAAGGCCTGTAGCACCAGTTACATAAGAAGCCGTTTCTAAAGCCCTTGTCACTGCTGAAGTTACTAGCGAATCAGCTGATTGTAGCAAGGGATTTTGGCAAAGTTTCTGAGCTTGTTGTCTTCCTTTCTCAGATAAGGGTGCCAAATCCATTCCGAATCCAGTATAAGAACGCTCTTCTAACTCACGATAATCTGGCTCCCCATGACGCACAAAGATAATCTTCATCCTAGTGCCCTGTCGAACCAAATCCACCTGTCCGCACTCCATCTGCCTCATCTCCGTCTGTGATTAAGAAAGGTGCAAAGACAGCCTGAACCACACGTTCCCCAACCTCGAGAACCACTTCCTGATCGGTAATATTTTTCATCTGAGCAAAGATATGTCCCTCATTCCCGGGATTGCCATAATAATCCCCATCAATAACGCCAACAGAGTTGATCAAGACTAGACCCTTCTTACGAGGGTTTGAAGAACGGTCATAGAGATAGAGGACCTCAGTCGGCTGCATATAGGCCTTGACCCCCGTTGGAACGAGAACAATCTCTCCCGGAGCAATCACCGTGCGTTCCGCAACCTTTAAGTCATAACCTGCTGCATGAGCCGTCTCACGCTTCGGTAATAAATTTTCGTCTGTAAAACTCGAAACCAATTCAAAACCACGAATTTTCATCATCTTCTCTTTTCTATTATCACTTATTCTAGATTATTCTATCTTATTTATTCGGAAAAAGCACGAAAAAAGAGCACACAATTCACATCGCTTAGGGCTGCTGGATTCCTCCCCTGACCCGCTTCACGCAGAACTGTTGCTCCACTATTTATTATACCACATTCCCCTCCGTTTTGAAAGAGAAATTATTTTTTCCGTCTATTTCTAAAAAAATTCTGCATAATAGCTGCACATTCATCTTCCAAAATTCCCGTTTCAACCTCTACACGATGATTGAGACGCTCATCTGTCAAGATATCATACAAACTCCCAGCAGCACCAAATTTCTGATTCTTAGCCCCGTAGACTACGTTTGGAATACGGGCAAGTCCAATAGCCCCACTACACATAACACACGGTTCTATAGTCACAAAAAGTGTACAATCCAGCAGACGCCAATTCTCTTCACTCACGTTCGCATTCTCTATGGCCATGATTTCTGCATGCATAACCGCCCGTTGCAACTCCTCGCGCGCATTATGCCCCCTACCAATAATTTCTCCATCCTTGACAATTACACATCCGATAGGAATTTCATCATGCTCTAAGGCAATTTCTGCCTCCTTCAAGGCTTCTCTCATGAAGCTTTCTTTTTCTTCAACTGTATAACTCATCAATTTTTCCTTTTCCTACTTGTCGATTCTATTATTATATCATGATTCCCAAGACAAAAAAAGTCACCCAATGGGGTGACTTAATAGGGAGATTATTATGAAAAAGAAAAGTTTAGGATATTTGTTACAACAAGTTAGGAGGTCTTCTTGTAACTGTCTATAGTATACCCGACCTATCTTAAACTAATCTTAAAAATTTCCTATGACCAAACACTTTCTAAAATATTAGTTTGTTCACGATCGGGACCTACTGAAAAAAAGTAGAAATACGAACACCAACCAACTCGCTAACACGACGAACATAGTTACGCGCATTTTCAGGAAGATTTTCCAAATTACGGACTCCAGTGATGTCTTCTGACCAACCTGGCAACTCTTCGTAGAATAGGTTTGCAACGTTTCAACTGTTCAAGACTAGCTGGATAGTAGTCAATACGTTGTCCATCAAGATCATAGGCCACACAGATTTTCACTGTATCCAAACCACTCAAAACATCAATAGAGTTCAATGAAAGATTGGTAATACCAGATACACGACGACTATGGCGCATCACGACTGAGTCAAACCAACCTACACGACGTGGACGGCCAGTTGTTGTACCGTATTCATGACCTACTTCACGAATGCGATCTCCCACTTCATCAAACAATTCAGTTGGGAAAGGTCCGTCCCCTACACGGCTCGTATAGGCTTTACATACACCTACAACCTTGTCAATCTTACTTGGACCAACCCCAGAACCGATTGTCACACCACCAGCGACAGGATTTGATGAAGTAACAAATGGATAAGTACCTTGGTCAATGTCCAACATAACACCTTGCGCACCTTCAAAAAGCACACGTTTGCCATTATCAAGCGCATCGTTCAAGATAACGGACGTATCTGTCACATACTGCTTGATTTGTTGGCCATACTCATAGTACTCTTCAAAAATATCATCAATTGAAATAGGGGTACTGTCATACAATTTTTCAAACAGACGATTCTTTTCTGCAAGATTGCGTTCCAAGCGTTCACGGAAAATATCCTTATCCAAAAGATCGACAATACGAATTCCAACACGAGCAGCCTTATCCATATAAGCTGGGCCCAATACCCTTGATAGTAGTCCCGATTTTTATTATCGCCCATAGCTTCTTCTTGCAAACGATCCAACTCGATATGGTAAGGCAAAAATGACATGGGCACGATCAGAAATACGCAAATTATCAGTTGTCACACCTTCCTCATGAAGATAGCTCAACTCTTTCACAAGAGATTTAGGATTTACAACCATTCCATTCCCAATAACAGAGATTTTTTCAGGGAAGAAAATCCCAGATGGAATCAAGTGCAATTTAAATTTTTTGCCATCAATCACAATTGTGTGACCAGCATTATCACCACCTTGATAACGAGCAATCACTTCTGCATTAGCTGAAAGAAAATCTGTAATTTTTCCCTTTACCTTCATCACCCCACTGGGTACCAACAACAACAACTGAAGTCATAATAAAATTCGTCTGAGCTACCAGGAGCTCGTCCTTTCTCATATACATGGCGGAATTTCACCCGCAATTATATCTTACAATTTATTATAAGAAAAAAACACTATTTTATCAAGAAGAAACAATAGAAAAGATTTGGAATTTCTGTAAATTATAAAATTCAAAACCACATATTTTAAATAAAATCCTTAAATTCACAAATTCAATGTTCCTTATTGTTCGTGATAAATGATATATATGATCACTCACTAGTTTTAGGATAGCACCTTCTAGAAAAGAATTTATCAAGATACAAGCGATAGGCCGTCTGAAAATGATATAAATTAAAGTCTTTAACACTTGTAATTCTAAATCTTATCAAGTAATAAAGTAAAAAAACGAAGATGAAGTGATTCCCACTCAGCACGACTCTGACCTAAAAAAGCATATTCTTGTTCAACAAGTTTCAAAAAGACAAATGCTCGATCATAAAATTTTTTTGAAGCATATAAAAAAATCCCTTTCTTATTATTAACACTAGTCTAACAAAAATAAAAAAACTAAAAAGCTTTAAATCCTATAAAAAGCAGAATTTAAAGCTAAACGAACTGAAAAATAAAATAAAGAGGCATTTATAGATGCAAAAATTAAGTTTTGAATTTTTGAAGTCTACTTCATTTATAAAATCAGAACCACCCTCTAATGGGTAGTATGCACTAGGGATATAAGCCTAAATTATCAGCCAGCGCCAAAAGATCCTCGCTTTTACATTGTTCAAGACTTATTGCTCTTGACTCGTCCTTACCTCTCAAAAGAGGCTTGAGTGTTACCCTACCACTATACCTAAAAGGGATCCTCATATTCTTTTACACTCTATTTATCTAGTGCAGTATCATACTTTTCCTGCTCTTGAATATATTTCTTAATTGTGGCTCCATTAAGTCCTACTGTACTCACGTAGTAACCTTTCACCTAAGAATGCCGATTCCCAAACTTATACTTGAGGTTGGTGTGTCTATCAAACATCATGAGTGCACTTTTACCTTTTAAATAACCCATGAAACTTGCATTAATTCTAGGTGGAATACTTACTAACATATGTACATGGTCTGGCATTAAGCGACCTTCAATAATCTTAACACCTTGCCACTTTGTGTGCGATAAACTATGAGCCTTTTGTGCCATATTTTTCTCCTTTCGCTTTACAATTGGCTTGAACACCTTTATTGTTTCGCGCTTGGAGTTTTTTGGTATAATCTTCGACGCGCACCTCACGGAGCGAGACGGACTAATAATCACATAACTAAAACAAAAAAAAACACCAATGGTGTTCTTTTTTCTAACTCCGCCAGTAGGACTCGAACCTACGACATCATGATTAACAGTCATGCGCTACTACCAACTGAGCTATGGCGGATAAAAGCTAAGCGACTTCCATATCTCACAGGGGGCAACCCCCAACTACTTCCGGCGTTCTAGGGCTTAACTGCTGTGTTCGGCATGGGTACAGGTGTATCTCCTAGGCTATCGTCACTTAACTCTGAGTAATACCTACTCAAAATTGAATATCTATCAAATGTCAAGTAAACCTTACGCTTCGTATCCTCAGTTACTTTGGATAAGTCCTCGAGCTATTAGTATTAGTCCGCTACATGTGTCGCACACTTCCACTTCTAACCTATCTACCTGATCATCTCTCAGGGCTCTTACTGATATATAATCATGGGAAATCTCATCTTGAGGTGGGTTTCACACTTAGATGCTTTCAGCGTTTATCCCTTCCCTACATAGCTACCCAGCGATGCCTTTGGCAAGACAACTGGTACACCAGCGGTAAGTCCACTCTGGTCCTCTCGTACTAGGAGCAGATCCTCTCAAATTTCCTACGCCCGCGACGGATAGGGACCGAACTGTCTCACGACGTTCTGAACCCAGCTCGCGTGCCGCTTTAATGGGCGAACAGCCCAACCCTTGGGACCGACTACAGCCCCAGGATGCGACGAGCCGACATCGAGGTGCCAAACCTCCCCGTCGATGTGAACTCTTGGGGGAGATAAGCCTGTTATCCCCAGGGTAGCTTTTATCCGTTGAGCGATGGCCCTTCCATACGGAACCACCGGATCACTAAGCCCGACTTTCGTCCCTGCTCGAGTTGTAGCTCTCGCAGTCAAGCTCCCTTATACCTTTACACTCTGCGAATGATTTCCAACCATTCTGAGGGAACCTTTGGGCGCCTCCGTTACCTTTTAGGAGGCGACCGCCCCAGTCAAACTGCCCGTCAGACACTGTCTCCGATAGGGATCAGCTATCTGGGTTAGAGTGGCCATAACACAAGGGTAGTATCCCAACAGCGTCTCCTTCGAAACTGGCGTCCCGATCTCTTAGACTCCTACCTATCCTGTACATGTGGTACAGACACTCAATATCAAACTGCAGTAAAGCTCCATGGGGTCTTTCCGTCCTGTCGCGGGTAACCTGCATCTTCACAGGTACTAAAAATTTCACCGAGTCTCTCGTTGAGACAGTGCCCAAATCATTACGCCTTTTCGTGCGGGTCGGAACTTACCCGACAAGGAATTTCGCTACCTTAGGACCGTTATAGTTACGGCCGCCGTTTACTGGGGCTTCAATTCATACCTTCGCTTACGCTAAGCACTCCTCTTAACCTTCCAGCACCGGGCAGGCGTCACCCCCTATACATCATCTTACGATTTAGCAGAGAGCTGTGTTTTTGATAAACAGTTGCTTGGGCCTATTCACTGCGGCTGACTTAAAGTCAGCACCCCTTCTCCCGAAGTTACGGGGTCATTTTGCCGAGTTCCTTAACGAGAGTTCTCTCGCTCACCTGAGGCTACTCGCCTCGACTACCTGTGTCGGTTTGCGGTACGGGTAGAGTATGTTTAAACGCTAGAAGCTTTTCTTGGCAGTGTGACGTCACTAACTTCGCTACTAAACTTCGCTCCCCATCACAGCTCAATGTTATAGAATTAAGCATTTGACTCAATTCACACCTCACTGCTTAGACAGACACTTCCATTCGTCTGCTTTAGTTAGCCTACTGCGTCCCTCCATCACTACATACTCTAGTACAGGAATATCAACCTGTTGTCCATCGGATACACCTT
>BNJU01004342.1_pt1 | contig 76529 bp, 115 predicted proteins | sample 8539281 | NCBI WGS metagenome assembly BNJU01 (sample SAMD00202456, study PRJDB9452) | human saliva metagenome | isolation source: human saliva | place: Japan
AAAGAGCAAAGAAAGAGCATGCTCAGTTAAACAGCACAACGATTACAGTTTGTGGCCTGTCAATGGCCCATACCAGCAGCAGATTTATTGTTACAGATGTTTATTCAATTGTCGGCCGGTGAACAACAGGCACATCATACGCCCGACGCTGATGGTCGTCATCTCATAAATGATGAGACGCAACACACAGAAGAACAATATATAAAATGATAAAAAGAAGAATACAGATGCCAGAGGAAGACAGCCACATCTTCGTCAACAATAAACATATCAGTGGCATATCAGAAATTTCAGAACACCAGTGCATGCAGCCAGTCCAACACACACGAACACGGTTACAGACGCAGAATATTGCTATTTTCAGCGATAATTTATAAAAACACACGCCTACAGCCACCGCAGAACAAACGCATTCATCGCGGCGACGCCGACGGTCATTTGCAATTAATAAACATTATGTATAAACTGGCTACGAAGACGGACCAAAACGACGTACCAGTGAAAGGTATTTTATGATTAAATAAAAGAATTGTTGTGGCACTGAATATAATTTTACTGATATTGTTTTATGATGTAGAGAAATGATAGTTAATAATGAGGAACACTTAGTTCAAAAAGTATACCAAGATATTACAAATTAATAAGAATACTTTTATATTAAAATGTTGTGTTATATTAATCATTGATGATAAACACTACCTATTTCTGAACGGTAGTATAAGTTACTGTTCTTTTTGGCATGGTATCACTATACCTATGATAAAGGTATCCCCTTAAACCGATTATTTTTTGAGTAAAATAGAGGTATAAATATGACTTTAGAACGTAATAATAAATGATACACGTTAATTATTTGATTAATGGGTTTTGTATTAGATAAAAAGATACTATATCATTCATTGATATAGTTAACGAATTTATTCAAAATATATTAACTGAAGAATATAAACTATTAATTAAATATTGCAACAACCATTACAAAATAAAAATAGTAGGGAAGGATGAAGCAGACAATTATATTAATAGCAGTTGGATTATTTATTATAATTGTGTTGACAGTTATTGGAATTTAAAACCATTTATTTAGTTAGTTCAAAAACTAACAAATAATAATGGTTTTGATCATTGATATATTGATGTCAGAAACAATCACAGATCGTTCTTTTTCCAAGGTATATTTATATGTTTTAGGTCGAAATTAGCTGTATATTTCATCAGATTTAATAATAAAACGTACAATGAAACGTATGATTAACTCATATCAAAAAGAAATAGTAGAACTATGTGAGAAAATATTTTTGATAAGTAACCAAGTTTCACATTAATGACGATCATCTAAATGTCTTTATTTTATATTACATTATCCAAAAAACAACTGAGTCACTACTTATGGATGAGAAAATTAAATATAACCAAATTATGACTTAAATATAAAACATATGGTAACATCAAAACAGACTATAGAAAGGAGAAAACAAAATGTCTGAAGTTATTTTGTAAACTTGCAGGTAAATATTCTATGATTTACAGATGTTTATTTGATGGTGAATTGTCAGAACATGCTGGATTATGTAATATTATGTGGAGATTATGTAAAGAACCTGACAATAAATTTGATCCGTTGCTGTACAAGTATTAGCTTATAAAAATAAATGAAAGAGAAACGAATTAATACATGTTTTTTATTTAAACGTGACTCAGTATGGCAAAGTTAATGAATACCCCATGAAAAACAAGCTAAAATACACATAACAGAATATGATAATCCAAACTTAAACACTGCATAAAGTTATGTTCGTAGCAGAAAGTGTTTTCTTAATGAATTATGTACTACATGATATGAAAAATAGGCGAAATATTAAAGCTGATGATATTGATGTATTTATTTGTAACATTCAAAACCAAATTATTTCTTTGATAAAATTGATAAAGTATATTGCATTTCTATCTGAAAACAATCAAAACCTAATCAAACAAACTATATATTGAAAATATCGGTCAGTTACATGCTGCGATAAAATTTAATATAGACAGTAATTGTGTTGATACACTATTAACATCTATATATATATAAATATATACTTAATGATACGTACAGTTTTCATGAATGATAAAACACCCTTTAGTGTATATTAGGATATTCTGCTACACATATGTATGCGTTTGTTTGACGCTGCAAATTGTGTTGGAAGATCTTGTTGTATTATTAAACTACTCTAAAACAAAAGGTTTTGAGGTGTTGAGAATAATAATTTAGTTATCAAAGCTATTAAAGATTAGTAATAAAACTGTAAATAATAATAAACTTCAGAAATAGCATCAATAACTTCATCAAACGATCTTATTAATAAACTTACTAATGATTATAAAGAAAATAAAAATAAACGTATTTGATTATCTAAGCAAGCTAAGTAATACTACACACCAATTTTATATAGAAAACGAAGATACATATACTATCTCGAACGATTAGATGAAATGTTAGAAGACATAACTACTAATCTATTAAAATTTAGGATAGATGAAACTGAACGAAAACGGTGAAGTAAACTATTAAAAGTTAATTTAATTACAGGAGTCTAAAAATAAACTTAATTAGAGAATACTCAACTTAATAAAAATAGTTATCACCATTATTTAGAAGATCACTATGAAAACACACAGTTAGATTATAAATGGAAACTTTCTTTAAAATTATGATACAGTTATTTCTCAACGAACATAGAAGCAAAAATATCATACTTAGGTAAACAAGCGTTAATGATGGTTGTAATGTTCAACTTTGAACTTGAATTATTAGAAAAGAATTTAAAAATGGTAATACTGGATCTGATGACAAACCTCATCCTAATGAATATTGGTTAGAAGTTGTAGGTTTAAATCTAAAAACACATAACTCAGAATATTATAGTTTATTTAGACAACCATGAATAACCGTGATATTAATACCAATTACTACCTACAAGAAGCACTAGGACACTAAATATACAATAAGAAAGCGAACTTCAAATGACTAAGACATTATGTAGAATTAGACTATAAATTAGAAGATGATACAACTATTGGAAACTGGTGGTATTCTACGTAGTGAATATACATTAGAAGAATTTTTAGGTGAAACTGATTTATTAGATAACAAAAGATGAATTATTAACAGACCCTGAACTAAAATTGTTAAATGAACATTTAACTGATGTGCTGGTATTAAAAAGGCCATACATTTCAACTATACTTTTGATTTTTAAGAAAGTCATCTACTGTTGATGGAGCTATTTTAATTGAAAAGATTTACATTAGATGAACTGACAGCTATTTATAACTCCTTTTGATGTCAAACCTTCATTAAAATCGTACAAATTATATTAAAACTAAAGGAAGATAATCTTTTTAATCTATAGTATAATTGAATATAGCTAAATGATCTTTACGTTTGATTGATTACATTATTCAGATGATGATTACTGGTCAGTCGAAATTTTTAGAAAAATGTGAGTATGATTACTAAACTAAAGTGAAGATTTATTATATAATAACGGATTAAAAATAAGTTACTTAAATTAACATTAAAAGAAATTAATGAACTTGATAACGACCCTTCGTTATTTAAAATGAATACTTAAATATCTTTTGTGACGTTTTACTTCATAGACGAAATTACAAAAAGAGCATGTTGAAAAATATTTAAGAAAATCAGATATATTTTATATTAATAGAGACGTGAATGGTAGATTCTGAATATTGGATCACTGAGACTTTTGTCAGCATCTACAACAAAACAACTACTAAGTAGCACAAATAATTGGAAATTTCAGTCATAGAAGCACTTTTATAATTATGCTATTGATTATGACTGCTATCATTTGATAATGAAATTTTCAAATTAACAAATCAATATATAGATGAATATTGTAATTCAATTGTTGATGCTGATGATTTAGCTGGTATTAGACACTGCTCGTGATTATATGCTAGATAGTGCATATTCATAGAACACAATTCTAAAAGATTTACAAATAACAGCACTCGATGATTTAACTATTTATTTCGGTGACCTGGGATGATAGTTATAACGATTTATGTGGCGGACCTACTGCTCTGAAGAATTTGGAAGAAAAGACCCAAATTTGTACTGATACAATTAATGACTTTAGAAAAACCACAGTTGGTTGGTTAGGTAAAATCACAAGGTTATGATGTAATTGATATTTTCACAAACAAAGATGATGAATTTTGTAAACAAGCATATAGTGTGAACTTTTTAATTATACATCTGATTTATCAGGTCTTCAACTAATAGCAATACCAAATACAACTGATTTTGAAGCTGTTTTTAGATTTATATAAAAATAAACCTGTAATCATTAAAAGGTACTCATGTTTGGTTTATTCAATCAAATTATGGTTCAGGTTCTGATTTGGAAATCAAAAACCAAGTTAAAGATATTGAATTAAATAATACAATCAAATATGAGATTGATATTGAATATCATGATTCATCATATCATTATTCACATCAAATTGTGTATATGGTTATATCACCAAACCTAATAAAGAACAGTTAGAAAGAGCCCATGAAATGTCAACCAAAAGTTTTACTAAAATATAAAAACTAAATACTAAAGATATTCCTAAGATATTCCAGTCTAATAAACACTATTGAAAGTTCAAAACCTAAAATAGATAAAAGATTGGAAATATAAAATTTTAAATCAAGATGAAATTAATAAACATGTAAAAGCGAGGGATTAGCCATATGGCAATCTCATACAATTTAGAGCAACTAACTACAGTTGCTGTCACAATAAATTATGGAAACATATTTATTTTGAGTTATGATTCACCAATTTTTAGGTGTAATGATGAAAATAGTAAAGCGTATATGATCAAATATGACTGTTCACAAACTACAACAAAACTACATTAATCCATTTATTGATAGCTATGGCTATTTAAAATTAGCGATGTCGAATGTCTTCCGCAGAAGATATTTAGAACCGTAAGAGCTACTGGATGAATTTTATCTGCAATCGAGGTGAATAAATGTTAATTAAATTAATAAATTTGTTTCAAATTCTGTTAGGCTGCGTATTAGATTGCGGAGTCTAATAGTACTCTGTAACACTAGTTTTTAGGACATGAGAATGGTATATTTAAAATGATGCTGTTACTGGGTTTTTGCGTTTGAGTATGAAATAACCCACACCCAACAAATGAAACTAATCCGATTCGCATTTAGCATAATAGACAGATATGGAATAAAGATAATAATAGAAAGGATGATAGATAAATGTCAGAAATTACACAGTTATGGTCGTTGTACAATTACAACTCTAATAAAGACTCATTAGAAAATTATTACTATTATTGACGTTAAGATATCATAATAAAGAATATAATATAAAATCGTGAATTAGTTAAATAAGGGTTATTGGATACCTACAAACTAAAACTATCCAATTATTGATGAGTTCGTAAGAAATCATTTCAACATAGAAGAAACACATTTGATATCATCTCTACTATCTTCATTGTACCTGTCATCCATTATCAATTGCTGTCATCAAATTTGTTGAAAACAGTACGTAAATAGAACCTATTAAATACAAATAATCATAAATTGGTATAATTTTTATTATTACCAATCAAATCTTCGACTGTCCAGATTGAATTATATAACCTGAATATATACCTAGTTTGCTTAGATTAACATATAATTCGTTATCAATAATTTTTATAGCTGTCATATATATCTATTCACTACTTTAGTGTTTTATTTAATTTATTGATGAACGTATTAAACGAAACATTGGTATTATTGTCAATTACTGCTTTCTGTAATTTTATACTCAGATTCATACTTATCTTCATCAACTAATAGTGCATCCCAGTTTGTTCGATTAGTTAGTATTAACGTACTATTGTTATTTATGTAACTAACAGTATATTTGTCTAGGTACATTCAAAAGTGAATTTATACTTAGTTGACATCTCGTTTTAATTTACTAAGTTGTGTTCAAGTCATCTGTTAAATAGAATAAAAGATATATTAGTTAAACTTCTTTATACTTATCAAGAGGGATACTTAAATCATAATATTCAAAAATCAATATATTGTTCCAGCAGTTATACCTAGAAAAGTTACTTTATATGGCGATAGTTCTAATTGTATTCTCATTTCCATGATCTGGTAGTGAGAATTGTTCACTATCAATAATACCTTTTTGATTTTTCGGATTGTCAATAAATGTCTTCAGTATATTTACTCATAATCGTTCCTCACCTTCTTTATGTAAAATCATTTCTCTTTTTGTTTTCCATGCATAACAAACAATGCGTCTTTTTAAGCGATACGTTGGTCCATTTTTCTAATAATTTTCTGGTATCAAAACCGTTATCAACAACAACAGCATAACCATTAGGTAGCTTTTTATGTGTTATTATGAGAGGTTCTGGATGTGGTTTGTTTCTTGGTTTTTGTATTTTTAAACTTCTTCGATTATATCATCGATAAATTCATTTAATTTTTGTATCCATATCATCAATTGGATCAAAATCGAGATAACTAATTTTACCATCTGTTTCGTGCCTATTCTCAATATTTGATGCAATAGAAGCTAATATTGATGGTAATCATATTAATTTCATTATCAATTAGATAATGGATTAGTGCTTTTTGTACTCTAGTATTACTACGTGGTTTACTGAAATATAAAAATCTTGACAGTTCGTCCTTTCATCCGTTTTTGTACAAATGCTTCAAATTCTGAAATTAGTTCATTTGGTGTTTTATTTGTCTGATGACATTCTTCGTTCTTTAAAGTTTTCTATGTGTTTATTGTCTTTGTTTTCGTGATGTGAATAATCAACATCTAAATCTTTATTGTCAGCGGTAGTATCCCATCGCTTTCCCCATATCCTGTTTTCTCCTTTAATCAAATTTCAAAAAGATAATCGGGTTTTAAGGGTGTAACCATAATTCAATAAGTTCGTAGAACTTATATTAGTCTTTCGTATAAATTTTTATATATGTTCTTCAATCCATTGTAGTACAATTTCATCTTTTTTCGTCTTCATAATCAATTCATCTGTAGTTTCATAAATTTCATAAGCGTTAAATTTAATATATTTATCGCAATTCACTTCACAAAACATGTTGCACGTGCAGCATCATAAGCTGATATACCAAAGTCATCAAAGAAATTTTCATCAAAAATCATACCATTCATACGCTCTAAAACCATCTTTGTCATCTAATTCATTAAAAAATATCTTCATTGGCATATATTCGATCTCTTGCACTAGATCATTGAACATAATCAGTTGAATCAGATATTCTTCATCGAGTTTCATATTCAGGGATGAAATCTGGATCTTGAATATCAATATAATCATCGTTTGTTATTACTCTAATTTCTGAAATCTTTTTCAATGTTCGATGGTAGTCATACTCATCAAATTCTATAAATTCATTATCGTCATTTATTTTATAGTAAAACATAGTTTTTCTTCCTTTACTTGTACCAACCAACAGTTGATAATATAACGTCTTCATTATCACTAACATACCAGTATATATCACCTGAATTTTCAATCAGTGTTTTCCTAATTTATAAAGATCAATATAATCTAAAGGGTCTGGCATACCATTAGAAATAGATAGCTTCGTGTGGTGTTTCGTAGATATCAGAAATACACACCGCTTACTAATTCATATTTTGCATAGTCTTCAAATGATGGATATATGAATAGTTTATTGTTAATCCAATCATTACTTCAGTATCATCAATTTGAATGTACTTTTCAATTTCTAATGCTAATTTACTATTATATTTTTCTAATTCATCTAAATTATTGAAAACTTTTTCTTCATACGTCATAGTTTAACCTTTCTTATTATTATAGTTTAATCTATTAGCTTAATCGAGATCAATTGGGATTATATCTGCACTACCATCCTTTTATAAACTTTATCCCATGGACTGTTTTTACTACGTGTATAGCAAACTAACTCCATGGTTCCCAGTTACGTACAATTCTAATAACTTCATCAATTATAAGTTTATGAAAATCATCTTCAATATCAGTGTTCATAATTTTCCGTAATAGGCATGACAACCGTATAGAAAAAGTGATAGTAAACATCAGAATACATGGTCCAAAACTCACTTCTATGTTATTATCAAAGCTAATTAAATCTTTTTAGCTAATTGTTCAAAAACATTTTGAATATATATATATTGCTTGCAATTGGAAGTTATTGATTGGTTTATAATCTTTAATACATTTAGATATGATATAGTTTGATAAATCTATAGCTTTGTACATTATTATCGCCTCTTCTATTTATTTCTTAATGTGTTCAGTATAAATTCGTTATTATTAATTATATCATCAAACCAAGAAATACTAAACTGATAATCGTTATTTGAATTTTCAAAAATGCACTTCAAATACTATATCATCACATTCATGGTCTAAGAAAATAACCTACATGATTTTTGATTTCTGGTATAGATGACATGTTGTTATATCATTTGGTTTGTCTTTATGGAAATAGCAGATTGTTGCATCTTTCTGGTAATCTAATTCTATTTAATATTGTAATTAATTTTATAGTTGTTATTCATAATTTTTCACCTATTTTGTTAAAGTTTCTAATTTATAAATACTATCATTTTTATCTACAGTTTTCAAATTCTGATATAATATTTTTGGACATCATTAAAATTAACTTCATCAAGCTCAGTTTTGTATGTTCGTTTAACTTCTGGAGAGTCATACCCTTCGTAGTGATTTCAAATTCAACTGAATAATTGAATTTATTATTTGATGTTTTATAATTGAAAATAGTATAATTATTTATTCTAAATTAATTGTTATTGATAGTTCACACGTGTCATTATCTATATTACTAATTTTAGTTTGAATCGTATCATCTTTTACTATAATTATATGTTTCTAATTCTAATGTTAAATTATTATAATTCGAAATTGTATAATATCTATAAACCTTATCATTAGATGTCTCAACAATTTTAATAGATATTTTATTTTTGATATTTGTTTTTATGAAATTATCTAACAATTTTAAATCATCTATCGTTTTCAATATCTATGATTTCTAAGAGTTCTAAATGTATATCTTTATAATTATCATTAATGTCTGTAAATGAAATTTCTAAATCTACGTATGTATCATCATATGTGATATTATGTTTAATTTTAAATTCAGGTAAGTTTAATTTTATAACATTAATACGTTGTTTTATTTCAGTTATGATTATTAATATTAGTATTGTAATTGTTTTTAATTTCACTATCAATACTTTTTAAGTTCATCTAATAGTTGTTCTTTTCTTTTTCTAAATCAGTTAATTTTCTCATGGGTATCCTTTCTAATTAGAAAAACACCCAAGAAAAAGACTCTAGGTGTTTCTAATCTCATTTAATAAATTTTGTAAATTAATTGCTAATTGTTTTGTATCAACTTTGTTAGGTATTTTTCCATTGATATTACCAATAACTTTATCGTTATCATAAATAAGTAATAATTGTAATTCGGGAATATACTTAACGTCTGACACATTGACATCGTTTATCTGTAAATCAAGTTTTATCTTATAATCATTAATGTAATCTTTTTCTCAAGAGTTGGTATTATATAGTTGTCAATAATTGTTGTAAAATATGTGAATGTATCACGTTTTTCAGTTTTTGTCAATTTTTCTCTTATGTAAATATTTGTTTAACTCCTCACCATTGTCCAAATAAGGATTCATCGGTGTTTGGATTATCTAATTTGCAACGCACGTCATATACGTTTAATGTATAATCAGTTACGGGTTGGGATACTAATGAAAAATAACCTTTCATATATGAGTATAACGATGCGTGATTCTGTTTACCTCTATAATCTGAATAATACGCAAGATTGATCTTTGTTTTTCAGTTAATGTTGATTTGTTTTCAACGTTTTTCAATATGTTCACAAAGTTTATTATAATCATCTTTTAATAATTTTAATGAAAATTCAGTACAATCTTTTACAACTTCTTTTGGGAATTTAGCAAAGAATACCCTATAAAATGTTGTATAAATTTCATCAAGATATTCGTCTGTTTGTGTGGTTTGTATATTTCTTCGTTAGTTTCATAATAATGTTCGTTTGTAATAATTATTAATTCTTTATATAAATAGTCATATTCAATTGTGAAATTATATTTTATCTTGTTATTATCATAAGCATTTTTCCAACTTGATGGTATAGCATTTTCATCAAAGAATGGGTCGTAGAACTTACTATTATATGATTTGAAATATGTGTCATATGTTTCAAGAACGTCATCATATGTTTCAGAATCATAATATGTTTCCTCAATTATTTCTCCGAAGTTAACACGCAATGAACGTAAAGGATGGTAATATTGTTTAAATTCTGATGTAGACTTTCATCAATTCTATGTAAATCTATCATTGAGATACTTTTTTGGATTTCTAATGCGAAAATCCAAATCTTGAATTGTAACTTCAATATTTGGTGTGTCTTTTCTAAATCTAAATGATATAGGATAATGACCATATTCACCTATTTGAAATTTATATTCGTTTGATAGTTTATCTAGTTTTTACAAAAATTAAATGCTGATTTTTGCGATTGTTTGTATATGATTCATATATATTCTCCTTAATATATTTTAATAGATAATCGGGTTTAAGGTATAACCCTTAGAATAAATAAGTCCGTATTGATTTATGCTTAAAAATTTTATAAAGACAGAACCCCTTAAAATAGGGGTTAATTATGTTCTACTTAAAATAGTAGTATTTTTATAAATAAATTTGTATTTGAAAAATACTATAGGAAGTTAATTCCTTAGATTTGATATGTTAAATTCACATACCTCTTAAATTACTCCTTTATGTTTAATTATATGAGTTTTTAACATTAAAAGTGATACTACGTATAGCATTGTTATTAGTATAAAATCAATAATTTCAAATTTGTTATTATATGTGATTGTGATAATCTCAAATATAAATAATAATATTGTGAGAGTTAGATCGTAAATTTTTGTGTATTTTTTATAAACACAAATAAACACATAACTACTAAAATAAGGGTGAAAAATACCAATTGTAGTACTATTTATAACAAAAATTTATATAATCACGATATGCATTGAATATTGGTGTTAAAATTTTTAATATTATCCAAGATGTCGCACCTGATAATATTAATGATGCGATAATTATATATATTGTTGAAATATTAACTTTTCTCATTATTTTTCGACCTCATTTGGAAGTTGTAGTTCGTGACGATATTCAATGTTTTTCAATACTTCGACCCATTTCATTTATAACATGTTGGTATTTCATGTCAAAAATTGTTATATGTAACTGTTGTTTTATATTTTTCAATAGTTTTTATATCAGGATGTTTTTAAGTAGCTTCTGAGCAGGATAATGTTGTGATAAAACACTTTGCATCATACCTTCCTCATAGCCAGTTGATAAATCAATAACTTGATCATTTTTAGCAAGTTCTATAATTTCATCTCTACTATATGTTTTTATTAGTTCAGTATGGATACTAATAATTTCTTTTGTTTGTAATTTAGAAATTGCTTGATATTTGGTTATTGTGTGTTTATGGTTGTAATATATTTTTCAGTGCAAAAATAATGTTACAAATAAAGATGCAATCATTTTTAACATTATATCAATATTTAAGAATACTAGTATAGCTGTAAAGATAACATATAATGTAAATATTATATTAGTAATTTTAGATGCACGTTTATATATATATAATCTTTTAAAAATCTAAATTCATAACTACTAACCACCCTTTTAAATCCGAATTTTTCAATATTTTCTTCCGTACATTCATAATCATATTCTGCACAAATTTCATAAATAACTTCTTGATCTCGTCTAATTAATGCGTATTCACCTTTGATATAGAATACCATAACCATCTTCAAAATCAGTTATATCGAAAAGTAATTCAAAGTATTCATCTCTTAGACTTTCTATAACAGGATTATGTTCTTCTAATTCTTCATCAAATAACTCTAAAAACATATCTTGAATTGTATTTGTATAGTTATAACGACCTGTACCTTTGAAATCTAATACTACTTCATATAAATCTAATTCTGTGTTTTTATGAATTTCTAATTTGTTAATAATATTATCAAATGTTAGTTCATTTCTATTTACATATAAATCTTCAAATATATCAAAGTGTGTAAAACATAAAATGTCTTTATTGATTAAAACATGCAGGTAAATAAAATTTTCTAAAGTTTCTTTTGATTTTGCTCTTACTACAATTGTACCTTTACTTTCTGAATAATTAGCCATATACCTTACCTTTCTGATATTATACATGTATATTCTTTATTATGAGATGTTATTGTATAATTCGTGTGCCAAGATAATCCATCCACTAGTCTTACTTCTTCTACATCAAGTTTAATTTTAATATGTTCTTTTATAAGTTTATCTCTATATGTATTTAAAATATAATATTGATAGTTATATTTTTAAAAATTTCTTGTAACAATGATTTAGCATTATCATCAAATGTATAACGAAGTAGCTTCGATATCAAATGTGATGTTATTTTCTTCTATGTTGAAATGATTTCTTACGAACTCATCAATAATTGGATAGTTTGGTTGTAGGTATCATAATAACCCTTATTTGCTAATTCAACGATTTTTATATTATATTCTTTTATTATGATATCTTAACGTCATTAATAGTAATAATTTTTTTCTAATGAGTCTTTATTAGGAGTTGTAATTGTACAACGACCATAACTATGTGTAATTTCTGACATTTATCATCATCCTTTCTATTATTATCTTTATTCCATCTGTCTATTATGCCAAATGCGAATGGATTAGTTTCATTTGTTGGGTGTGGGGTTATTTCATATTCAAACGCAAAAACGAAAAATAGCATCATTTTAAATATACCATTCTCATGTCCTAAAACTAGTGTTACAAGTACTTCTATTAGACTCTCAATTAATACGTAGCCTAATAGAATTTGAACAAATTTATTAATTTTAATTAACATTTTATTCACCTTGATTGCGATAAAATTCATCTAGTAATTTTTACGGGTTCTATTATCTTCTGCAAAGATATTCACATCACCTAATTTTTAAATAGCCATAGCTATCAATAAATTGATTAATGTGTTTTGTTGTAGTTTGTGAACAGTCATATTTGTCATATACGTTTACTATTTTTCTCATTTACAATTTTTAAAATTGGTGAATCATAACTAAATAAATATGTTTCATAATTTATTGTGACAGCAACTGTATTAGTTGCTCTAAATTGTATTTTTAGAATTGCCATTATTTAACCTCGCTTTTTAAACATTTTATTAATTTCATCTTGATTTAAAATTTTATATTTCAAATCTTTATCTATTTTAGGTTTTTTTGAACTTTCAATAGTGTTTATTAGATTTGGAATATCTTTAGAATATCTTTAGTATTTAGTTTTATATTTTTAGTAAAACTTTTAGTTGACATTTTCATGGGCTCTTTCTAACTGTTCTTTATTAGGTTTAGTGATATAACCATATACACAATTTGGTGAATAATGATATGATGAATCATGATATTCAATATCAATCTCATATTTGATTGTATTATTTAATTCAATATCTTTAACGGTTTTGATTTCCGATCAGAACCTGAACCATAATTTGATTGAATAAACCAAACATAGTACCTTTTTTTAATGATTACAGGTTTATTTTTATATAAATCTAAAACAGCTTCAAAATCAGTTGTATTTGGTATTGCTATTAGTTGAAGACCTGATAAATCAGATGTATAATTAAAAGTTCACTATATACTTGTTTACAAAATTCATCATCTTTGTTTGTGAAAATATCAATTACATCATAACCTTGTGATTTTTACTAACCAACCAACTGTGGTTTTTCTAAGTCATTAATTGTATCATTACAAATTTGAGTCTTTTCTTCAAATTCTTCATGTGCGTAGGTCCATACACTTAAATCGTTATAACTATCATCCCAATTTTCACCGAAATAAATAGTTAAATCATCGAGTGTACTGTTATTTAGCAAATCTTTAAATTGTGTTCATAGATAACACTATCTAGCATATAATCACGAACAGTGTCTAATACAGCTAAATCATCAGCATCAACAATTGAATTACAATATTCATCTATATATTGATTTGTTAATTTGAAAATTTCATTATCAAATGATAACCAGTCATAATCAATAGCATAATTATAAAGTGCTTCTATGACTGAAATTTCCAATTGTTGTGCTTCGCTTATTAGTTGTTTTATTGTAGATGCTGACAAAGAGTCTCAGTAATCCCAATATTCAGAATATACCATTTCACCATCTCTATTAATATAAAATATATCTGATTTTCTTAAATATTTTTCAACATGCTCTTTTTGTAATTTCGTCTATGAAGTAAAAACGTCTCAAAGATATTTAAGTATTCATTTTTTTAAATAACGAAGGGTCGTTATCAAGTTCATTAATTTCTTTTAATGTTAATTTAAGTAACTTATTTTTAATTTATTATATAATAAATCTTCACTTTGTTTATTAATCATACTTACATTTTCTAAAAATTCGACTTTACCATAATCATCATCTTTTTTTGAATAATGTAATATCGTAAACAAAAGTCATTTAAACTATATTCAATTATACTATAGATTAAAAAGAAAAATTATCTTCCGCTTTAGTTTTAATATAATTTGTACGATTTAATTTTTGAAGGTTTGACATTTTTTCAAAAAAAGTTATAAATAGCTGTAAGTTCATCTAATGTAAATCTTTCAATTAAAATATCTCCATCAACAGTATAATTAACTTTCTTAAAATCAAAAAGTATAGTTGGTGTAACCTTTTTAATACCAGCATCAGTTAAATGTTCATTTAACAATTTTAGTTCAGGGTCTGTTAATAATTCATCTTTGTTATCTAATAAATCAGTTTCACCTAAAAATTCTTCTAATGTATATTCACTACGTGAGATACCACCAGTTTCAATAGTTGTATCATCTTCTAATTTATAGTCTAATTCTACATAATATTTAGTCATTTTTGAAGTTCCTTTCTTATTGTATATTTAATAATATCTAGTACTTCTTGTGATGTGTAATTGGTAATATCACGGTTATTCATGATTTGTCTAAATAAACTATAATATTCTTTTAAGTTATGTTTTTTAGATTTAAACCCTACAACTTCTAACCAATATTCATTAGGATAAGGTTTTGTCATCAGAAAAATCAGTATTACCATTTTTAAATTCTTTTTCTAATAATTCAAGTTCAAAGTTGAACATTACAACCATCATTAACGCTTGTTTACCTAAAGTATGATATTTTTTTGCTTCTATTTTTGTTCGTTAGAAAATGTATCATAATTTTTAAAGAAAGTTTCCATTTTATAATCTAACTGTGTTTTTCATGGTAATCCCTTCTAAATAATGGTGATAACTATTTTATTAAGTTGATATTCTCTAATTAAGTTTATTTTAGACTCTGTAATTAAATTAACTTTTTAATGTTACTTTACCGTTTCGTTCAGTTTCATCTATCCTAAATTTTTAATAAATTAGTAGTTATGTCTTCTAACATTTCATCTAATCGTTCAGATAATATGTTATATTCGTTTCTATATAAAATTAATTGTGTATTATTACTTAGCTTACTTAGATAATCAAATACGTTTATTTTATTTTCTTTTATAATCATTAGTAAGTTTATTAATAAGATCGTTTGATGAAGTTATTGATGCTATTTCAAGTTTATTATTATTTACAGTTTTTATTATAATCTTTAATAGCTTTGATAACTAAATTATTATTCTCAACACCTAAACCTTTTATTTTGGAATTATTTAATAATACAACAAGATCTTTCAACACAATTTGCAGCGTCAAACAAACGCATACATATATTAGCGAGATATCTAATACACTAAAGGGTGTTTTTATCATTCATGAAAGCATACGTATCATTAAGTATATATTTATATATTTTTTTAAAAATAGATGTTAATATTGTATCAACATAATTACTGTCTATATTAAATTTTATCGCAGCTTGTTCTTTACCGATATTTTCAATATATAGTTGTTTGATTAGGTTTTGATTATTTTCAGATAGAAATGTAATATACTTATCAATTTTATCAAAAATAATTTGGTTTGAATATTGAAATAAATACATCAATATCATCAGCTTTTAATATTTCGCCTATTTTTCATATCATGTAAAAGTCTTACATAATTCATTAAGAAAAACCCCTTTTCTACTTTCTGAACATAACTTTATACGAAGTGTTTAAGTTTGGATTATCATATTCTGTTATGTGTATTTTTAGCTTGTGTTTCATGTGCAGGGTGTTCATTAACTTTGTTATAAGGTACTGAGTCACGTTTTAAATAACCGACATGTATTAATTCGTTTTCTTTTTCATTTATTTTTATAAGCTAATACTTGTACAGCATACGGATCGAATTTATTGTCAGGTTCTTTACGTAATAATGCTCCACCTAATAATGTTACATAATCAGCATGTTCTGAGATTTCACCATCAAAACGATAAATATCTGGTAAATCATAGAATGTTGTACCTGCAAGTTTTGTAAAATATACTTCAGACATTTTTGTTTCTCCTTTCTATAGTCTGTTTTTGATGTTACCATATGTTTTAACTTCTGTTAAGTCATAGGTTGGATTTATATTTAATTTTTCTCATATAACCAAGTAGTGAACTCAGTTGTTTTTTTGGATAAGTGTAATGTAAAATAAAGACGTTGTTTATTTAGATAGATACCGTCATTTAATGTGAAACTTAGGTTATTATCTAAGAAATATTTTTCTAATAGTTCTACTATTTCTTTTTGATATATAGGTTAATCATATACGTTTCATTGTACGTTTTACTTATTATTAAATCTGTGAAATATACAGCTATTGTTCGACCTAAAACATATATAATAATACCTTGGAAAGAACGATCTGTGATAATTGTTTTTACAAGCATCATATATATCAATGAGTCAAGAGCCATTGTTATGTATTTTGTTAGTTTTGAACCTTTAACTAAATAAATGGTTTTTAAATTCCCAATAACTGTTGACACAATTGTCATGATAAATAATCCAACTGCTGTTAATGTAATTGTCACAATATTTCATCCTTCCCTGCTATTTTTATTTTTGTAATGGTTGTTGCAATATTTAATTAATAGTTTATATTTATCTTCAGTTAGATTATATTTTTGAATAAATTCGTTAACTATATCAATGAATGATATAGTGTCTTTTTATCTAAATACAAAACTCCATTAATCAAATAATTAACGTGTATCCATTTATTGAATTTACGTTCTAAAGTCATATTTATACCTCTATTTTACTTCAAAAATAATCGGTTTTAAAGGGATACCCTTTATCATGAGGTATGGTGTATACCATGCAAAAAGAACAGTAGCTTATGACTACCGTTCAGAAATAAGGTAGTGTTTATCATCAATGATTAAATATAACCTAATATGTTTAATATAAAAAGTGTTCTTATTTAAATATTTATTATCTTTATCTTGAATATCTTGATATACTTTTTTGAACTAAGTGTTCTATATAAATTTATAGCAACTGCTTCTAAATCTTCATAATATTGATAACTACCGTTTTTTATACCATCACTAAAGATAATATCAATTAGAATTTATATTCCGTTACCCCTTTTTAATAATTCTTTTATTTTTGTCTCCATAAAATTACCTTTCTATAGTACGTGTTTTGAGATAGTTCCATCTTCATGTAGTTTATACATAATGTTTATTAATTTACCATTGAAAATAGTACATACAATACCTTCATCAACGTGCGTTACTTGATGAATATGATTTTGTTCTTTACTTGCAATTTGGTATAAATGTTCGTATTGATATTTTTGCATAAAAAAATTCTCCTTTCTTAAAATATAATATTTGGGTTAAATGTTTTTTTCTATAATATTAATTGTATTCATTGTGTATTGAAGTTTATATAGTACATACACTGGTGTTTCACCAGAAATTTCACAAATAATACCACTATTAATGTTTGTTATTTGACGAATATTATCATGTTGTTTTAATGCATGTTCATATAACGTCTATATTCTTCTTTTTATCTAATTTTTATATATTGTTCTTCTATTGTCATATTTAAATCTCATGTTTATGATAAGTTATTTGACCATCAATGTCAAGTGTTATGAGTGTACTTTTCACTATTTGTTCACCGACCATTGTAGTTGAATAAACATCTGTAAACAGTAAATCTATAGCTAATTTATTAGACTCATTTGAACCTAATTTTTAAACTATGTCGTTTGATATGTTTAACAGGCGTATGACCTACGATTTGTTTATTTAACTTACTTGATAAAAACAAGTTATCTGGTCTTATCCATAATGGTGAAAAATTCGTCTTGTTCATATTTTTCAAAGAGTTTAATATTAAGTGGTTTGAAATCTTGCTTTTTAGGTTCATTAATAAAAACCTGCATGTGACAGTAAATAACCATTACAAAGTATTGCCACTTGTGGTTTGATAGCATGTAAGAATATGTTAACTTCTTCTACAATTTCAGGATTATGACTTGAATAATGTCTTAATTTCCCTGTTAAATAAGGTACATCATGATTACCAATTAAAAAGTGACAAGGATATTCTAAACTAAATTCAAATAAATCAGCTATAGTTTTCATGTAGTCACTATATGAATTATCTAATCCCCAATCATCGAAATAATCACCTAAGAAGATAACTTGTTTAATATCTTTATCTTTTTCTAATACTAAACGAGCGTGGTCTAAAAATTTTATCAGTTTTTAAATGAATATCAGGGATAATTAATGTTTTTACATCATAATCAAACTCTATATGTTTTAATATGAGATACTTTAACAATATCATTTTTTATAAAGAACTTTCATCATGTAGTTCTAATTTACCACGTAGTATTTGGTCATCTTTTGTAGTAATGATAACTTGTTTATTAATATACCCTAATTAATTCGTTCTTAGTCATATTAATCTGTGCTCCTTTCTAAATATATTTGTTTAAATCCTTTAATAATGTTTCTTTGCTAGTTTGTACTTCTAGTAAGGGTTTTTCGGTTTAGTAATTGTTCTTTTGTACTATAATCGTTATAGTTGAAAAATGGTAGTAAAAATAATATCCATATTATCATTAATTATTCTTACCATACCATTAAGTTTAGCGAGAGAATATGTATTAGCAAACATGCTGAGTTGTATAATTACTAGTTCGATAGTACTCATTGTTGCGTTTGTCTCACTAATACAATATTACGGGTTTATCTGTTAATTTAATAATCTTCATATTGCACCTCAAAAAACACCTTATTTAAGGTGTTTATCTTCTTTTCTTTTTGTTTCATCTATATCATGTTCGTTATAATGAATATATGTGTGAACTGCATCTACAATTAATTCAATACATATTTTTAGCATGAAAAGTATAATCATTACTGATACATACAATAGAACAAATGCTATTATTAATTTTATTACTTCGGTAGATGTTAATTCAAGAAAATCATTCTTATGTTCAAATATATATGCAAAAGCCCTAACATTCCGATAACAAAATAAATAAACTGATTAAGTTGTCTTAACCATTTTATACTTTTTTATGTCATTTTTAAGCTCTACTGTAAAGTTCTTTAAACAATTCTTTTAAATCCTTTTTCATTGAAATACTGCCTCCTTTTTAATTATATCGCTAAATCGAATTTCAATTGCGGTTTACAACTATCATAATCTATAAGTTCAAAATCTTCTGGTTTGATGTCATAAAAATTAGTACCTTTTGGACAATTTAGAACTAATTTTGGACTACATTCAATACCTTCTACTGTAACAATTCATTTGCTTGGTTATATTGATTATCGTATATATGCAAGTTATTAATAAAAGTAAGTGAATTTACCGACTTCCCAACAAAATGCCTTGCAATCATCATTTGTAGTGCTACATATTGCATAGCATTTATATGGTGAGCAACTAAAAATATCATTACTTCGTTGTGTTAATATACAATCAAGGTACATTATACCATTAATGTTTCTTACATCAAACATTGTGTTATACGCACAAGGAAGTAGTCCATCGGTTTCATCGAAACATTCGTAATCCCATAAACTGATCACATTGCGTCTATTATATGGGTTTTCTTCTAATTGTTTTAGAATTCTATCTATGATGCTATGTTTTTTTGACAACGTAACCATACCTATGACCAATTGTTCCTGTATTTTCTACTTCCCAATCGTTCCAATAATTTACTCCTAAATCTTGTAAATCCTTTAATGAGTTACTTTGCATTTGATAAATCCAAAAGATTTCTTTAATTGCACTTTTGATTGGAATGGATCTAAGTGTTGTTATAGGAACTCACCTTTACTTAAATCATATGTATCACAAACATGTGTTACATATTTAAAGTGAAAGCATGAGTTCCGTCTTTATATCTAGCACGAGTTTTTCACTTAAACAACCGCTTTGTAAAATATTTTCTATATTTCGTTTTAAAAATAATATCTGCTTTATTCATTTCTACCCTCTGTTATTTTTGGCGATTTTTTAAAAAAACCATAATACAAAAAGTACCCGTAATTAAACAGAGTACCCATAAACCTTACTAGTGAATCTTTAAGTACTTTTCCTCTTTAAATACAGGTACTTTGTGTGCAGGAATAACTAGTTTTTCATTTGTTTGTGGATTACGCCCAACACGTTCAGCACGGTCACTTACAGAGAATTTACCGAAACCAACTAGTGTAACATCTCCACCTTTAGCTAATTCTTCTTGAACTGTTTCAATGAACGCTTCAACAAAAGCACCAGCTTCTACTTTCTTTAATCCTGTTTTCTCACTTAAAGCTTTAATTAATTCTGATTTTTGACATATTTTTATATCTCTTTCTATTTTTATTGTTATACATGGATTGTACCATTTTTTTATTTTTCTTGTCAACACCTAAATGGTGCTATTTTGCAGGTAATTCAATATTTTCGAAAATTGAACCTATTTTTCTTTGTAATTTTTAAGTCTATTCATTTTGTGAATAAACTCATCTATTACTTCACTTTCTAATACATCTCGATAATGTGATATGAACTCATCAATAACATCTTTATTCATCTGAAGAACTTTTTGTGAATATTTGAATTTATTCTGTGTTCGTAAAACTTCTTCTTCCTTTAGTAAACCATGAGCAAAGTTAATTAATTCATTTATATCTTTATTGTTTTTCAGTTTTAGTCGCTTTATTGGTAATAGATGTTAATTCAGGTAAATCTTCATTACCATCTTCATCTAATAGTAGACCAATTTCTTGTTCAAGGTCAGTAATATTTTTAAATATTGTGATTAATTTATAGTTTTTGGATCAACTACTACATAAATCCCTTTTTTCTTGCATGATAAACATCTGCTTTTTGTGTATTACGTGTTGATAAACGTTCATCATATTCAAGTTTTTGGATATAGTTGTCGCATAAATAGTTGCCAAAAGCACCGTGTATGTTAAAACGTTCCGCTAATCGATCTTTTAAAATGTGAAGTCGGTCCGTATCTTTCACTATGTCGAAGTCCCATTCATTGTCACCCCCTTTCAAAGTAAACTTCATTATATAAGCACATTGTACTACGTATATTGAAGTACCAACACAATATTGTATCACGAAAATCTTCTCTATTATAAATATCACGCATAATATAATTTGATAAAGCGTCATTTTGTAATATTAGTATCACCTTGTTGTGCTTTGTCATTTTTGAACAAAGATATTTTGAACACGATACTGAATTTCTGTACCATTATCATCATATGCTTTTTATGATATCACCGTATTGAATTGTACTTGCAATTCTACTAAATACTCCGGGTTATGACCTGCAACATGCGTAGGTTTACCATCTAAAAGCTATTGTATTGAAAAGAACACCGATTTGACCTCTATCAAGAATACTTTGTAGTAATGTGAAGTCAGTTTCATTTCTTGTGTTTGCAGCAGATACAAAACCAGATGTTTGATAGACAACACCTCTATGGATAAATGCTTGTCTTAAAGTTTTGTTAGTAGTTTTAATAGTGTTTACAGAAGTATTTAATGGTTTTTCTTTTTATTAACATTTTCTTTTTAAACTTTCAGCTAAATTTATTAATGTATTTGTTTCAAAGTTTTTATGAAGTTTTTAATTCTTCTGTTGTATTAACTTCTTTTACAAAATCTTTTTGTATTGTATTTGCTAGTTCAATAGTAGGGTTAGTACTAGCTATTTTAGCTAAGTCATCTACTGTTACTGTGGGTGAGTTTATTGATAATAATAATTGTAATAATATGTTAAACATAATTGTCTATGTCCTTTCATGTGTTTGTTATTTTCCAAAAGATAATTGGGTTTAGGGTGACAACCCCTAGGTAAAGATCAAAGTGTATAATTTGACCTATTCTTCATGATACAGTTCAATTACTAAACAATCGTGTTGTTGCCTTGAACCTGTAATACGCCATAGTATTGTCTGTAATCATCATATTCACCACTATCTTCTTTTGACAGGATCTAATACGATTAATACTTTCGAATTCATGTTGAAGTCCGTCTACACCAACACCCATTGTTTGCTGTGTTGCTACTCGAACATTACTATCTGTTTTTCCTCAATTTCACCTGTAGTTATACTAATATGTGGATTGCGTTCTTTTATTAATTTAGCAATACTTACACTTTGTGTTACAATTAATGTTCCAACGTTTAATGTACTGATTAATTTATCTACTAATAGTAAAGTAGGTGTATCACCTTGGATAACTTTTTAGTTTTGGAAAATCAATATCTATATTAGTTTGATTTAAGTATCTCATAAATGCACGCTTACCAAAATGTTGTTTTAGCCATAGCACTTTTTACCATTTACTCGAACTAAGTTATATGTTTAAAATCCTTTATTAACTCAGATTAGCACTTGGTACTATAATCTCTTTAAATGTTAGTTTAAATCCGTTATTTTCAGGGTGCTTTTTCTAGTTTTTCAATATAGTCATATCCCATAAAATTTGGTAAGTTTTTCACATATTCATCATAATCCCTAAAATCTTCCCATTTTAATCCACTAGCTGTCCATTTATCAACAACCATTTTTACCATGAGTGGTTTTGCCATTGCCATTTATGATTAGGATTAGCTTTGCCATAAATAGTTTGTTCAAGACCAAAGAAATTAGTACCTTTTCGTCTTACAGGTGTTGCTGATAATCCAATTGTGTATGTTACGTTTAATCTTCTTATAACTAGTTAGATTTACTTCAGAACACATATTTTGCCATTCATCAACTATGAGAATATCAATATTAAATTTTTCACCTTTTTGCTTGTCTATTCCTTAAAGTTTTATCTGTAATAATAGTTACATCAGGAAAATCATAATGTTCCAAACTTTCCTGCCAACCTTTAAGGATTTTTAATTTATTATTTATAATTAATATACTTTTGCTTTTTAAATTGTAGCAATTTCTAATGCACAAATAGTTTTTCCTCTTCCACCTGCTGCTTCAAGAAATATTCTGATACTTCTTTTTTTACTATTTTCAATAGCTTTTTCTGCCATGTACGTAATTCAAATTTAGCCACAAATCCTATCTCCTATCTCGTTTACTATTTCTTCAATATCATTTCTCATAGCGAAAGAATAAGGCTAATCTTGCTGAAGCACGTAAGTCTTGATGGTGAGTTTTTCAAACTTCCATAGACCACATTTTTAGTACACTATCAGGTATATCACGTTGATAACCAACGTTACTTTGTTCAACGACAGATGGTATACATTGTTTAATTGCGTCAACAGTTTGTACTAACACTGTTATCACGTCCGCTATCACCGTATCTTACGATAAACTTTTCAACGACTGCTATATCAAATTCTAAAAACCTTCCTGTTTCATTCCACCATTTTATAAAGTTTGATGCACCATAAGGTACTACAAAACTTTTTAATTAAATGAGTATTATCATAATACAACCCCTGTTGTTGATTTTTTCATAATATTACTTGATGGATCAATACTTAATATTCTCATTAGTTTTTACTTAGGAAAATCATAACATAATAGAAATATGATAATTCATCATAGAATTTTTATCATCTACTCTAAATTGTTCTAATTCTAATTTATCAGAATAGTCTTTTTATTAATGATTTCCATTGTGGTATAACTGGTGTTCATCAACAGGTTTTAAATCAGTTATATATTTAATATATTCAGGATTTGTACATTGTGCTTTTTGTATATCTTTTAAATATTTATTAATAGTTTTATAAGTTTTTTCCTAACACTGATCGATTTCTTTTAGGGTTGTTCCTTTTTGATTAAGAAACCAATTTAAACATGTTTTTCTTCTTTTTTGTAGCTACTATGATTGCTCATTTTACTTAAACTCATTTCATAAATCCTTTCCTATATCTTTTATTTTTAAATTCAAAAATAATAATAACTATCATCAGATAAAATTTGTTTTAATAATAGTTTATCACTCAATTTATCAACATCGATTAATGAAATGTTATTTTCAAAAACGTGTTGATGCTTTATAAATTTCAGGTACTTCTGTATTTTTGAAGTATGTAGTTAACATCTTCAATGTAACTATCTAAGTTATTTTTCATTTAAGTAATCACGATAAATATCAGTGTATTTTTCTCAACCATATTTATACGCTTACCTGTATATTCATATACTGTCGGATATTTTACATCTTCTAATTCGTCATGTAAAAATACTATCACAATACTGAAAATATTCATGTAAACTTTGTACGAACATGGCTTGTTCGAAAGTTACATTATCAATTTTTCTTAATCTTATGTATTTGCATTGTCTTCTCCTTTTTTTGTATAAAAAGTAGAAGTGATTATTCACTCTTACTACTAGTTATTAAATTTTTAAAAGTTACCTATGTCTTTTAATAGATCTACAGCTTGCTTTACAATTTCGCTACTGTTATAATAATACTCTGATTGTTCCGATATATTATTTGTTAATTTTCGAATATCAATAGTTATACCATATCCAAAAATATAAAAATAGCTAAGATAACTAATACAAGGGAAATTATTTTCAAAACACCAGTGACAAATTTAAAAGTATAATAATGTTGAAATTAAAATTATTAAAGCTATTATATTCGTTAACAATGTCAAATGTATCACCTCATAATAATTATAGCATATTTTTTAATTATCGCAAACTATCACGATACCTATTTTTATCATCATTGCGTTTTTGTTGCATTGGTGAATTTACGAATATCACTAATATCTGTTCTAAGTTTTTTTCATATTATCCATTTGACGTTTAATATTATCTAAATGTGATGCATCACACCCTAGAATTGCAACATTACAATTATAGTAGCTATTCCTAAATTTGCACCGTCTATTTTTCAACTAATTCTTTATCATTTTCAATATATACAGTTTTAGCATCATTATTTGGTGTACAGTTAATGTACAAATGCTTTTGCTGTTAATTGTAATTCTTTTGGATAGATACTTTCAATCATTGTACATTGTTCATTATATGATAGTAAAAGTAACATTAAACTTATTTGTGACCAAGAACCACGAAGTAGAGGTTCAATATCAAAATATCGTATTTTTATGAATTACACCGTCATGTAAAAATATCTTTTTGTGATATTAGTATCAATTCTACTATGTAATTCTTTAATTATTTTTATCAGCAATCACTTTTGGTTTTTAGTATTACTAACAGTAGATATTTCATTAAGTTTAGGTGTTAATATATTAGATTGAAGCACCTTCTAGTAAGTTCTGTAGATCTAATGTATCAATATTTAATTCTTTATTTTTCCATGACTTTCTTTCTTCCTTACTAGTATTAAGCTTTTAGGGTAAATATATGAAACAGTACCTTTGAATACCATTTGGGTTGAAATATCCTCTGTGATTTCCAACAGATCTATTTCCATTATAGTTTGCTTCTAGTACTTGTATATAACCATCTTCACGAACGTCTGTTACGTAAGCTACATGATTACCACTCCATACTACAGCTGAACCAACTTTTGGTACTTTACCAACTTCATAACCTTCAGCCGCTGCACCACAGCCCATTGGTATGCATTACCCCAATAGTTACCAACCCACGGAGCAACTTGTTTTCACCCCATGTACACCAACCTGGTCCATATAAATTACCTGCATTACTTGCTTGACTAATCGCAGGTCTCTCACGTAAGTTTTGTTTTTCTATTGTAACTACTGGTTTTAGTTTCTACTTTTTTTGGTACTTCTTTTTTTAGCTTCTACTAATTTTAATTTAGTTTTAGATTCTTGTAATACTAAATTAAGTTTTTGCTCTTTTAAAGAACGTTCTTCAATAGCTGTATCGCTATTTTTAATACGTTCATCTAATCTAACTTTTTCAATTTTAGTATTTTCAATAGTACTTGTAGTTTTTTAGTATCTTCTTCACTATCTGCTGATGCAACAACAAAGATGATGCTAATACAGAAAAAGTGTAAAAAGGTGTACTTTTTCTTTATTTGATAAAACATATTTTCAAAAACCTTTCTATAAAATGATAATTCCATTCTATCATGAAAAAGCTTGTATTGTCAACAACTAGACTTATTTTTAATTGCTTAAATCAATTGCTGATTGGAAAACTACAGGTTTTTCTTTAGCAGTACAGTTAATGCATAGGTTAACATTTCATCAGGGAAGCGAACTAATTAAAAAAAGCTATTGATAAATCTAATATATCTTCATCGTCACCTAATACATACGCACTTGCATTTTCATTTCTTACAGCTAATACAATTTGCTGTATCTTTATTTTTCATCAAGCTGTGTTAATGTTTTAATCATTTTATTTTTCATATCTTATCCTTTCTTTGATAAATCCTTTTAGTAAGCGTAAAACCATAAATGAAAACACATATTTACCATATTCATAACCACTTTTATATTTGTTATATTCATTATAGATATGTAGTTTACTAATGTCAGATAAAACACTATTTACATTATACGTTCTACTGAGGGTTTGTTTATTACATTTTTTTCTTCTAAAGATTTTTTTGGTATCTAAATATTTTTGAATTTCATAATTTAGTCTTGGTTCTAAACACTCATATAATGATTTAATATCACTATATTCTTCTTCTAGTATGTTTCAAAAATATTCTTTAGCATATTCTATTAAATTATCACTATAATAATGTAAATTAAGATTATACATTTCATATAATAATTCTTTAATATCGCTTGTGATATTCATTTTGATTGATTTTCTTAATAGTTCCTAATTTCATTACAAGTCACCCGTGATTTCTTTAACCATTTCATTAAGAGTGTTATAATTTAATTGTTCAATATTCGAATAGTGACCATTACGATAAGTAGCAATAAATAGAATAGGGATGAAATCACTACGTTTTAATAAAATGATAATGAACTTCATTTAATGTAATATTTTTATATGGCTTCTTTAATAAATTTTTCATAATTTTCATACAATGAACAATCGTCCATAACTGCGTCATATAAAAATTCATATATTTTCTGTTCACTATCTAATTTATGTATTCGATCATGTTCGCTATACCATTTTTGCTAATTTACCGATTTTTAAATCTTTAGCACTCCATTCTCTTGTTTGAATAATTACTCATTTTATTTCACCACCATACATACTTTTAAACACAAGAGGAAGTAATATCCTCTTGTGTTATTATTATTATCTACTATTATAGTTCATCATCAAGTTCGAATTCATCTAAATCACTGATATAACCATCTTGACTAGATACTTCTTCTGCAAAGGGATTAGCATCTTTTCCTTTAAATGCTGTTGCTCGTCTACGTTCTGAGAAGACATCTTTACCTTCTAAGTCATAGTTACTCACTATACTTGCATGAAACTGTGTTCTGGGTACTTAACATTAATCATTTCAGTTAATTCGATATTTAAAGGTGTACCATCTTTTTAAGAAGTATGGTGGTTGACCCTAATGTATCGTTTTACCTGTTGATGGGTTGATTTCTCTGGATACACATCTTCATTGAAAATGTAATATAAGTTATCACTTAAATCAACGTTTAAGTATTTACCTTTTAATGGAACATATGCTGAAATTTGTAATTCAGGATTACTTTCTACATATTTTGCTAACCATTTTTCAGGATTGATGGGTCTGTACCTTCTTCAGCTTTCGACCAGTTAATAACGTTTGTACTTGTACGTTTATCACCATCGACTTTAGACATTGTTAGCCATCTAAATACGATTTTTACCTCGCTTTTTCAGGGTTAGTTGATTGAGATACTTTTTGGTGTACACAATTCAACAGGAATACTTTCAACTGAGTCAAAATCAATTCTCATTGTTCTTGTAACATCTTTTTAGCGTCACGTGATTCTTTTATCTTTAAAGATTGACACTTTTTGTCCTTCTACTGTAAATGTTCTTAATTTTTTTGTAAGCTTGTTTTGCATTAGTCATTTGTTTTAAATCTCCTTTATGTTTAAAAATTTGTTTTTATGTTATTATCCTTAGCACTTTTGTATCAATGTGTCAATAAACAAATTAAATATTTTTAACTTTCACCTTTTGTAAACCAATTCGTTTTGCTATTTCTTCTAGCCTCTTTTTATCTGTAGAGTTTGTTAATTTCTTCTTTTTGCTCACTGCTACATTCTTTTTAAAAATGCAATATGATTATCATTTCTTACAACTTGCGAACGCAAGCTGTAAGTTTCTGATGGTATGTTAAGTTTATAAATAACAATGATACTATAGTATTATTTCAGATAATATTAAAATATTAACTTGCTTTCCATTTATATAACATTAGTTTTCTACTAACCTCACATACTCCTGATAATTTAAGTTTTCTATGATATTATCACATTCTTCATCGCTCATTCGCATGATAGAATGGTTATCGAAAGTAAATCTCATTGTATCAGTAGTGTTTGCCACTTTCATAGTTTTTAGTACAGGTACACTTACCTTTTCTTTTCGATTTAATATGGTTTCTTTTTATAACTCATTCGTAATAGTTTTTCTTTGAAATGCTCTAATAAATCGTGATCTTTTAGCAAGTTTTTAATGCTTCAGGTGTTCCAAAAATATCGGTATCAGCTAACTGGTAGCTAGATCATCAGTTGTTTCACTTGCGTTCATGTTGTTTGCTACTAAACGTTGTACTGATGAGCCATTATTTGTAATATATCCTCGCATTGTACCTTTTTGTATATCGTCATTATCAATTACGAATACACTTCCTGATGTTGGTCTAAATAACCAAGCAACATTTTTTAGAAACTCTCGTTTATTAACTGAGTCTCTATACTCGTAAATTAAACTTTCAACTAATTCACGATTAAAAGGCTGCCCTACAACATTATCTTGAATTAAGTACTTGGTTGTTATTACATCTGTTAATGTTGGTTTAACCGAACGTGTTTTAATGGTTGCTCCTGCATAGTTCTTAACAGCACCACCACTTGCTTTGAGTTTTATCACCGTCTGCTTCAATACGATTATTGGTATCTTTAGATATTAATAACATTTCTTCAGGTGTGATAGTTACAAGCATTTTTCTAATTCACGGTCTACAATTTTTCTTATTAGAGTTCAATATCAATATTAGATACGTAAATACAGTCAGTATTTGTTGATGGTATATAGAGCACCCTCAAATGCTAAAGCTTGTGCAATGATAAATGTATTGAATTGACCTATAAGTCGCATTGCCATTGCTTTATTGTTAGCACGTGCTTTATTATCAAACGGTGTATCCAATAAACCACTAGCAGAGTTACATACTAATTTTAAGATACTTTGTTTAAAATCAATCTCTTTGTACTCTTTACTACCATATGGTAATGTCTTAAGCATTTTCTTATACTAATCCTTGTATCATATATTTCACGATATAAATCCTTACCAGTACCGTCATAAAAAGCACCAAGTAAACAAAGCAACATGGGATAATAACCGTCGAAATCTTGGTGGATAACTTTCCTACACTCGTGTATTTATAACGCTCGTGAAGTGCTTCATGACCATTTTTATCTATAAAGAATGGTGAAAAAAATCTTCAGGGTCTAATATTAAGTCAATTTCTTTAGTTTTTATTATAAAAACTCAGGAACTTCATGTATTAGACGTTGTGGTATACCTTCAAGACTAGTTCGACTTTTCTTTATAATTAAATTTTTTAAGTTGCTGATTCAATTTTTCAGATGATGGTATTTTGCTAATGTATTTATACTTATCTCCAAATAGCAATGGTTTCTTTATCTTTATTAATTGCTTCATATCAAATTCAGCACCATGAATACCACCGATTGAGAATTTAGCATATGTACTTAAATTACCATGTTTATCAACAAACTGAATATACTTAGCATAACGATTGTTTAAACTCTTTTTCCATTCACTTGTGACAGCAGGTATTTGAAAATCTTTAAAAATGTCTTTGACTCAATTCCAGTTCGTACCTCTAATTTTCAGAATACATATTGTAGACTGATAGAATTTTTCGACATTTGATATTTTTGCTATTGCTGGATTAACTACGAGGTGGTTTATATGCATTTTTATATACCAATCTTTGAAATATTCAAGTACGTCAAACCTTTCGATATTACGTTTCTTTTGCGATATGTTCAGCAGGAACATAAAACTAACAGTTGGAATATCCTCAATAGGTTTTATCTGGTGCAACGATATTTTTCTACGAATGTAGCAGTTGTATCATTAACAGTAATACCATTTTTCTTTAAGACTTCAAATGTTCTTAACAACTCACTTCGGTTAATGAACATTGACTCAACAGATGAACCTTTATAAACAATATCTCTAAGTTCTATAATATCGTTAAAGTTATATAAAACATCGTCATGAGATATTCTTGAAAAACCAGTTTATTGAACTCAGACTCTTTAACCTGACCCACCTGAGATACCAACTAAACTCTTAAGACCAATGGTCAATTTACCCTTTTCCATAAAGCTATCATCTAATTTTGCTACATCAACAACATTAGCATAATACTCATATGGTTTAGTATCAAAGTAACTTCGTATATTGATTATCTGGTCGGACTTTTTACGAAGCGTGCTTGGTGTAGTTGTAATTTTTCCATCGATAATCTTAGTTAATACATGGTCAAGCATTACAATATCATAAGCAGACCATTAAAATAAAAAGTAATCTTCCCTTTCAGGAATAAACTCATCATCAACATCAAGATAACTTGCTGTTATGCTACTTTTTACCACCTTTATTTGGTTTTGGATATTTAAATGATCTTTTAATCTTGTTGCGTCTTGCTTCAGATTATAAGCTCTAATATCAAGTTTATGTTGCTTTTTAATATAACTAAGTGCTTTAAAAACTTTTTGTTTCGTCTGTCATCTTTTCTAAAAGATAATGAAATTCAAAAACTGACTCTGTTAAGAAACCTACAGAAAAAGTTTTATATGATTCAATATCACAAATACAAGTTCGGACTTTTCATGAACATTTTTACCTGCCTTTCCCATATTCTAGCAACTAGCCCTTTATTACTTTCGTTAATGCCCTATAGTTTCTTGAAGATTTTTAAAATATTCAAGGGATTCGAGTAAGACTCATACTACGTAATTTTTCAGTAGGAGATTCGACTGTACGCTCATCTTCCATAAATAAATTAATGGTATTGAATAATGGTTTCCTTGTCGTTTTAGTATATCAGCAACATGTGCTCATGTCACTCGTGAACCTTCATTAAATGGAACTACTCTTTATTTGGATAAGGTCGTGTTGTTTATGGTTATCTGCAAATTCATTTGGTGAATTAAACAAGTCGATCAACTCCGTTATGTGCTCTAGTACGATTTCTATCAGTGCGTCAAATGTATGTTGTTTATGTTACAGTATCAGAGTCACTTTCCAAAAATCTCTTTTACGCTTTTTCATCAAAACAATTTCGATGTGTGATATATTCAGGAATATAATTGAGATTTATCAACATATAAACTTTCAAATAATTCAGGATTGAGTTTCCCTTAACCTGAGTTGTTAGTACTCTTATACATTTTCTAAAAGCATTAACATCAAATCCAGCAAGTCTTTCTTGGTATTTCATGAGGCTTTTGAGCAACTTCAGGTTCTTCGTCTAATTTTTGAAAGTACTAGTTCATCGTATAAACGATTTTTGACACACTTGCTCTTGTAAACGTGCTTCCGCTCTTTGTCTTAATGTTAATTCTGCCATATGTTCACCACCTCTTTATTATTTTGCATGGCATTTTCCTGCGCCATTTGAGTTATTATATTGAATTCATGAATTAATCTGGGATAATATATATCCTCGAATAAAGGTATCCTAATTTTTATTCACACGTTTCACTTAATTTGGCAAATTTTCTCTTTACTTTTTAGGTACTAAGCTATAACTATGCAAAAGTACACATCTTTTTAGATAATTTTTGTATCAGTTGTGACTGCTTTTTCAAATTTATCCATAACTTCATCACCTGCTTCTTTGAATTTTTATTTGTGCTTCATCAGTCAAATGATGATGGTGCAAACTCTAGATTCTAACCAACTCGGTTGTCGCATGTTGTTAAAAATCAGACCTAGCACATCTTGTCATAGCTACATACATTAAACGTCTATCGCTTGTCCATATTATCACTTTAGATTTGGTAAGATACCTTCATCACAACCGACAATAGAGACATAGTTCCTCTAAACCTTTAGTACTTATGTATTGTTGAGAGTGTTACACCTTCAGTTTTCTACTTTATTAACTGTTGAAAATTCAGCAGTCACGAATTAAATCAAGTAGCGTAAAATCAGCATTAATTAGTAAATGCTCTTGTGTGTATTCTTCAGCTAATTCTCTAAGTTTAGCTGATTGTTAACATTACGTTATTATTTTTCAAACCATTAATCCATGTCATATAACCACTTCGCTCTAATACTCAAAGTCGATAACTTCAACTAAACCGATATGTTTTTAGTTAGTAGTTCATGATATAGTTCTGTATAACCAATACTTTTTCACGTAATTTGGGTGTTTCACGTTTCAACCTTTTCAGATAAAACAAATTCAACCAAGTTCATATTGTTTTCTTTTGCTATATCTTTTATGAAGTGTTTTATTCAATACCTTTTAGGTCTATCTAATGTGTGCATAAATGAATATATATCTTTTGGGTTAACTAAAATTTTAAGAAAGCTAAATCATCTAACATGTTTCATGATTTTTATAAAATCCACAGATTTAGTTGTATCATTTAAAACAACACCTTGTGTTAAAAGTTCTTTTACTAAAACAGGTGGTACAGTCTATTTCTAACAAGTATAGCAATGTCTTGTGGTGAGAAATTCCACTAGATAACATTTTCTTGACCATACTCGTTACTCATCAGCTTCATGTGCTGAATTATTAAATTTATAAGTTATAGTACCTAAATAATCATTCGGTAACTCTGCACCTTGAACCATTGCTTTTAAACATGTCACGACCTTCAGTTATTCATAATAAGTGAATTACTATGGTCTAAGATAGGTTGATGTGAACGATAGTTATAAGACATATTATAAATTTTTGATGTAGCTGATAAACCTGCCATTATGGATGGTTTTGCACAGAAACTCTTACCGATACTCTGGTTTATATCGCAATGTGACATTATGTTTGAAAACTAATGCTTTTACAATTTCGTGTGAGTTTCGTTTTGTATCCTGAAACTCGTGCAATTCATATCCAATTTTTACTTTTTCTTTATCTAATAAAACCGTTAATAGCTAATAGATAGGTTAAAGCAGTGTTGGTCATAAGTTATTGTTGAAGTTTCTCTAAGCTTGTTTAAAACTTTCTAAAAATACAGAGAATATAAAAATTAAAATGAAAATCAACGATCATTATTAATAATGTAATTTTCAGTAGAATCTATCATCTAATAATAGATTATCAAATCTATAATGGTTAGTATAGTATCTTTCGAAAAATTTTAGTTGAAAGTTCATGTGATTGCATTATTTATTAATAACTTCTGAACTTGCAACATGTTTATATGTATTTCTTATTTAATAGTCTTCATATGCTTTTACTAAGTTTATAATCATCATGCTAATGCATCATTAACCTCAATTGCTTGTTCAATTAATTTATGTGTTGATGTTTCATCAATTATGGTGAAAATTTTATTTAAACCTAATTCATCAGCATAAGATCTTATAATTTTAGCAAAGATAGAGTGAAACGTAGCCAGATTATTATGTTTAACTTATCTTCACTTAAACGTTCGGTTAATTTTTCTTTTATTGATTTAGGTGCTTCGTTTGTGAAAGAAATCGCTATTATTTTACCATCCATATTAGGATTATTTACTAAATGTACAATTCAGCTCAACTAAGTTGTTGTTTTTACCTGAACCAGCGGCTGCCAGAACGACAGCCGATTGGTCTATAGGTCATGTAACGACAGCTAATTGTTCTTCGTTAAATCTAATATGATTGTTACCTAATAAATCATTAGCAACATTTTTAATAAGCGTCTTTTAAATGCTGAACGTACCTCTTCAGATAACATCTCTAATAACGCATGAGATATCGTGCATCTTCTTCTGATTAAAATTTGTTCAGCGCGAACAGGTTGTTCGTCAATAACGCTCTACTTTTTCTTCTTTTCTCTGAAGTTTTGCGTTACTGCTTTTTAGGTTTTCTTTCAACTTCTACTTCCAGAAACTTCTTCCAGCAACCTTTTTAGTTACTTTACGTTGCTTTTTAGGTTTTTCTTCAACAACTACCGCTTCTTCTGTTTCAGTTTCGATTTTTAGTTTCCATGAGATGCAATATCACTATCTGCGATTTTCATCTGAAGTACCTAAATGCTGTGGCTATACGAGTAGTTTTCTTAGGTTCTTCTTGAACGTCTTCTGAGTCGATATCGAAGTCTTCAACGGGTTAAAACGCTGTTGCTTTACGAGTGGTTTTCTTTGGGTGTTTCTTGAACGTCCGCCGCATCAAGTTCGATATCGAAATCTTCAGCAGGTTTGAACGCTGTCAGCTTTGCGTTCAGGGTTTCTTAGTTTCTTGAACGTCCGCCTGCATCAAGTTCGATATCGAAATCTTTCAGCAGGTTTTGAACGCTGTCGCTTTACGTTCAGTTTTCTAGTTTCTTTCTTCTTAACTGCATCAACATTCGGTAATATCACTGAATAAATCAGTCTAATTCTGTTTTGTTTAATGCTTTAGTTTCTTGAAGCTGTTTCTGTAAATGGATCAATTGCGCTACCTCATCCACCTCATCTTTTGTTGAATCTAGTACGTTAAGGTCTCACTTGATAATCATCAGTTGACATTTGATTTAATTTATCATCATCTAAAAATTATTGTATCACCAAATGATGCAAAATCACCTTCTGAACCATTTAAAAAGTTATCAATTTTCGTCTAATCCCATTGTTAATAATTTATCTTGTGTCATGGCGTTCTCCGTTTCTGTGTAATTCTATTAATCTTTCAATCTGAATACTTTCATTTTACTATCATATTGCTCATCTGTCAATATAGAAGATATTTTTCCAGTAATGCATCTGGATCTTTAATACTTTCTAGCTTATATGTTTTGATATATTTTGAGCATCAGATTCTGTTATATTAGAAATGTTTTCTAATAGTTCAAAATCACCTGTTCTAAAATATGTTGTTAAATCACTGTATAAATCAGGAACTTAATGGTAAGATTTCTAGTTGTTCTTTTCGATACATTATCTAAAGCTTCACTAGATTCTTTTATATAAGTTTTTGATGATATTTTCGATAATCGAACCAGTCTTTGATCTCTTTATGCTCCACTAGAAAGGTCGAGAACAATTTTTAGAATATGAGATAAACAGTCTGTATTGATTTTTAATTCTTTATTACCAAATATTCATTTTTTGTATTTACGAGTGATTAATTCATTAACATAATCCATTTTATCTGAAATACGTTTATTTTGCTCAGTTTTATTTTTCGCTTTTTATTTCATTTAAAAGATTTTCTAAAGCAACATATCCACTTTCTTCTAATTTTGCATTAATCATTTCTTCATGACGTTTAGTTTTCTTTGATTGCTGATTTGTAAGATTTTAGAGTATGTATCAATTTGTTTTTATACTTTTGTACTTCTTTTAATATCAGTTTTAGTTAGTGTTGAAGACTCTGTATATTTTTGTGCTACTCTACTTTCTTGTGTAAGTTGTTCCCATATTTCAGGGTGTATTCAGTACATTTACTATTGATGGCATTTTAATCTCCTTATTATAGTTTTTCTTCATAGTACTGATTCTACGATGTATTTTCATAGTATTTACCATTAGGTTTTAGATGATTTTTGCATAACTTCGTGCTTGTGCTTTTAGATAAGTGACGTAAGTTTTGTACTGCACGATATAATGAGGTTTCTTATTTCTTTAGGAAATCTTTGTCTGTATCTAGTAACAAATTCCTTTTTAACTCTTCATCATTAAGATAACGTGCATCTAGTGTTGGAGTTAGTTTGTTTTGATTATTTCATCAATACATTTTCGTAAATAATGTTCGTCGTAGTTACCTTCTAATAAGATGGTATCGAACATACCTAAATGTAGAATACCATGTCCAACACTTGGTAATAATGTATCTAAGTCTGTTGAAAATAATAAACGTTTATTTTCATACTCAAAAGACAAAAGCATAGTTTACTAAATCATCATGTTTTTTGGTACAAAATAACTTTTTCATTATTAATAAGTTTTTCATTATATTTATAACCATCTATTAATATTAAATCATCTTGTTTTTCTATCACATCTTCAATAATTTGAACTGAGTGATGTTCTTCAAGATTAATATTAAACTTTCAATTGTATCTTCTGATAAAATATGGGTATTTTCTTTTTAGCAAAAGTAATTAAACAAAGCAGGTTTGAAATGGTCAGAGTGTCTATATGAGACTATAACTTCTGTTATTTCGTCTAAATTAATTAATTCTTTTGCCTTTTAAAAGTGATTCAATATCGACTAAAACTGTATTAATTTGTATACAGTTTTCCGTTTATGTGAACCACTTGAATGTATTTGCATATTGAACAACGCTTTTCACCCCTTGTTCTTTGATTTGCTAGAATAATAAGTTTTGTGTTATCAATAAATATATCATAAAATAATGATATATCAAATTACGATTGATAGAGAGCAGTAAATGGCATCAGAATTTTACAACAATTTTATGAAGAAAAAGAAAAACTATTAGTCAACGTGAAGTTATTGAAAAGACTAGTAGATTCTTCTAAAAATTTTTCATGAAAAAGTTAACGCATTTTTAATAAATATTACGGTTCTGAAGCAGTTTCAGAAACTAATAATGTTCAAGATACTAGAACATTTGAAGAGATGATGAGTGCAGTCGATGAACCAGTTATTGATTATCCAAAATGGAGAGTCAAACACCAATTTACAATGAGAATTTCAACAGATAATGATATCAATGATTTCGTACAAATGGCAAGTGCTAAAAATGATTTAGATATGAGTTTCAATGAGTATACTGATAACTTAGATATTGATAGCACTGACATCGATAATTATTAGCAGATATTGAAAAACAATTTACAAGTAATGTAATGAGATCCATATAAAAAGTATTATTGTTAGCACAATACGTTAAACTTAAATTTATCGGATGAACAAAGCGATTTTTGTTACGGATATACACAACACTTTTAGGTGATGGTATAGATAATCAATTAGTAAAGTTGAAAATAAACTACAAGATGATTATTTTAATAAGTTAATTAATGATTACGATTATAACAAATTAAACACTAATCAAAAAATAGTTTTATTAAATAGACTAGTTAAGTCTATTTTTTATGTTTTGGTGGAAAACACATGTTTATAGTTCCAAAACAAGAAGTCAACATTTAATTGGTTTTGAAAGGGTATCCTTTAGATCACGATTTAGTATACAAATCGAAAATAGGAAAGATATATCTTTTCCTACTAATCAGAAATATTATAATCATTATCATCAATTATATTATGCATCTAATATATCTTTATTTCGTTTGTATAAGCGATATAGCTCATCATTTTGAGGCTTATTATTCCAATTTTCGTCAGCTTTTCTTTTTGGTTCTAGATTTATCTATATTTGGTAAATCAGAAACATTAACTATTGATGTTTGTAATAAAATATCTTTACTATCTGTGATACCAAACATTTCGTTTATTCCACTTCCTGAAATATGTTTAACTATTAGGTTTGTCCATAGGTGCATCTCCACCAAATATTTCTTGTAATTTTAGCTAATAAATGATGTCCTTTATTTTTATCTGCAACTTAGCGGAGAAGTGTTTGGTTGATCATAACCTCCTCCATATCGATAAACTAATCCCTTTATTAGTAACAGAGTTTATCAAGCATCACTACCACCCAACCCGTATGGGTGCGGGTGGGTTTATATTATCACTAAATGCAATAGAAACCTGTTTTAACAGCGTAACTTGTTTTGTTTAAATATGCATCTTTTAGCTGTCATATTAGGTAACGTAAATACCTCTTAACATTTGTAAAATGGTAAATGCTGTTGATTTTTCATTGATATTTTCACTTCTTTTCGATACTTGAACATCTATAAATGTTATTGTATCAACAAAACGTGGATATATATTCTCCTAAGTTGTTTAATCCATTATACGCACTAAGCTGTATCAAGTGTTGATGCATTTATCAATACCATCAACAGATGAATAAGTTTGTTTTATATCTAAATTGTTATTGTGTAAGAATGTTTTTCATTCTAAAAACTACCAAGTATTTCATCATCATTACGACCTACAGGTGTATTTAGTGATAGACGTAAACTGTCAGTTAGTGTTCTAGTACCATGTTAGACGACCATAGTTGTCACATTATTGTGATTTACTACACGGATATCTATAGTTATCAGTTGACATTATAGTTGCTGCATTATATTTATTACCTAGATATTCAAATAATGGTGCATATGCAGTAAATGGTTTTAAGCCAGAACCACTCAGAACGTGTTCGACTCATTGCTCTGTTGTTTCTCATCATTAAATCTACTACCTATCACCCTAGCAAGTACTATACCGTCATGTTTCATAACTGTTGCTCCAATTTGGATTTTACTGTCTTGGTGATATTTTGGATTTTTGACTTCTTTTCAATTTTATCAAATATATCTTTATCTAAGTATGTTTTCTAACGTATAGTGAAGTGTTTTTCCACATTGTGGTTTAATTCTTTAAGTTCATTTTAATACACCTTCAGCATAACTTTATATTTTATATTGTTTTTATATATATATTTGTTGATTCTTCATAACGTGGTCTAAGTTCTTTTTGATTTAAATCTATTTTTATGCTTTTTATAATCTGTATTACTTATAAAAACCATTTTGTTTCATGATAGTTAATATTGTTTTTGTTCTTTTCATGAGCCTTTTCAGGATTTGTATATAGATTATATAATGATAGTGCTGGGATAGACCTACTAAATAAGCAATTTTGGCTATATCGGTAGGTGTATCTTTAAAATCTTCAGGGTTTTTATTAAAATAAACTTTCATTGCAGATTTTATACCAATAGCATTTTCTGAAAAATTCTAGTTTATTTATATAAAAATTAAAAATTTCATCTTTTTGAAAAATTACCATTTAATTGTTTTGCTAAAAACACTTCTTGTATTTTTACGAGTTATAACATTAGTATTTCTACCGCCATTATAATATGTATTTTTAATTAACTGTTGTTCTATTGTTGAACCCCACGTGCTTTATAGCTACTTTGTAATTTACTACGAATACTTGTATAAGCATTAACCATACCTTTTATGCTTATACCTGAACTTGTTTTCAAATTTCTTTGATCTTCGGTTGCTATCAAAGTTTTTATATAAATCAGGTACATCTTTATTATCTATAGGATAAATTATTGTACTTGAATTTTGCCATATGACATCACCGTTTTTATCAGTTATTTTAGTTCCACTATGTGTTTGTATCAAATTAGCGTTTATTGTTGGTGTCTTTGTAACTGTATATAAAACAAATAGTAATCCAGCTAATGCGACTAAACCAGTATTATCGTGATTATCTTCAGTATCAACATTTTTGAATTCTTCCTTTTTGTATTATTTCTGTAGTTTTTGTGCCATATATAATGGCATTAAACTAATATCGATTTTTGGTATTTATAATTTTTAAAGAGGATTGTGGTATCCCTGTTTGATTTGATAAGGTTTTTAATTTATAACGCTTTAGTAAATAATAAAGATTGATTTGATTTAAATATTTTTCTGTAATGAAATTCTGGTTGTTTTAAATCTTTTAATTTTATTTTTATTCATTATTTTTCTTATCCTTACTACGTTTTTCTTCTTCTTTTATCTAGGTATTTTGGTTTTAATGTATATATAATATCATTTGATGGCTTTTATATAATATGAATTTGGAATAATATCATATATATATTATTTTTAATTTCAGAAGTTTCATCAATATCATATATATCTTCAGTTAAACGGTCTTCTTCTTCATTTTGGTCGTTTAAATATTTTATTTTTAAAATTTTTTATTTTTAATATCTTTATATGTTTTAAACTTTTACTTGTAAGTAATTATTTTTATTAGTTAAACGTATTTCTTTTTGAAATTATCCCATGATAGTTCTTCTTTCAGTAAGTTGTTATTTGAAATAACAGTAGTATGCTTAAATAATTGTTCTAAACTTGTGATATATTTAAAGTTATTTAATTCATTGAAGTTTAACATATCAAAATTATAAACATTAGTATTAACTAGTAATGTGTTGTTCTTCAAATTACCTAGTTCATATATTTTTTGTTAATTAAAGTACTTAATTTATTATAATCATCAATTATACTTTTAATATCATTTAGTAAAAACTTTATCATAGTCATTGTTTTGTATTTAAATATTGTTTAGTTAATGATGAATCAAAGTTCATTTAGTTTTTACTGTCAACATTTTCATATGCGGTATTTTTGAAATCAAATATATTATTATATAATTTTTAATTTTTCATAATCATTTTACAACATTACCATTTTTAAGTTTATATTTTCTAATTAGTTCTTCTGTCGTGTTTAACGTGTCATTGATTGTTTTAGATTTTTATTATGTATATATATTTAATTTCATTTTCTAATTTTTAAATTCATCTAAATCATGTTCTAATTCCAATGAACGATTATCACTAACAAATTCAGATGGTATATCTGCAAGTTTATTATTAAAGTTTACATTATCCCATTGACTACTTTTTATTATACCATGAGTATATAAAGAGTGTAGTTAATGAAATAGCTATTAATATTAATATCAAAAATTTTATGTATAGGTTTTAATCTTTTTAGTTTTTGCATGGTTTTTAATCCTTTCTTAAGTTTATTATACCATAAAATTAGTTTTTGTGAAGACCTAGAAAGAAAAATTAATCCATTCTTGAAGTAACAATGTTCGAGGTAATTTTAGTTGTCCTAACTGATAACAATTATCAATTAGATATGGTGTTTTTTAGCGTCAAAAAGTGCTTCAAAAGTCAATTGTACCAAGGGGAGTGGATTTTTGTGGATTTTTGTGGATTTTTGGAAGTCTTCTAAACGCAGTTATATCAGTAGGTTTGGATTTTTGGACGAATTGGATACTTTTCCTCTATAAAAAGTCTATAGAGAATAAAAATATATAAGAGTTTTTGTCGAGATCAGGTCCATTTTATCCATTCGTCACAAACCGTTGATATGACTAGCGTGGATTGATTTTTTTACCATTTATCCAGACTAACTGATTTTTATCCAAAGTCCTTGGTACGTAAGGGTTTATCAATCCAAATTTAATCCATTGTTGATATAACAACGTTTAAAGGGATTTTATTGTTCTAATTGATAATGCTTCTCAATTAGATTTTTATCATTTTTTAAAGAATGTTGATATATCAAGGTTTGTTCAATCCGACATCAATCCATTGTTGTTACAACAACGTTTATAGAGTTTTTAGGTGTTTTAATTGATAACGATTATCAATTAGGTGAGTTGTAATTGATAGCGATTATCAATTAGAAAAATTGAAAATTGACAAATGTGTTACAAAATGCTCTACCCTTTTATTCTTTTTAATTTGTGTTATAATAATTTCATTAGTTGAAGAAAGGATTTAATGAAAATATGTATAATAAAGTTAAAATATTTTTCAGCACTTGTTGGTTTAAGTGTTGTAAGTACGGGATTAATATCGGCGTCCGCTTATACAGGTGGTAAAACAGATTATAATCAACCATTTACATGGAATCAAACTGATCAATATGACGTTAGTACATATGGACCTAATGGTTATGATTGGAGAATGGCTAGTTGTATGATACAAGCGGCTGCTTTTTATGAAAGTTAAAGTTGGTGTAGAAGAATTGGATATAAACTAGTGATTTAAAAAATCCTTGATAATATTGGTGGTTATACATCAGCAGGATATGCTAATTATAAGAAAAATTAGTTTTGGTAAAGATTGGGAATTAGTATCAACATCAGATGAGCATGGGTATATTGAAGCTAATTATATGATATGGTTCGTTATTATAACGAAGGATATTTGAAATATTTGTACGTGTTCAAACATCTCATGGTTATCATCAAATTGTAATAGATCATATTGATAAAGACGGTACTATACACATATTTGATTCGGGATTTAGAGGAACTAAATTTGAGTGATACATATTCTAAATCAAGTGTGGTAGATGTTGCTTTTACTGAAATCTAAATCAGGTCCAAAAGGATATGACTTACTCTACTCTTTTATAATCAAAAATCAGGACAAGCTATTTATGATATATTAGAAAGTGATACTAATTTAGCTAAAACAAAAGAACAATTAATTAACGACAAAGAAAAACAGAAGAAAGATATCATAAATAACCTTAAAAACTGAGGAACTTAAAAAGGTTGAATTAGCGGTATCAAATGCAGAGAATTCAAAAGATAAAAACAAATTTCTTACGCATTTCAGTTAGTGAGTACACTTGATAAAGATCTAAGAAAAGATTTTATTAGTAGATTAAATAACATTAAATAATCCGTAGGAATGGTAGAAGTTTACGTATGTAAATTCTAAAAAAGAGAGATTTACCCCTCTCTTTGTTATAGTTAAAATGTAAATAAGTAATAAGGTATCATTATTACAATAAAGATAAGTAATATTTTATAACCTGTTGAGTCAACAAAACCTTTACGGATTTTATCATTTTCGTCTTTGTATTCACCAACTCTATATGTTGGTATTATACCTAAGACACGTTTTCTTGGTTTTGGTTTGCCAAATATTGGATAAAATAGGTTTATACCACCTTCTGAGAAGTAGTCACCTATTATATGGCTTGTATGACCAATTGAAAAACCAAGTAGGATAACAGGTAACATAATAGTTGTTAAATCGTATGAAAAATAATGATGGCTAAAAATATAAGTTAGAGTCCAAGGAATTGCTAAAACCCATATAGAATGAGTCCAACCCCTATGGACGACTCCTTTGATATCATGATCCAAATCAGGAAATTCAGAACCCATTACAGCACCCATTAATAAGAATAAAAATTGCATGTAAAATGGGAAGTATGATAATGCTAATTTCTCTTAAATGTGGTACTGATTTATCCACAAAATCATACTCAGTATCAAAATCGTATGTATGTTTTTAATTCTGGTAACAAATCATAAGTAATATGACTATTTGTATAATGATTATAAAGTACGCATGCACCAACAACGGTTGCTAATGCAAAATACTTTTGTGTTCTTTTTAACATTGTTTTATCTCCTATTTTTGAATAATAAAAAGAAGGTATTGAACCTTCTTTTATTTTTTTATAATTTAATTTTTCTTTAATTCTAAAAATTTTTATATATGTAATCAGGTGTATTAGAGATAGGATTACCTTCACTATCAGCTAGTGAATATCCAATTTCATATAAATCTTTTTAGTTGCTTTTGAAATTGTTCCATAATGTTCTAATGAATTACTTAAATCACGTGCTAATCTTGTGTCATCTTTCAAATTAACTATTTGAACTTTTAGTAAACGGATGACTTGAATTGTAAATAAAAAGCTGACCTTTTGACTGCATCATAACTTTTCTTACAGTACTCGCAATCATGATTATATGTTAAATAAATAACACCTTCTTGTACACCTTTTGTTTATCATGTTCTTCATAACTAGGTATTAGTGCAGAATAATAACATTAAAAACATTATCAAACCTGTGATACCCGCAATGTGTTTTATGTAAATTTTTATAAACATTAAATTTTTCAAACTTTGTATGATACTTAGGTAAAAGTTCTTTAATTATATTTAATACCTAATACAAAAAGATCATGATAAATATTAGTCTAACAATTCCAGCTAACAATGCGATTTTTATATGTAGGATATGGTATTGCAAATAAAATTGCTATAATTAAGATCAATATAAAAAAATTCTATGGTAATCTTTTAGTTTTGAATTTTTCTTTCCACATATAATTTTATATCTCTTAATTTGTCCATTTAAAATTATTTGTCCTTTCCTTTATTTTTTCCAACAATGTTTTTTATTATATAAGGTTCACTTAGAACCTGCATTTTCGTTTATATTTTGTTCTTCATTTGATATTATATATTTCATTAATTTTTCACAAAATAACTGGTGTATATACATTTATAAATTCAGTTTGCTTTTTGTTATCTTCAGGATAACTTGTTTTTGCTAACGGTTTTAATACATTACTCTATTAATTCAGAGAAAATAACTACTAAATCATAAACGCTGTGATCTGATAGATCAACATGTCTTTAGTTGATTTTCAATAGTTTTAATTGTTTCTTGTTCTTTTTAAATGTTGGTATTGTATTAGCTTCGTTAATCACTAGTGAAATACCTTTATCACAGTCTAAACGTAAATAATAACTACCGTTATCAATTTAGAGTTTAATGATTTTTACTAAAAGACAATCAATACCTTCAATGTTTTTAACAGTATACTGGTTCTATGGCTGTATAGCCATATTTATCCGCATATTCTAGTAAATGTCCATGTTTTTTTCATTATTATATTCAATCATATTACTTACTAACTACCTGCCTTCATTTTTATTTTTAAAATCAATACCCATTCTAATTCATTTGCTCGCTTTACCATTAATATGATACGGATATGGATATTCACTTTTTCAATTGGGTAAAAATCTCTTGGTTTACCTTTTTAAAGGTTGTAGTTTTGTTTTAATAATGCATCGTCAATACTTTATAAGTATCCCAACTTAAGACTTTTACCTTATAATAATGTCTTAGTTTTTGATATAAATAAGAAATTGCTTCTACAACTAGTTTGTTCTTGTGAGCATCAGTATCATACGCAATAACAATTTCATCAATGTTTGAAAAATGTTTTTAACTCTCTCAACAATTTCATTTTAACATCGGTTTTACTACACCAGGTGTTGCCATTGTTATTAAATTATTTTTCTTTTATAGTATTTATTAGCGATTATACCTTTTAGTATACCTTCAGTAATTAAAACAGTGTTAGGTTCATTAGACTCATATTTATTAGTCATAACTAAATTTTTCGGTTTTTGTTTAATTTACTTTCAAAAACACCATCAAGTATCATTGAACCTTTAGCTAACCATTTATATTTCGAAAATAATTTTCAGGTTTTTATACTACCAATAATTTCAGGATAGTTACTAAAATAATTAATTATTTCTTCATTTTGACTAGCTTCAATCACTTCATTAGTGTTTAAGTTCTCTATAAAAACACCTGTGTAATTTGATTTTATTATTTTATATTCATCACCTAAATAATAAATCTTATTTGATTTTATCATAGTATTCAGAATGAATAATACTAACGCCGTCTTTTTGTTCTAGCCTTTTAATTTACATTGACCTTTTTACAAAAATCAGGTTTTTAACTGGTATCTAAAAGCATGACCACTTGTGTTAAATACAGGTATCATAAGACCTTTTTCATTTATTGTTTTTATACAATATGCGTCATCTTCTTTGAATAATCGTAAACCTGCAACACCGACACAATCATTTTTCAAAAAGTGATGGTATTATTACCATATTAGGTTTCCATGAAAAGAATTGATCAATATCATCTTCAGATAAAACCACGTTTTTTTGGATAATAATTCATATTTATGATTAGGTTGTAATCCGTTGATTAGTGCTAGTTTTTTTATAAAATGAACCTTGCTTTGTTTTTATGTATAACATACCTTTTTTAGTTCTTTCATATAAAACTTTATCTAACTCTACAGGATATGAATATTCAGGATTAAGGATATATTTAATACCTTTGTACTCGTCAAAAACACTATAAGTTGTATTATCAATTAATTCTAATATTCTATTATATAGAATTTTTGAATGTTTCCTATTTATTTTACAATCAAATTTAACATAGACATCTTCTGTAATTTCTGGTAATTTATCATGTAAATTAGAATCTGTAAATGTTAAAATCATAATCATTTAAAAATTGCTATTTTTGTTCCACTTGAACCAAAAACCTTGTTCGTTACGTTTTGTTTCACTTAAATCATCTACAAGTTTGATATCGAAATCAATTTGTTTATGTAGAACTAATTGTGCAATTTATCTCCTCTCTTTATCAAATATGTTCCTTTATCAACTTCAAACACATCTTGTGCTTTTTCTTTTGTGTTATCAACTAATCTAAAGTAATTACATTGATGATGATGAGGGTTTTGTGATTTGTTATAAACAATAACACCTAATTCCCTCTATAATCATTGTCGATTGTTCCTATTTGAACTAATAAATTAGTTTTTAGAGTAATACCACTTCTAGGAACAATTTGTGCGAAATAACCTTCAGGTAATTCAACAGCAATGTCCGTGTGTATTTTTCTCTGTCATATTTGGACTAATAACACAATCTCTTGATGCATATAAATCATATGCCGCAGCTTCATGGTTTTTAGTTGGTACTTTAGATTTTGTATCTAATCTTTTAATTTTTAACATACAAAACTTCCTTTCTTCACGATTAAATTGGTTTTAAAGGGATACCCTTTATCTTGTAAACAATGTAAATTGTTTACAACACCAATCATATCACATATTGCCTTAAAAATCAATAACTAAGAGCGTCTATAAGACGCTCAGATTGATATATTAAATTTAATTTTATTGTTTTTATATGTTTTAGTTCTTCTTCAATTTGTTCAGATAAACCAAGTGCTGTATTTCCACATAAACGTAATTCATCTATCACTATAGTATGATTTACTTTCATAGTATTTGTTTCATTTATTTTATAACTACAAACAAATGTTATAGTACGTTTAATTAAGTTAATTTTAACAATTAGATGTCTGAATTTATTATGTGATGAACATGTAATGATTGATTTTTGTCATTGATAGGTTTACAGTTTTTAAACTGCTCTTTTTAATTTATAATAAATATAGCTTGAATTTAAATGTTCTTCAACTTCGATAATAACGATTTTGTTATAATATCAGGGTTTGTATGTGATGAAAAAGACTTTTGTCTTACTGTGTAATTACTACTATCTAAAACTGTATATTTAATAGTTATAATTAATTTATTTTTGTCTATTTTTCTCATTAACAATATCAAAATGATGTTAAAATTTCTTTGTATTTATTTGTTAAATGTGTAGTTAAATATTCTTTAATACTTGGTACTAGAAATGTTTGATCTTTTTTTCATACTTTTCTACTTTTTCTTTTAGTTGTAAATATTCCTTATGGTCCATGAAATAACTCCTTATAAATAATACCTACTTCGAGTAAACAAAAGTAGGTAATGTTGTATATAAATTTATTAAAATTAAATATTAATAGGAACGTATCCTATAGGGATATGTCTTTATTATATATTTTTATACAAAATGTCAAGCTATGATATTCTATTTGTTTTCTTCAAAAATTTAGTTTTTCTATTATTTTTGACTATCATTATTAAATACATCATTTACTTTTTCCATTTTTATTAACTCTGAGATAATAATTGAATTTAGTATTAATAATAATGCTAAATATATAATACTATCAATAACAATAAATGGTGTGATTAATAAAACACAAGCTGTTATAAATGATAATCTATAGTTTTTAAACGATAACATTGTAGTATGTTTATAAACATTAAACATACAATAATTATTATACTAAAATTTCAATTGAATGACTCATATATAACTATCCATCCTTTCTCTTAATATGTTTTTGAACGGTATATTAAACGCATCTTTTATGCTTTTTATCTGCTGATGCTGAATCGTATTTTTCAACAAAATCACAAACAACAATTCTACGTTCTGTTGCTGATAGATCTTCACATGTGACTAACGTTAAAATTGGTCTATCAATGTCATCTAATACACCTACGTTTTCAGGATGTACTATTTTTAATTTCACTAATACGATATTTATAAATATACGCACCTATTAGTTAAATATACTTCCATACCTGTTTGTGCTCTTTTTAATGGTGAAAACAATAACGTTTCATTTTGAGCATTTGAATAGTGACTTGCTAATGTATAATTACCTCCCCATTACCTGATTAGGTTTTTAATGTTCCTGCTGATACAAGCATGCTTTCATTACTTGTACCTTTAACAATAGGTAAATTCATATTTAAACTTGGTATTGATATTTCACCAATAGAGGGTAATTTAGATTTATTACGTGATTGTTTAATAACATCTTGTGCGTTAATTGATTTTTACACTATCAAAATCATAACTTACGTCTTTTTATTATTATCTTCTAATTCTTTATTACTTGTTTCTTTTTACTTGATTAACTACGTTAGCATTAGCTTTATTTAAAAAGTAATTTTTAACAGGTCTTTCTGCTAGTAAAACTACACTAACAATAACTAATATAGTTATCAGAATTTTACGCCATTTACTCATATATTTTACCACCTTATTCCAATATTATTTGAGGTGTTATACTACCTCTAAAGTGATTTAAATCAATTTCAATTTACATTCAAGAATTTCATCATCATTGTCTGAATTTTTACTTTATCAGCTAATGGTATATTAAATGTTAGTACTTGAATATTGTTAATCTCTGTTTTGAATGTTTTCCAGAAATTTGGATTATAACTTAAATCTTTTAAATCACCCATTTTAACTTTTAATGTGAACTCTGGTTTAACATTAAAATCACGACCAAATGGTCTTAAACTATCTAAAAATTGTAATATATCACTATGTCTTGTTTGTTTAGATGATTAATATTTATATTAGTATATTCAAATGTTTCATTTTCATCATTTAATGAAAAATTGGCAAGTATTTAATGGTAATGGAATAATCTCACCAGATTTAACTTTTTCGTTATACTCACGTTCTATTAAAAGCATTTACTTTAACAACAGCTTCGTCTACTAATTTTCTAAATTTAACAAACTTTTCCTTTATAATCTCATAACCACCTGCGTTATCATGTCCACCACCTGAAACTACAATATCAGGGTCTTTTTCTATAACATAGTTAATAATTAAAGGTAGTGGTGTTGAACTTGAACGTGCTGAACTTACATAAGTACCACGTCTACTATCAACAAACACAAAACTCGGATTATTAGTTTGATTAACAAGTCTTGATGCAACTAAACCCTACAATACCATGTGTTGTTTTCAACTAAAACAGTATTTGAATTAGGGTGATAAAGCTTTTTGTAATCTGATTAAATGCTTTATCTGCTAATTTTGTTTTTTCAAGGTTTAGATTATATAATATTTTTGTATTTTTCATAACGTACATCTTTATCATGGTGTAAGAATACCTTAAATGCAACTTCAGGGTGTACCCTTGAACACGTCTTGGTGCGTTTAACATTGTGAAATATACCAACTGATAAATTCTTCATTTGTTGGGTATGGTGATTCTTTTCCTTTTTCTTCATTTCGTATATCTTGGATGTTATGTATAAATTCAAATAAAGCGTCTATGATATTGTTAAATTTTTGGACAATCATATTTATGATACATATTAGGTGACATACTGTTTTTTTAATTTATTTAAGATTTTTGTAGCTTGCTTAGTCATATAATGATTTTCTTCTGTCATTGGCATAACGTCACTTAAATTAGCCATACCTGCAAAGACAATTAAATCCATTAGATGTTCGTAATTTTCAGGTGCATATTTATGACAGTAATGTAGCATAACTTTCCATGCAACTGTTGCACCTGCATTACCTTTGTATGCATATTCATCTCGTGGTGTGTTAGGGGTTAACTAACGCATCAGCTATTGGGTAATCATCACTACCTAAATGGTGATCTGTAATTAGCACTGTATAACCCTTATTTTTAGCATAACTAACAGCTTCATTTGCATTTGTACCGTTATCTGCTGTTAAGATTGTATTGATTTTATAATCATTGTTTTCAAATCTATCAATCATTTCATCAATAGTAATGTGTTTAAACCATAACCATTGTGCATAGTTGAATGTAAATTCTATGATTAATTTCAAATAAACCTAATGACGCACTTAATACTAAGCACTTAATATTCCATCTGTATCATAGTCAGTATCTATTACTACTAACTCTTTAGGATTAGTTTTTGTAATTCTTTTACCTCATATAACTTATCAACTAGTTTATCGACATCATATAAAAGTTTTAGGATTTAGTAAAACACTACTATCAGCATTGATTATGTTATTTAACTCTGTCTTTGTTATATTATTGGATAACATTATCCTATGTTTAATCTGTTCTAAAAATTTTTCAAAACTTCAACCTCATTACATTATTTGTTTATTTCTTATATTTAGTAGTTCTTTTTATAACCATTTAAAACATCTTCTCGTGTTATATTGTGGTTATTCGATTTTTTTGTTCAACTACACGGTTATTACGTTCTTGAAGTATATTTTGGAATACATTTCGAACTAAACCACCGTTACCGCCATTAGTCACACGACCATTAGCATCGGGTGTTTTGTAGTTAATTTTTAATAAGATTATTAAAAATGGTAGTTATATCATTTTTACTATCAAAAATTATCGTATTCTACATCGTTAGCTTTACGCATTAATTCAAAAATTCTCATACATATCGCTCGCTGAATAATCTTCAAATTCAATCCATGTGAAACGTCTACCTAAACCTATATTACTTGCTAGAAACGCTTTCATTTCTTTTTGAATAACCTGCTGCAATCACAACTAAGTTATCTCTATGTTCTTCCATATAACGTATTAATACTGTTAATGCATCACTATTAAAACTATTTTTGTCCGTCTTTAATTGTTAATTGATATGCTTCATCAATGAACAAAACACCACCTAAGGCACTGTCTAAAATACGTTTTGTATTTTTCTGCTGTTTGACCAACATAACCTTTTATTAATGCATCAACATTAGCTTCAGTGAATTTATTTTCAGAATAGCACCTATTTCATATAATATTTTCACTTATCAATTTCCCTACAGTAGTTTTACCAACACTAGGGTCTCCTGCAAAAACCATGTGGTATGAGAAATTAAAGTTTTTATTACTACTTTGTTGGTTCATTATAATATTATTTGCAATTGTTTTAATTTGTCGTTTAACGCTTTCTAAACCTATTAACTCATCAAGTTTTTCCATTCCTGATTTAGTAGTTGCGTTTGTATTAATAGTTGATCTAACTTTTGAAAATTTAGTTTTGTTTAAATTCCAAAAGCCTGTATCATTTGTGTTTGTGAATTTAATGGCTGAATTTATTAAATAACTTTGTGTATTATTATTATGTTCTGTGTTATTAATATTTATTGTACAACTATCCCGTAAACAGCTAAATACTCATAATCTTCAATATTTGTATTATAATTATAAATATCACATTTATGATTAACTTTTTAAACAATATTTTTCTATCAGATAGTGTACTTAACAATTCAAATTCTTGTTCTTTTTTCAAATTAACACGTTCTGGTGTGTTTTGTTGAACAAAAGTAGAGTTATTAATAACAGCATCATTTACAATGACAAATGTACCAATATTAGAATTGTTAATTGTTGTTTCTTCTAAATACGTTGCTTCTATGTCGCAATTATTAAATTCACTCAAACCTGTTATGTTTGAACATTCGTTATATTGACTTAAAATGTATATTAGCACCATAATAGTTATAAAGTGTACAATTATTAAATATACATTTTGTATCTTCTAGTGTTGTTATATTATTTAGTGTACAATTGTTAAATACATGTTTACCGTTATGCAAATACACAACAGGATAGAATTCACGTACTGGACCAACTAATTTTTGTTTTTATATTTGTTAAAGTACTACTTGCTTTTTAAATTCAAAGTGTTTGATCTTGTTTTTTTGTAATAAATTCTATATTACTAATAACAATCTTTTTATTAGCACTAATACCAACTTGATTATGGTCTACGTGAAATTTATTATTATTACCGTCAATTATTATATCTGTATTCACAGTGACACTTTCTTTAATTGTCTTGTGTATTATAATCTTATCATCGTCTTTTGTTTTATCAATAGCTTCTTGTAAAGTTTTACATCTATTAATAGGGTTAATACCACCAACATGATATGTTTTTCATTCGTCAAATTCTTTCGTAATTAATATACTTATTATATCATACTTTTAAGAATTTGTGTTAAATATTTCCATGGTAGGATTCGAACCTACAAAACCATTTTTCACATGGAACCATTATTTCGATAATGCTATTTCGACTTCTTTTGTAATTCTTCAATGTCAGCTATATCATTATCGTATTGTAAGTTGGATTTATTTTGTTAATATGTTCTGTTAGTTTATTTCTAATGTCCTAGTCGCAAATTAGTGTAAAACATTTAGTGTTATTAGCAAAATAAATGTTAAAATCTTCATCATTTTCACTATATGTAGCATATAATTTCACCCTACTTTATTATATATAAGACCAAGAAACTTATAACTTGGTCTTATTTTGGTTTAGATGATTATTTATGTATGTTATAAAAATATGGAGTTCCTAATAAAATAAGATTTAGTGATACATACAATAAATTAATCCTTTTATAAATATATATGAACTTAGATTGTTTATTTGTTTTATATACTAATTTAACTGCATTTTTTAAAATTTTTATCAATCACTTTATATAGAGGTTTAAAATACATATTAAATGTAATTAGTAAAAATAAACAATACCCTAATATTGAATAATTCAATACATTATGATTTTCTCTAAAGAAAAAATAATCCGAAAAAGAAAAATAATTATATTTATGAAATATTTAAATATCATTGCTTTAAATATCCCAAAATCAAAAATATTTATTTTTATAAATGAATGATATTATATAACTACTATATATAATAAAGATTATAACTAATATAGATAAATGTTAAAAACAAATCATACCAATCTATATTATATTGTAATGTACCACTTAATGTAATACCTGTATAAAGTTGAACTTTTATAGATTATATTATCAAACATTGTATAAAGTGTTAAAAATAATCCAACACGTAAGATAGATGCGATGTACAGCAAATATTTAGTTAATAATAGCGTCTTCTTTTGATTGTCTTTGTCTGTGCTCACAATCGTCCCCCTGTGTTTTAAATTCAATAACAACATCGTCTGATAAATCATATCGTTTTTCCTTTACTACGTATACCTTGTACTGGTATATCAGTATAATGTTCATTATTAATATAAACATCACCTATAATATTTTCAGCGTAACAAATAGTTAAATTATTGGTAGCATTTACTTTCGTACTTCTGCTTTTTTTGTAATTAAATTAACTGGATCAATAATTTTTAATTGATTAGTTGTATAACGTATTAAAATATTATCATGTTTATCGACAACATTTACTATATCCAATATTAGTAATAACTTAGATAATAAAGTGCTAACACCTGCGAGTATCTAAGTAGATATTCCAGATATAACCATCACTTGCAATTGCAAACAATCTATCATCATTATCAACTGCTCTAAAAGCCAGCAGTTTTCGATTACGCATTCTAATTGGTTATCTACTACCTATAATACCATGTTTCTTTTGATAATTCAACGGTTTTGCAACTGCTTATTGCAAAATCTCAGTTACAAACGAGTGTATCCAAATTAGGTAAAATTGTCGATTAATTCTCGTCTTCGTAATTTTTCTGATTTTTATATATGAAAGTTCTGTTTTGTAGTTCTTGGGTTAGTTTTAATTTTTCGTTTTTATATTTGGTATAGTTCAGGTTATTAATCTTATATATAGGTAAATGGCAATTTTAGTTGCTTTGAATTTCACTAAAATCAAAATTTAGATATAGTTTCTAACATAGTTTTTGGTATATTAGAAATAATATTTTTATCTAATTCACCTGTCTGTAGTATTGTATTAATTCTCTATTACGATAACCTTAGCACATTGAATTGCTTCATCGATAAATTGGTGAAGTTTTTCATATCGCTTTCTATAATATGAATGTCGTTTTAACAATTTTCTATAAGTTTGTAAGTGGACGAACTTACTCGCTTTTCGTGTTCTTCAGTAAATTCTTCTAAATCGCTAAAAGATTATATATATTTTATATCATTAAGACCTATCATTTCTACTCTAATGAGTGATCTGAGTTTGGTTTTATTATACATTCGCTAATAGCGTATTCTATATAGTTCCTTTTTAGTTTAATAGTTATGTCAATACCTTTATTACCCGAATAGTCATTTTCATCAGCTGCACAAATGGTGTTTTGCTTTTATCTTCACCTATTTAGTATCTTATGTAATCAGTTTAGTTTACTAACAAATTTTTAACCTCACATTGATGTGTGTGTGTATATTAAATGTAGTGACTCATCACTTTCATCATACGAATCCTACCTCAATTTCTACACTACCTTTTCCCGTTTTGTAAATATTTAATAAATTGTCTTTATTTACAATTATTCCTTTTGTTAAAAATCAGGTCCTTGTAATGTCATCTAATAAATCTGGCGATGTATCTGGGTTTCCAATATAGTTTATAAAGTATCAATAACACATTGCGATTATGTGGTGGAATGTCGATGCTACACCAACTGCAATACCATTCGAACCATTAATTAACCAATATGGTAGCGGTGCTGGTAAATACGTTGGTAGCATGATAGTGTCGTCATAGTTAGGTTCAAATTTGATAATCTCTGGGTCTAAATTTTTACCATAGTATTCCCCAAAAGGTGTTAATCTTGCTTCGATATACCTAGCTGCTGCATTTTTATCACCCAATACTGAACCGTTATTCCCTTGTATGTCAATTATTGGTAGAGTATTCTTCCACGGTGTATTAGTGTGACTAATCCACCTGTAATGGAGTATCTCCGTGTGGGTGAGCATTACCCATACTTGACCAACAATTTTTGAAACCTAACATATGATTTTTAGAGGTTATACCCATTTTTAACATTTCATTAATAATACGTCTGTGTACAGGTTTTAAATCATCTCGTATATCAGCAGTGCTCTATCTGTAACTGTAAAAAGCATATTCACGGTAATTACTAAGATATATTTCGTTAATATCCATTTAATATCCTTTCATATCAAACAATCAAAGGGAGAAACTCTCTTATTTAATCGATTATTTTATTTATCTTAGCGTAATCCACGACCACTAGCAATTGCACGCTAATGTTAAAATCGCAAATCCAAGTATGGTACTTCACCAGTTTTTGTAAAATTGTGCTTCTTTCTTTTTCAATACGTGCAATTTCTTTATCTAAGATAAGTTTTCTGTTGGTTTAACTTTGGTTTTACTGTGTCTTTAATTGTAGATAAGTCAAACTCTGGTCTTTCCACGATTGGAGCATCTTTAGGTAATTCAAAGTGGAACTCTGGTTTCTCTAAGATTGGTGCATCATGTGGAAGTGCAAAATCAGGGTTAAACTCTGGTTTCTCTAAAATTGGTGCATCTTTTGGAATTTCAAGTGGTACTCTGGTTTTTCCAAGATTGGAGCATCTTTTAGGAATTTTCAAAGTGGAACTCTAGTTTTTCTAGATGGGTATCTTTAGAATTTCAAAGTGGAACTCTGGTTTTTCTAAGATTGGTGCATCTTTAGTTGTTCCGTATGTGATTTTCTCTAACTCGTAGCGGTTTTGTACTTTAATTAACTCATCATCTTTAGCTTTTACAAGTTTTTGTGCTTCCTGTTAATTCATCTTTTTGCTAAGTCTAATTCATCTTTAGCTTAATGCTAATTCTTCATTAGCAATTTCTAATATTTAACAATGATTGCGTATTTCTTCACGTAATTCTAATGCAGAGCATGTTCTTTTTCTCAATTTAGCTATCTTTTCAGTGATAGCTTGTAATTCATTCACTCACACTTGCCAGCTTTAGCTTCTTCAACCTTTAGCTTCAGCGTCGCGAACAGCTGTTCATTTTAGTAGCCAAATCAGCTTTAGTGCTTTCTGATTTTCATTAGTTACTGTATCAAAGTTGAGCTTTGTAACCTAACTTTTTCATCAGCAACAGCTTTTTGGTCTTCTAAAGTTTTTAATAACACAAACCACTTTTAGCTAAGTCTGCTTGTGCTTTATCTAACTCTTTGTAACAACTTCTAATTCTTTTTGTGCTTGGTTGTGATTAGGTGCTACGTCAGCATAAGATTTTAATTTCTTAACAAAGCGTCATATTTAGCATTCAACTTTTATTCAGCTTTTTCTTCAGCTCAGCTTGCATTATCGTATGCTTGCTGTAATTCAGCTTGACTAGGTACTTTTAATAGCTCTAAAGTATCTTTTAGAGTCTTTTTAAAATCAGCTTCTGCTGTAGTTTTATCAACAACAGTTGATAAACAACACTAATAACATGTAGTCGTAAGTGATATACATTTTTCATTAAGTATCGGTCAACTAATGTGCTGTATGAGAATGTTAAAGCAGTTGTTGGATCACTATTTAATAATGATTTGCATGAAGGTAGTGATTATTAACGTTTTCCTTCATAGAAGAAATCGAAAATTGCATATGTAAGTCATTATAAATTTCACGTTTAGTTCTAATGCTACCTTTGTGGTGAGTGCATCAGTAGAACCTGTTGATGGATTAGGTTTTTCATAAAATTGACCTTCTCTTAAACCATTGTCTTTAGCTGCTTTCTTAATACTTTCTTTGTCGTGACCCATTTGATTGCTGGTTGACGTACGAGAATATTTAGCAATATCATCAGCTAATCTTTTGTGTATTTTTATTAACTTTACGTGGTTCTAATCCGAACTGTGCACGTACTGATTTAATAAGTATACGAAGTATTGTGAAAAATTCTTCTTTATCTTTTTCAGATAAATTATTAACATCAACTGTTTCATCACCATCTTTATCTTTTTCATAAATATAGTTATCATTTTTAAAAGCATTTAATTCAATTGCTTTTTAATTCTTCCAATGTAATTTTGACCGTTTTGATATTTTTGAAACCTTCAACGAATTCTGAGTGATAGAGCGATATCTTTTTACCGTGCTAAATAATTTACCATTAGATTCTAACTAGCTTTTAGCTTCTGTTTCTTTTTGCTTTTGCTGTTTGTTCGTCAGCTTTAGCTTTATCTATACTTCTTTTGTTTATTCATAGCATCTGACGTTCTATCAATTTCATCAGTAACAGCGTTATCTTTTTCATGTAGCTTCTTTTTAAAGCTTTTACTTTTTCATCTTGAACTTTTCTTAAATCATTTACTTTGTTTTGTAATTCAGTACGTTCTTTTTGTTTTTCAGCAAAGAGTACTACTCTGGATTTTCAAAGTTTTTAATTTCTGATTTTTAGTTCTTCAGATTTAGTTGTTTTTCAGCGATTTTTGTTTTGTGTATCTTTTACACTTTCTTTAGCTGATTCAACTGCTGATTTTTACCAATTACTGATAATTCTTTGTTAGACTAATTCTTTTTCTTTATCAGCTTTTCATTAGTAGTTTTAGTGATTTCACCTTCTAATTTTTGTAAAGTTTCATCAGTTACAGTATCTGCAGTCTTTTGATTTCTGCATCAATTTATTTGCTTTTTCAGTTGCTTTATCAACTTTTTGTGTTTTTGAATCAACAACAGATTTTAGCCGCTTCAGCTTTTTGTTTAGCTGTTTCTACTTCCAGCTTTTGCATTTTGAACATCTTGTGAGTTGTTCTACCTTCTTTAGTTTTAATGACTAGTCACTATCATTTTGAGTAGGTTCTACTACTCATTTGCTTTTGCTTCTTGTGAATGTGCCATTAAACGCTATCTGCATTGCAGTACTAATTGTAATTGTTGTTTTAAGTTTTTGTTCATATATATATTTCTCCATTTCTTTTATGTTTTAATTATACATTATTTTATATTATTTTTCAAAAAGTTTTTGAACTTTTAGTTAAGTTTTTCGTTTAGAACGGTTTTCAAATTTTAATATGTTTTCACTATTGATTACAACAAGGAAAATAGTAAAATAACTAACCCTATTCCTGAGTTAATTGCATCTATATCTAGTTTTGTAAATAATGTAAAACCATATTTTATGACTAAAAATGTTTATAAGTGTTCTTATTATCGCATTTAGCATCTTATCACAAACCTTTCTATTTAGTTATAGTTTTAAACACTCCGTTAATAAACGGGTGAAAAATATATTTATATATTTTCAAAATTAAATCGGTTTTTAAAGGGGATACCTTTACCGTAAGTGGTATGTATACCACTTACTATAGTTGTGTTTTTGTATGACAAAACACGTTGAAAATACAGTTTACTGTAAGTAAACGAAAGTCCCCCTGAACGCATGTTCATAGGGTATTTTATTATTTGAGATTTGCTATTACCTGTGTTAAAGCCACGATCATTTATCGTCTGTATACGGTTTTGGTATTCCAAATATTAAATCAGCAGTTTTTATTTTGTTCTAGTTTTTCTTCTAAACTTTCAAATAATGTATAATCATCTGTTACAATTTCTCCGTTTTTCAACCATATATCCCTAAGTGCGAGCCCACCACCTAAAAACTAATAGCATCGAAGAAATCTCTATTACCATAGTTTTTAGTAGCTGTATCAGTTATAAGTTCAATAAACTCTTTTCTTGTTGGTTCGATATATTCTAACCAAATTTCTTTCTTTTTGCTCGTCTTGGGTTATTACTTTCAAGTAATTTTTGTAAGTCTTTTCACTTTCGATAGTGAGTCCTCTCTTTGTTGTGCTTTTCATTGCATCTTCGAAAGCAATTACCAAAACCTTTAGTTACTGAATATGAGAAGTCGGCATTGAATTTTTATTTCTCAATACTGCCAAATCGGTAGTACCTCACCAATATCTACAGTAACAAAGTCTTCTAATTCTTTTATTGGTGATTCTTTTCACCCTAAACATTTTGTAAAGTGACAGTAAGTTTTTAAAATCTTTATTGTTTTCATCTAACATACCAAAAACCCTGCTTGTCCTTCATTTGGAACTTTAGCTGTTTTAATTGTTATAGTGATTTCTTTACTCACCATCTTTAGTGTATTTAATAAGTTTGTGTTTACCTTTTAATAATTCTGTATATTTATCAATTAAACCTAATGTTTTGCTTCAACAATGAGGAACTGAGTGCTGTTACTGTTAAAGTTGTATTTTCGTTAACTTCATCAACACTTCGAAAAGTAAAAGCTGTTGTTGTTTATGATTACTTTTATAACTTGAACTAGTTACATCATATTCTTTTATAGTTTGGTTTCGCTAATGCATAATCACCAACACATGTTATATCATCAAAATGGTTTAATGGACTATCAATTACTTTTGAAATATACTCATTATTATCAAATGTTAAATATTTTCATCAGTTATATTATTAACAGCACTAGGTATTATTATATGTTTTATAATTTGTATCATTTGTTAATAAATTACCTTTTACACTAGAATTTCCTGTATCTATTGCTAGTTTCATATTTGTAAAATCCTTTTCTTTTAATGTTATGAGGTCGTCTTCATTATTCATGATGAAGTCTTGTCGAGTAAAGCCGTATTTGTACCCATAAGTTTATTTATAGTATCTATTATATCATCAATATTGTCAATTGTCACTTGCGATAGTCTTCTGGTTTCGTATTTAAAATATGCTGAATAACTTGATCATGTGTTAATTCCCCTAAAACCTTTTATTTCGTTTTATAACTAAAGGTTTTATTGGTTTTTAAATATTCAACTTGTTCATCTTCGCTATAAGTATAGTCATTTCTATCTTTTGCATTCGTTAATGAATAACGGAGTATCTAATAAATAAACATGACCGTTTTTGACAATATCAGGTGCTAATTTCATAAATAATGTAAGTAATAAAATTCTTATATGTTTAGCCATCCACATCTTGGTCTGTAGCGATAATAATTCTATGATGTGTTAAATTATCAGAGGTACGTAATGTTGTCAGGTGTTCGCCAAATAACACAGCGAAAATTATTGCAATCTCATTATTGTCAAACATATCTTTTATACTTGCTTTTTCAACATTTAATATTTTACCTTTTTAATGGTAAAACTAGCTTGAGATAGAATCTCTATTGATTTTCAATGAACCTGCGGTTGAGTCACCTTCAACTAAGAATAGTTCTAATTCTTCAGGTTTATTACTTTAGCTAGAGATACTTTTTCTTTAGATAAGTTTTTGATTTCATTTTTGTGAACTTAACTAAACTATTTAGATCCTTTGCATTGTTATATATATCATCAATAATTAATGTATATAATTTAGTTATAATTTTGCATTATTTTTAAACAATTGAACTTGGGTAGTTTCAATATATTTATTAATGATTGGTATAATTTCCTCAGACGTTAATTTATCTTTTGTTTGATGATGTAATACGGGTTTACTATATCTAAAATCGATTATTGCTGTTGTATATTTACCTATATAATGATTTTTCGAATGAGACTTTCAAACTTATTAACTCTTTAATGCTTTAAATGATTTTTCAATATAATCTATCTTATAATTTTTAAGCTCGATTACTTTTAAATTCTTCAAATAGATTTTTAAAAAGTCTATTTAAACCTTGTGTTACTGCTGTTATATGGGTTCCGCCTTGTGGATTATGAGATACCACTTTGTGAAAGCTCTCATAACGATTGTTATCTTCATTTATATTAAAAACGACATCAATTGACATGAAGTCTTCCCGCATCTTCAGAGTGGTATTTCATCTTTTAATATTTAAACAATCTTTTGTTACTCTGTTATTTTGTATAGTAATTCACTAATACCATGTTCTGAATAATAAGTTTCACCATTATATATAATAGTTAAACCTTTATTTAAATAGCAAATATCTGTATATATTTTCTAATACGTTGTGTATCTATTTTTACAAAATCAAGTAAACATGACTAGGTTTAAACGTACATAAGTGTTCCTGTTTCATTAGTTTTACCAATTGTCAGTGAGTGCAATTTACCTTTAGTTTTTCTAAATCAACAATAGGGTGTGCTTTTTCAAATTTATCTTCAAAGATCTTACCATCTTTATAAATAGTAACATTAAAAATCTGACATAACATTGGTTGTTGTCGCCCAACACCATGCATACCACCCTGATACTGTATTACATTTTTACTACGTTCACTTTTAAATTTACTACCTGCACCAATTCTTGTAAATGCTAATCGTTCTTCTATTTCACCTTCAATTTGCTTGAGATTCATAAGGTGATATACCTCGACCAAAATCTCTAATCACTACAATATCATTATGTATATCAGCAATAATAGGTTTTGTTTATCATTATAGTTATTATGTTCATCAACTGCATTATCGATAACCTCACGAATTATAGTGAAGAGTCCAGTTGTACCTTTGTCACCAATGTACATTCTTGGACTTTCAACTATTTTCTCAATATCAGTTAATACTCTATAATGTTGTTGACATTTGGTCGTTTTAAAATACTTTCTGTTAATGATGATAATTTATCTAAGTTATTTTTGTAAATTATCATTTTCAACTTTCGTAGTTTGTGAGGTTGTGTTTGATAAAACTTTGTTATTATATATCATCTAAACGATTAAAGTAAGTATCTAGTGCATCTTTGTTTGTTGGAACTTCTTCTGTTAGCTTATCATTTAAATACGTATTTACTCGAATTTTATTGAAGTACTGCATACGATTATCTAATGATTTCAATCTACTAGCAATTGTTTCTTGTGTATTAATTAATTTATCCATTCCTTCATGTTGTACTTTTAAGTTTTCATTATAAACATTAAAATTATCACCCATAGTGTCAAATGTTCTAATTAATAATTCAAAGTTTTACTAACATCTAAATCATTTACTTTTTTTATTAAAGTCATCAACATTTTTATTATTGATTTCTTTATATTTAGTAACGTCTTTTTCTAAATCATCTATTAGTGTAACAAATGTTTCTTTTAGAGAGTTAGATGTTCTGTTTTTAACTTATCGATATTAGCATCAACTAACGTTGTTTTAGTTTCTAATTTAGCAACACGTTCATCAAAAAGCTTTTTAATTGTTTTGTTAAATCTTCTTTATCTTTATTATATAAATCTAATTGTTTTTCAACTTTTTGTGATTAATTAACTTTTGCTCATTTGCTAAATCTGTTAGCATTTGCATAATACCAACCTGTGACGTTACAATTGTAGATAACGTTTCATTAATATCCATATTTGTATTTTCTACCATATAACATCACCTTTCTATTTTTAGGGAAAAAAATCTATCTAAAACCCTTTCTTTTGAGTTTCAGGTTCAATTACTTCTTCTTCAACAACTTCTTCTTGTTCATCTGTGTCTAACTCTGGAAGTTCTCTTACATCTTTTTCCAATTTCAGAAAACAAATCAGTAATTGAAGCGTCTGTACCGAAATCAATATCTTCAGATAATTCTTTTGGTCGTAATGCTGATACTTTTTCGAAAAACTGATTTTGATTTTTCGTCTAAATGTTGTAAAAACTGTTTTTAGATCTTCATTAGTTTTTACGTTGTGTTTCTTTTTTCTTTTTGTTAATTGTTCAGTTAGCATTGTTAACGTGTCAAGTGCTTTTATTGATTGATTGTGTTGATTCAATACGGTCATCTTTTAATGTTTGTAGTTCATTAAATGACATATCAACTGTTTCTGAAATTTCTTTTTAAAACTTGATTTGGTGATAGTTCATCAATAGTTGTATATAAATCTTTAATTGATGAATTTACATTTTTCAAGTTGAGTTTTATTAGCTTTTTATCTACTTCTAAGTTTTTAGTAATATCCTCAATTTTCTCTGTATCAGCTTTTGATAACTCCATAATTGACTCTGCTAAACCACCCTAGTTGTGTAAGAATTTCATTTTCTTTATCACTTTGTTCAATTAATGACGTTTCCGTTTCTGTTGCTGTTGTGTAAATTGACTCTACTGTGGTATGTACGTTCTTTGTTGTTTCTGATAATTTATCAATTTTTGACTAGTTTCAGTACTGTAATCAACTAGTTTTTGTTGAATTTTACCAAGAACATTAACAGTTTTTGCCATTTTCTCAGTTGTATATTGATTTTTATAGCTTTGTTCTAATGCATTAAATACGTCACCCATATTAAACTTCCTCCGTAATTTCTGTAGATTCTTCAAGATCTTCTGTTTTGCTCTGGTAAATAGACTCTAATTTAGTATTAATGATGTCATATTTTTTCATTTAATGTATTTGCTAACGAGATAAAAATCTTGTGTTAATGCTATGTTCATCTAAATCCTCTGTAATTGCTTTGAAACTTTCTGTTAATTCATCAACTTTTTCGTGATATGATCTGTATCAGTTTTAGTAATATCGTATATGAATTAATATCTTCTTTATATTTTACTAAACTATCTGATAACGCATTAACTTCAGCTTTATAATCAACTTTATCTAATAAAAATTTCACATCTTTAATTGAATCAATAACTTTCAATTAATTTATCTGTTGGATAAACCTCTGCAATTTTCGTTAATAATTGTTCTTTATTTTCTTTACTAAATCAGGATAACTTTCAATTAATAATTTAATTTCATCAAGTGTCTTTTTGTTTGTAACGATATTTGCTAATTGTTCGTCACTTTTTCTAAAACACTATCAAAATGTTTTGCGATTTCATCTTTAGTTTCAATAAAAACCATTTAATAGGTCAATTTGTTTATCTGTTGATTCGTTTACAGTTTTTAATGCTGTTGTTAATTCTGCTGACGTATCTGTCATAGATTTAAGAGATTCGTTTGTATTTTTCTAAAATGTAGTTTTGTTTAGATAACAAATCCTCTTGAACTTTTACTGCTTCCGTAAAATCTTGTACTTTTTGTGTTTCCATATTTTATATAAACCTTTCTTGTATTTGATATGGTCATTATACCATATATTTAAAAAAGTGCAATAGCTAAATGTTATTTATTATGTCATCAACTATTATATTTGCTGTTATTTTTGAATCTGTATTTTTCAAACTTAATATACGTTTATCGTCTAATAAACTCTCATATCCTTTTTAACTTTACTTAAAAATTCATGATTTGTATCGATATTATCAAGTTCGTCTTGACGTTTTGTTAAACGTTCTAATCTTGTTTTTCTCATCTAAAAGTAAATAATATGTTCTATTTGGTAAATATTTATTGTTATCTAATAAGATATCATTTAAAGTTTTTGATTATATTTAAATCAATACCTTGACCATAACCTTGATATGCTACTGTTGAATCAACATACCCTATCTAATAGTATATAATCATATCTATCTTTATTTTTCTATATCTGCTACAAGTTCTAAACGTGCTGTTAAATATAGAAATAGATTTGTTAGTTTAGAACGAGGTATGTCTGATTTTATTAAACTTCGTAATTGTTCACCGATTTCTGATGAACCAGGGTCTCTAAGTAAACATACATTATAACCTTTAATTGATAATTTTTCATAAACAGCATCAACTACAGTACTTTTACCAACACCGTCAATTCCTTCAAAACTGATTAACTTCATGTTTTCACCACCTTTTCAAAAATAAATAAGAATAGATTAACTATTCTTATTTTTAAATATGTATAATGCTGTGTGATATACAGCAATTAATAGATTAGATTCGATAGGTGTTGATGCACCAAAAATCTGTATTTTCAACATTGATAAACTCACCGTTCTTTAAATAACCTCTTTCATCTCCCATATGAATAAAGTTTTCAACTTGTGTTAATGTTGGTTTGTTATATTTGAAATTTTTAGCATATTCTAATACTTTTTTCATCAATTAATTTAAAACTAATAGGTAAATCAATTTTTCGGATATTTCCATCAATATCCATAACTGATAATTCATCTTCACAGATGAAATAAAATTCATCATCTTGTATTAATTCATCATTTCTCATATGAAAAACTGTTTTTCATTCAAATTACCGTTTGTGTAATAAATACACAACCTTTCGTTGTTAGTTTAATATTAAGTTATTTTCTTTATTTGCACATAATGGTGAGTTGTGTTGCTTACGAACTTCATCTAATGTGTAATTGTAATGGTATTTAATTATACCCTTGTCTGATATTGTTATTTCTAAATTGTCTTTGTATATTTATTTTCATTTTTCTCAAAAACCAGTTTCTGCTAATTGGTTTTCAAATTTTTCTCTTATGTTTTGGTGTTAGGAAACGTCTTGTATCCATTTTGTTACTCGGTATATGTATTTACCAGTGCACCCTAAAAACAGCTTGTTTATCACGAGGTTTTAGAGTATCAATAACGTCATACTTATAATAATCTTTTTGTGTCAATTGCTCTAACGTTTAATGTTTGAACATATGTTGTATAATTTTTGTTATTTTGTAATGGTTCATGCAATCTATAATGATTTTTATATCAAACTCTTTGTACATATTATGTTTTGATGTGATAGGTGCATAAATAAGTTCATCATTTTCTGTTGCTATTACTAAAAACAGGTCTACATTTTTGAGTTCTGTTATGTCCATCACGCACATAATCACCCATAACATCTAGTACATTATAACCATGATAATAATCTTTTTGTATTTTTCTTCGTATGGGGTTTTTAAGTATTATATCACCAAAACTTAGGTCTTTACTTTTTAATTTGTCGTCTTTCCATAATAATCCAACCTTAATATAGTTTTTTTATATTATTATATCATATTATGGTAGTTTTACAAAATAAGTTTAAAATAGTCCTTAGACCTTCTTTAAATCCTTGATATACATTATATGTTATCAGTATACCAGAAATCATATATATACTAATTGGTATGATTGTAAATAATAAAAACCATTTGATTAAGAATTTAATAAATCTAAATAAAAACGTCAACATTATTATTTCACCTCAAATCTATATTATCATATTTTTGTTTCTGTCAATATTTATCTTCTATATAATATATGTTTTTTTCAACTTCCAAACTAAAGTCCAAAATTAATTGGTTTTAAAGGGGTACTTTTAGTATAGGTGTATACCTTTTTAAAATGAATTCAAAAGAAATTTCTACTTATTGAAGAATGTTCAAAGTTGTGTTATAATAATTATTATCAATTATAAAAGATTTATGAAAGGAGTTAGGATGTGATAATTAATCATAAAGGTGAAAAACTTTATACAATTGCGGATTTATCAAAAGCATCTGATTTTACCAATTTCTACGATTAGAAAGTGGATAAGAAAAAGGTGATTTGACTCATTTCGCAACAGTATACGTTGATGAAAAACTCATCATTATTACAAAATAGGTTTACCTGATAAGGATGATATTTTTAATTGATGATAGTAAAATTTATTATAAATTAGAGAAGGAATTAGGAGACTATGAAGATAACTAAACAGATGCGATGGTTTGATATTCCTTTTTATTGGTAACTTTACTGCTAAAAAATAGCCTTCTTACTAGGTGCTTTTGGGATAGGATTTGCATTAATGTTTACTGCATTATTTAGGTTTAACTGGCTGGCTATGATTGCTTATGTTTTTACTTATAATATTACTATCTAGTAAAAACACCAACAGGAAGAAGTTTACTTGCTAATATTTATGGTATTCTTTTTAGAAAACCAGTAAAAATGGTGGTTACTAATTATTCTACACTAAATACTAATAGGTCATGGTATTCGAACTGTTGAAGAAATAGATGGTGTTGATGCTCCTGCTGTTGTTATGACTAGTGGTATGGTTAAACTTGTGTATGTTGTAACAAGTAATATTAACCAATGGTCAACAAAGAACGATTATATTGATTTAGCGGTTGCTCTAAACCTTTAGTTACAACATATGAAGCGTTTGAGGGTCATAGTATTGTTAGAAAAGCTGATTTAGATACAGGTATGCTTCAACTTAAAGAGTATTTGGATTATGCAGAAGATTTTGAAGGTGATGATTTACGTGCAATGAGTAATAAAACGTAAAAAGTTTACTGGAAATTGCAGGTACTAATGCTGTAGGTCGTAGTATTCAACAATATTTCATTTTAACAGTTAAAAAGAAAAATGCTAAACGTTGTGTTGGAATTTTGAAGAAGACTATGAAAATCTGTGTTCCTGCTAGTTACCCTATTGATATAATATTAGCTGCTGAAGGCTTTGAAGGGGATTAGGGATAGATGTCTAGAAGAGAAAGAAACAAAATAGAAACCAAAAAGAAAATAAAAATAAAGATTTAAGTATTGTTACAGAGATCAAAGAACCATTTTCGTTTAAACGTTTTTGATGAAAAATTGTTGATTCTTATAATTCTTTTAGAAAAACTAGAAGAGAGAGGTATTTTATTCTTTCTAATTAGTCCTTTTCAATATAGAAATAGATTATTACTTATACTATGGTCTCTATTAATATGTAGTTGTAATTGGATTAGTACCACGTTCTCTTTCATTGATTGATGAAAAACGTGAAGAGAATAATCGTTCAGAAATAGCTTCTATAGCAAAGAAAACCTTTGTTAATCAAAAATTTCTATAAAAGCATTAGCAAGTAGTCATTATCAAAAACAACACGTGATTGTGTTTTCAATTGCTGGTGAGACTAAAAATGGAGTTCCGTCAACTGATAAAGGTTATAATGTTGAATTATACCCACTACATGAACGTTTCAGATGAAGGTGAATGTTAAATACAGATATAAAAATTATTCCATTAGATGCAAGTAATCGTTTGTTAGTTTTATATATAGATAATAGAAATCAAAATGACTCATTTGGTGTATTTGGTTTAAATGTTGGTATTAAAGACGAACCAATGATGGATGTACCCTATTGAATTAACTATTTCAATAACGCAACAAACTACTTCATTATTTAATCAAGATGGTATTAACTTATCATTAATTTCGAATTTACTTACTTCATCATCAAATGATAAATTTGCAATTAAAAAGCTAAAGAAGAATTAGATGCACAACTTAAAAATTTATAAATTAACTGAAGAACGCTTATTAGCATCAGATATTAAACTTGATGTGACTTATGATAAGATGAAAGAGTTAGTTAATAAAGAGTTAATTTTAGAAAAATATTAATGATGAGTCAACAACAGAACAAGTTAATAAGATATGGGATGAATTACCAAAACCCTAATAAAATTAGTGTTGGTTTTATATATCAAAAATTCATTATATACTGAGTCAGATTATATGAAGGATAACAAGAAAGATGCTAATTCATTAGTTGTTAAAGAATATACAACTGTTAAATCTATTGTAGATAATATAAATACGAAATTAAAATAACTATAATAATGTTAAATTTAATAAGTATAAAGAATTACAAGATTTAAGCAGAATTATTAAAAAGAATTATCAGTTGATAATATTGGTAATGAAAAACAGTTCAATTAAGAAGTAGATAAGTTATCTTATCTACTTTTTTTGTTGTACGTCTTGTTTTCTTTTTAATAATATGTTATAATGTTTTTTATAAAATTTTTAAAACATATGTGTTGTGTTTTATTATATTAATAAACAAAAATTAACTATATGTTAGAAAGGAATATGAATGATTTTAAAACGTATGCAATATCGCAGAAAAATTAGAAGAAATAGTGATTTGATAAAATACATTGATACTGAAACAATACCTGTTTGATGTTGTAGAAAAGAATTTAAGGATATATTTGAGAAATATGAGGATAACGAAGCAGAACTTTTATCATCTGATTATAAATCATTTTTAACTACTTGTGTTCCTGTTTCTTTTACACCTACTGACTCAGGTCTTAGTGTTGATGGTAAATAGAAGATACAGTATTAGAAGTTATTGAAGATGTTCATAAAGTAGAAGATGCTATTAATGAGTTGGTTTCTAGTGTCGTTAAAACTGTAAAATCCAACAAGAGAGTTTATGGTTAAAGATATTAGTTTTTCGGAAAAATTAGAAAGAATTAATTATCAATTATTAAAACAAAAAGAAGAAGTTGTATCAATTAATAGCTGCTGAAAAACGTCAAATGTTTTAGATCAAACTGTAATTAATAAAGCTGTTAGTGAAGATGAAAAATTGAACAATCAATTAAACATGTGATTTGAACAACCTATTGAAAATGTTGTTAAGGAAATTAAAGAAGAACCTGTAGAGGATGTTCTTATTGAAACTAATAAAGATAATGTTAAACCGTTAATCTCAAGATAATGAGTTAATGAAAAATATGTATAATAATTTTATAAAAGATACTTTAAAACGTAAAATTGATGAAAGGGTTTCGCTAGATAATAATTTTAGTTTTTGCGAAATAATGGGATATAATAACTATGACAAAAGAATTAGAAATTAGTAAAAATTTTAAATATACCTTATGAAGAAGCATATAAAATTGCTTTTGAAGGTGTAAAACCAGAAATTGAGTATTTTACAGAAATAAAAATTAAAGAAGATGATTTTGCAACAAAAGATACTTTTTGAAAATCTTTGTTGGTGCATATGTTGAAGATTTATCAAATGCTTTTTAAAAAAGAAAATCAAAAACTTAAAGATGAATTAGAGTTAAAAACATGAAATGGAAGAAGCTACTGTTGTTCTTAATGATTTAAAATCATATAGAGAAGATATGGATAAAGCAACTAAACGTGTTTTTGAACAACTTTCTGAGGGTGAAAATAAAACTTATTAAAGCTGAAGAATTTAAAAACAAGATGAATTAAAAACTCAAGAATTAACTAATGAACGTAATAAGTTATTAGAAGAAAAATCAGCATTACAAAAAGAAATTGAGAATTTAACATCTGAAATTTCACAACTACAAAATGAAAAAGATGAATTACTTACTGAACAAAATGCATTATCAACAGATATTGCACAAATTAAAGCTGAACGTGATGTTGCAATGTCAGAACTTAATAATGTAGGTGATTTATCAGAATCACAAATTAATTTAATTAAACGTATTAGTGGTTATGAAGGTGATTTATCAGCAGTTCTTGATGCTGAATTACTTCCCGTAGCTTACATGTATTAACTGATATACCATTTGGATACTCAGATCAATTGCATCAAGATAGCGAATATATTGATAAAGTTTGGACTATGTGTGATAATAGTGCAATTGATTACTATTTATTATCCTCGTGATGTTAATGAAATTTTCAATAACTTAAAAAGAGAATTTTGCACAAGCTGGTCTTTGAATTTGATACAGATGTAGCAATTAAGTCAAACAATACAAATGATGAACTTAGAAATACATATAATTTAGGTAAAGAATTATATGAAGAACAACAATCGCAAATAACTGAATAATTTATAAAAAGATAGGTTTATCCTATCTGCAATTGTTATTTATTGTGTTTTATGATATAATATATCTATGATTATTTAGAAAGGAAATAAATTTTGATGGTTAAGAAAAGTTCTTCAAGAAAAATATGAAGAAAACAAGTTAATAAGAAGAAAAAGAATAAAATTAAAACATTAGTTGTACCTACAAATGATAAACCAAAATTAGTTGAGTTAGAACTTACTCGTTCGCTACTAACTTTTTAAGTTCAACAAATTCAACCCATACAACGATTTATCCAATGAAACAAGATGAAGGACAACGTTATTTTGTATCTAATAAACCAAGTAGCTATTCTACTATTTTGAAATTAATTTTGAAGATCCAACAAACCAATGATATGAATTTTGATTGGTCTTAATTTTGCGGGATACTATCAAAAGAAAAATTAGATAATGATATGATATCACATGCGAGTACATTTGAGAAGAAAGATGATAAACAAGCGGAAAAAGATATTTTAGGTAGAAGACGTTCGTCTAATTTAACAGAGTGGTAAAGATGAAAAACAAAAACGTATTAGTAAATCAGTACAACATGATAGAGACTTACTTCATTCTTTAGATAAAGGTGAAGGTGTTATATGCTTTTGAAAAGCTGAAATAATTATTACAGCTAGTACTGAGGAGAAATTAGAGCAAGTAGTAACAGATATCTCAAATTATCTAAAAAGTTAATCAGAAACTAATGGTTTATATTGGGCAATGGATATCAATAAACAAATCTTCCCATATACAACACATGGACCAAATAAAGTGATCTCATAATAAAAGATATGTATTTTGAGATGACTACAGATGATGCGTGTGACATCGTTAGTTGTTGATTCTGTGGTAATCGTGATATGGGTCAGAATATATGGATTATTCTATTGGTAAGCTTATTCTAAAGTCATGCGGCTTATAAATTCATTAATAAGAAATCTTTATTTATCGGTAATGATACATTAAATAAAACACATACAAGAACCAAGAATTTGATGAACCTAGTGAAATATATAAGTACAGTTACAGTCGCCTATTTATTAAGTAATAAAAGGTCACGTATTTTATAATTATATAAATCAGTTAAACCTGAAAATCTAATGAACTTTAAAATTAATGATGATAGAAAAAGTTTATGTAGATGTAAGTAAAGGTTATTTGAATATATTAGAAGCAATTAATCCGTTAGGTGTTGAGAATTTTCGACCCTAGATTACTACTCAATACACATCTTAATAATATTATTACTCTACTTTCACAATTTAGAAAAGGTGGTAAAGTTGATTTAACTGATGCGTTTTCTAAATGCAACAAAAAGAAATATTAATTAGTTATTTTATTGACAATAAAACTGGAGAGTACGTCCTGAAGAAATATATTGATGATTTACGCTTTGTTTGGTGAACATAGTGGATTTTAAGAAAATTGATGAGTTTTCTGTCTTGTAACAAATGCTAAAACAAATGCTGTTAATAATAGTGTTGATAATGAATATACAGAAGCTATTAAAGAGTTAGATAACATTTTGCTACACTATATTTTTATACTATACCCGCATTAAATGTTAAAACAGATAATATTATTGATGATTTAATTAAAGCACAATATAAGGTTGTTGATTTATCGACTATGAGTGTTGGTGCTATTTCAAATAATATTAACTCGGCACTTAATGTTATGTTGTTAGCTTATTTAAATGTTATATTACCTTCTTGTGAAATGGTGATGTTATAATAGCTTCATGGATTAAGCTCGTTAGTGATTTAGTAATTTATAATTAGAGCAACTGGAATCTTCAGGAAAGATATTAATATTGTATGCTGAAAGTAATCAAACTCACTAGTGATTTATAAATCTTTTTAACGTATGATGATAATATTATCTTCCAGATATTGATAGAAAAACGCGTTTAGTAATGATTTTAACTTTGTTGTTTTGGATTTATATAGCAATGATGTTGATAAATTAAGTACATTTTAGATCTTGATATGAATTGAAACTTTCATCATTAAAATATACAAAATCTATGTATTTTGTTCAAAACAAATAGAAATTCAGATTATATTGCTATGGATGATATTTTATAAGAAGGGTGATATATTAATGAGAATAAAGAAAAATATATTTTTAAGTATTTTATCAACATTTATAATCTTTATGTCTTTTGGTGGTACACTTACTTTGTAAGTGATTACGATGAGTGTTTCACACCTTCAATTTTACCTTCAGCTTATCAAGATGCTCAGGTAAACCTTGGACAGGAAAGAAGATGCTAATAAAGAAAATGCAGATGATAATTCAAGAAAATGCGTCAAAAGATGCTAATGATACGAAAAGCAAGTTTGAATGAGAATATTTTCAAAAATTTTTAAAAGTTGGTAATTTTGGTATTGTTGGTAGCGTTGTCACTGTCCGACATCAGCAGTTGGTACTGATAACTATGCTAATATTCAAAAATACAATGAGTTTAGATCGTTGCTGGTATTAAAATTTGGACCTTCGCTAGGTGCAGTAATAAAAGCAATGGCATATTGGCAATTTGGTCGTGCTTTATCTACATTACAAAGTGATTCCCGTTGGTAAATCAACTTTTGGATTAACTGATGATGCGGCTAATGGTTTAACTCAAACAGCATCTAAGTTTACATTATTAGGTATTAAATTAATAAAGATTATAACCCTACACCTCTTATTTATGCGTTATATGATTCATCATATTTATCTCAATGATAGATATGCGGGGTGAGAATGGTAATAAATTAATTAAGATAGTAAAGTGAAAATGAATTTATACGTGGATATTTTAAATTCTTCGGAGACCCTGTTTATTTAGGTGCTTCATTTACAAATGTTTGCTACATTTTAATTTCTGGGTTTGATACTTTTAATTTTATCAACTTTTGTTAGTGTTTGGAATGGTAAAAGTAGTGCTCCAAACAATATGACGTGTCTTGTTCGTATGGGTCAAGTGTCAATTGGATTACCAATTTTAGCGTATGCTTTTTCAAATGGTATTAGTTTTACATATGATATGTTAGAAAAGAATACTAAAGATTCTGAAAATGTGGTATTACGTCAAAATTTAAATGTACTTGATTGGGTATCAGAATACTCTATCTTGGTCTACTGAACGGAATGTCGATTTTCAGTAGCTAATGGTAAATTTTTATTTGATGAAAAGTGCTGTTTATGCTATTAATAAATTTTCAGCTAAAATATTGTTTCTAGTGATGGTTCTGTAGCTAATGCACATTAATAGTATACATATGAAATTAAGAAGAAGAGTTCTAGTGATAGAGCATTAATCAATCGTATGCGTTCTATTGCTGGTAAAAATAAAAACATCATAGTGTATCATTTGACATACATATGGTCAAGATGCTGTACAAGATAGTTTTGTGTAGTACTCCGTGGATACTGGTAAATTAATTAGTATTGCTGACTCATTATCTAAAAATAAAAGATATCTGATAAGATTGATTCAAATTAATTGATTATCTTAAAGGTAGTTTAGAAGCTAGTGGTAGTGAGGATAGATTTACTTATACAATGCGTGGTACTGATTATGGTATTAGTCCTCATGGCATCTTATAATATGATGGCTACTGATTTTAACAATAATGGTTTTTATTGTTAAATCAAATACATCAAACCAACTACAGTTGCTTGTTGCTATGGATGCTACTCTAAAATTGCAGGTAGAAGAAGTTAAAGCAAGCACCTAGCTTGTTGCGTATTATTAGTAAGGTTGCCAGCTTTATTATATGCGTCTATTAAAGCGTTAATCAAAACTGTAATATTATCAGGCCTTTTAGCATGCTGGGTGGTGTTCTGCATGTCTGCTGTAACATGTAGGTAGTTCAGCAGGTACAGTATGCTATTTGGTTCGTTAATGTGCATTTACCTGGTTTAATAGGTTTATCTGTTATTTCAACAATACTCCATAACTCTCGTTGACTCGTATATGGCTTGGCAAGTAGTTTTGGACTTTGATAATAATGGTGACGGTACGGCTTTGGGGATGATAAATTCTGCATTGTTAGACTTTACACCAGCTGGATTAGTTGGACTACCCCACTGTCTAGTGGTGCCGTTGGTGCTAGGTGTTCTTAACCTATTAATGATGGCATGTAGTTACCTAAATTAATGGGTGTTCCTGTACAAATGTATGCTGATTTCATTAGGTGGAATTGGTGACAATCTTGCTAATAGATTTGCTAGATGGGAAGATAGATTTACCTGTCTCTATGGTTTCACGTGGTGGTTCATATGGTGGCAATACGTCTCTACCAGGTGTGGTCATTTAGTGATCGAGTTAAAGAAACATTTGCTAAAAGATAGTATCGCGCGACGTAGAAATGCTAAAATGTTTGCAGCAGGTGCGTTGCTTGCAGGTGCAGCGTTATCGAAAAGTTGGTTACTGTATTAAAGAAGTGGGTGAAAAGCACGTGGTGATGTTAAGCTAACGCTGATAACTTTCACAACATAAAAACGCAAGTTGATAATAAAGATTTCAATGATCAAAAAGTTGGATGATTTAAATATTAATGATGAAAATAATAGTGTTCAAATGAGGTTGCTGAAGGTGAAGAGTTTAATGTGAGATTGGCCTGAATATAATGAAGTTAGTAGATTACTAATGATTTAGATGATAATTTTGTTGGTGAGCGAATTAGATAGTAGTAGTCTTGTTCAGGGTGATGTTAAAACATTAATGATGACAATATGATTTCTGATAATGTTGATAAAAGTGAAGAAATGTCTCTAGGGGATGAGCAAGAAAGTCTTGACACATGATTCATCTGCAAAATTTGGTGATGATTAAATCAGCAGTTTCTGCTGAGTTAGGTGATGAAAAAGTTAATATATGGATAATAAGAAAATGTTGATGTTAATGAAGACATTGGACTTAATGAAAATGTGGTAGATGTAAATGAGCATAGTGATGTTTTAGACAATGTGATAATGTTGTGTAGTAATGGTCAAGCTAATACTAATAGTAATCTAGTTGATGATAGTAAGTCTGTTGGTCAAACCATTGGACCAAGACTTTAGGTACATTTCTTCTCCTGATACAAATAGTGCTGTCGGTCAAAATAAAAGATACAACTGTGTCGGATCAAACAAAATGAACAAGAATCAAAAACAAATGCTTCCAGAAGTTGCTAGCATCTGTGGGTATTCTTGGTAAAAGCAAAAATGATAGTTGGTACAAGGTTGATAAATTACAAAAGATACTAAAGAAGCTTTTTAAGTAAAGTGAGAATTTACGTGAGACCTGTTACAAATGCTGCAAAAGTAGTAATGCCAGTAGGACGATTCAGGGCAGGTAGACCGATATTGCAAAACTTGGTGGTTATGCTAGTGGTAATAAACATGCTGCGAAACAAGCATCGGCAGAGGTTGCTGATGATGGCGGGTGCTATGTTAGTGTAAAGCTGAAGTAGCTCGCAGGTATTGGACAAAGATGCGGTGGATAGACGAAATGATAGATTAGCTGAACATGGTCATGAGA